>LSQX01069618.1_pt1 | contig 10804 bp, 9 predicted proteins | sample 654561 | NCBI WGS metagenome assembly LSQX01 (sample SAMN04489861, study PRJNA283612) | anaerobic digester metagenome | isolation source: 4 biogas reactors fed with cattle manure at either 37C or 55C with and... | place: Denmark: Kongens Lyngby | collected 2014 | reverse complement strand
TGACAATAAAAAATGAGGAAACTTGTACAACTCATTCTTGACAATAGAATCCCATATTGATATACTATCCGTGGATAATAAAGCTTTATGCTAAAAACGCAAACGCATGTATACTGTATACAATTTATTTCGACGCAAACGTTGGTATACTGCGGTTTGATGAGTAAATAATAATTAAAAGGAGGTATAAACATGTCAAAAGTTGTCGAAATAAGATGGCACGGTAGAGGTGGACAAGGTGCAAAGACGGCAGCACTTTTATTAGCAGATGCAGCTTTTAATACAGGTAAATACATTCAAGGATTTCCTGAGTATGGTCCTGAAAGAATGGGAGCTCCTATAACAGCTTATAACAGGATTGCTGATGAAAGGATTAGAGTACACAGCAACATTTATGAGCCTGATTATGTGGTGGTTGTAGATGAAACATTAATTGGTACTGTAAATGTAATCGACGGATTAAAAGAAGATGGTGCGGTCATCATAAACACTCAAAAAACACCTGACGAGGTTAGACCTAAATTAAGTGGGTATAAAGGCAAGGTATGTACAATTGACGCTAAAACTATTTCTGTTGATGCTTTAGGTAGGTATTTTCCCAATATGCCTATGCTTGCTGCAGTAGTAAAAGTAAGCAATATAATGGACGAGGATGCCTTTGTTAAGGACATGGAGGAATCTTTGGCTCATAAATTTGCATCAAAACCTCAAGTAATTGACGGAAATATGAAGGCTATTAAAAGAGCATTAACGGAGGTGAAAGGGCTATGAGTGAAAAAAAGAGAAAAACTATATCTCCTGATGTATCATGGAAGGAAATTACTCCCGGAGGCACTATAACTGAGGCCGGTAATGCTGAAGATTTTAAGACAGGTGATTGGCGTTCAATGAAACCTGTATGGATTGAAGAGAAATGTACTCAATGTATGTTATGCTATCCCGTATGCCCTGATACGGCAATTCCTGTTGATAAGGAAGGAAAAAGGGTAGACTTTGATTTTGATCATTGCAAAGGGTGTGGTGTTTGTGTAGAAGTTTGTCCTTTTGATGCCATCGATTTTGTTGAAGAAGATAATTAAGAAGGAGGGGTAAATTATGGCAATAAAAGATAGATTAAGTGGTAACGAAGCTGTAGCAATAGCAATGAAACAAATAAATCCTGATGTTGTAGCTGCATTCCCAATAACACCTTCTACAGAAGTCCCACAGTATTTTTCTTCATTTGTTTCAAATGGTAAGGTTGATACTGAATTTGTTGCAGTAGAGTCTGAACATAGCGCAATGAGTGCTTGTATAGGGGCTCAGGCAGCAGGTGGAAGAACAATGACTGCGACTTCTGCTAATGGTTTAGCTCTTATGTGGGAGATGCTTTATATTGCAGCATCGTCAAGACTTCCTATAACTATGGCTGCTGTTAACAGGGCACTTTCAGGACCCATTAATATACACAATGACCATAGTGATACTATGGGGGCAAGAGATTCAGGATGGATACAAATATATGGTGAGGATAACCAAGAGGCATATGATAATTTTATTCAAGCTGTTAGAATTGGCGAGCATCCTGATGTACAGCTTCCTGTTATGGTTTGTTATGATGGATTTATTACAAGTCATTCTGTCGAGAATATAGAACTTCTTGAAGATGATAAGGTTAAATCATTTGTAGGGGAGTATAAACCTGAACAATACCTAAATAATAAAGATAATCCAATAGCAGTTGGACCGTTAGACTTACCTCCTCATTACTTTGAACATAAAAGACAACAAGCAGAAGCAATGAAGAATGCTAAGAAGGTTATTATGCAAGTGGCAGAAGATTATGAAAAATTAACAGGCAGAAAATACGAATATTTTGAACAATATAGGATGGAAGATGCTGAAGTAGCAGTAGTTATACTTAATTCTACAGCCGGTACAGCAAAACATGTTGTTGACGGCTTAAGAGAACAAGGAATAAAGGCAGGGCTTATTAAAATCAGAGTATTCAGACCTTTCCCTGTGGAAGAAATTGCAGCGGCATTATCAAAGTGCAAGGCAGTGGCGATTATGGATAAGGCTGATAGCTTTAATGCAGCGGGAGGACCTTTGTTTACTGAAGTAACCAGTGCACTTTATGGAAGGGTAAATGATGTAAAAGCAATAAACTATATATATGGTTTAGGTGGAAGAGATGTTAAGGTTGATGATATTGAAAAGGTATATGATGAATTAATGGATATCGTAAAAACAGGAACGATTAAATCTGTATTTAATTATCTTGGAGTAAGGGAATAGGAGGTGTAATAATGGCTTATAATTTAAAAGTAGAAGCAAAAAAACCTGAAAGATTTACAGGTGGGCATAGAATGTGTGCAGGTTGTGGTGCTCCTGTTGTTGTAAGAACAGTACTTAGGGCATTAAAGCCTGAGGACCATGCAGTAATCGGTTCTGCTACAGGTTGTCTGGAAGTATCAACATTTTTATATCCGTATACAGCGTGGAAGGATTCGTTTATACACAGTGCTTTCGAAAATGCTGCTGCAACCGTTTCGGGGGCTGAAGCTGCATATGTGGCAATGAAGAAAAAAGGTAAATTGCCTGAAGGTGATACTAAGTTTATTGCTTTCGGTGGTGACGGAGGAACATATGATATAGGTCTGCAGTCCTTATCAGGAGCCATGGAAAGAGGACATGACATGGTTTACGTATGTTATGATAACGGTGCTTATATGAACACAGGCATACAACGTTCGTCAGCAACACCAAAGTATGCTGATACTACAACATCACCGGCAGGGTCTGCAAGTGATGGTAAAAAACAATCAAGGAAAGATTTGACGGCAGTCATCGTAAATCACCACATACCATATGTGGCACAAAGTGCTCCTATAGCTAATATGAGAGACTTACATCAAAAAGCTGAGAAAGCATTATATACAAAAGGACCGGCATTTTTGAATGTATTAGCACCATGCCCCAGAGGTTGGAGGTATGATACACCTAAATTAATAGAAATGTGTAAATTAGCTGTTGATACATGCTTTTGGCCTTTATATGAAGTGGAAAACGGTGAATATAAGATAACATATAAACCAAAGAATAAATTACCTATAGAGGATTATTTAAAACCACAGGGGAGATTTAGACATTTATTTAAAAAAGAAAATGAGTATTTAATAGCTGAAATACAAGAAGAAGTAGATAGAAATTGGAATATGCTTTTAAAGCTTGCAGGTGAAGAGTAAACTGAGTTGAATTGCAAGGGCGGCTATTATTATCCTGCCCTTACAATTGTGTATAAGGATTTGTAGGGCTTGATGAATCAAGCCCATTTCTCTTCTTATTATTTAGGAAAGCTTTTGAATGTATACTGATTTACACAGGGGAGGTAGCGATATTGGAACGTTTTGAGGTTAATAGTATCGGGCACAACAAACGTATTTCCGTTTTTAATGCTAACCTAGTTTTTTTAATTGGAATTATTCTTTTAACTTTTACCGATATAGCAGGTGTTTTTATAGATATTGGGTTTGGAGATAAGATGTTTTATCATGTTGCGCTTTTGACTGAGATATTATTTGTTTTAACACCTGCAATTATAATAATTAAAATTAGTGGTTCTGATATTAACAGCATTCTTAGATTAAAATCAATCTCCATTAGCAGTGTATTAATAATAATTGGTATAATACTTTTTTCAATGCCAATTATAGGATTTATAAATCTAATTGTAATATATTTGGTTGGTTTGATAGGAACACCTTTGCCGAATCCTACGCCGGAAATAGGAGATATTAAATCTCTGGTTTACGGGTTGCTTATAATTGCAGGTGTTACAAGCGTGTGTGAAGAAATTATGTTTAGAGGGGTAGTTTTAAGAGGCTATGAACATTATGGGCATAAGACAGCTATAGTAGTATCATCACTATTATTTGCCTTGATGCATAGGAACATACAGACCCTTATGGGTATATTTTTTATCGGTTTGATTATTGGATATACTGTGTATTTAACTGATTCGATATTTGCAGGAATTGTAGCGCACGCTACTAATAATGCAGCAGCTGTAATTATTACTTTTGCAACTGCAAAACTATATGAATCTCTAGGAACATTGCTTGAGGATATTTCGGTTAACGAAGTATCGGAAGCATTCGATGTAATAACATTTATTTCTTGGGGAATTCTTATTATTTTTTCGGCAGTAGTTTTATGGGGTCTTTTCAAGCTGTTAAAATATCAAACAGGAAGTTTTCATAAGAATACAGAGGTTTCTTCCGGAAAAGAAGATTACAAGATCCGACTTAGAGATTATATTCCCGCAATTATCGGACTTGGGATTATTTCAATAATATTCGCACAGCAAATATATGTTATCACTTTGTTGCCACAATATATATCCCTTTTATATAAGCTTTTTAGTTAGTCAGTTGGTCGGGAAAAGCTCAACCATCTTGTTCCCCCTAATAGGGGGATGTCGTGTTAACGACAGGGGGTCTAGCCTGATTTATTAGGTTCTAAAAATATTATTTTTGTACTTGTCCAATAAAACCATTAGAGGATAACCTAATCCATAACATGATAATAATTGTCCTAATCCTACCCAACCCATAATTGCAAAAAGTGGAGTTGCATCATCAGTATTAATAAAAGTATAATATAACACTATCCCTATTATAACTGCATTTATTACAATTGGTGGTATAGGCACCAAGTATCTTTTTTTCCTTAATAAATATGATAAATATGCCGCAATAAGAGTTGCTAGGCTCCCAAATACAATATCCAACAATCCTAAACCACCGTAAGAATTAGCAATTACAACTCCTATAAATAACCCCGGTATAGCAGCAGGGGTAAAATACGGAAGTATAGTTAGTGCTTCTGATACCCTTACTTGCATTATGCCATAACTTATTGGTGCAAATAATAGAGTTATAACTGAATAAACTGCAGCAATTAAAGCTGCCTGAATAAAATATTTTGTCCTTTTCATAATAAACCTCCATAGTTTTGTATTAATACACAGACCAATTATAACATAGGTGAAGGACTTTTGTTAAAAAAAATGAAAGTCTTTTAGTTTGCAAACCTTTAATAATATGAAAAAGATTTACATAAGGGTAAAAGCTTGCAAAATAATGTAAGCTTGATGTATAATAATAGTAAGATTTAACTATTCCATAATTAGGCTAGTTAAATTATAATTTAATAAACAAGATTATTAGCAAAGGTGTGATTTAATGAAAAGCAGTAAAAGGAAGACATACTTAATTGTATTCAGTATTATTTGTTTATTTTTTGTGAGTAGTAATGTCGTATTTTCGAGCCATGAGACAGTCAAGGTATTACTCAACGGTGAAGAATTAATATTTGATGTTCAGCCGATTATTATTGAAGGGAAAACATTGGTGCCTTTCCGCGCAGTTCTTGAGGCTATGGATACACCTGTTGAGTGGGACGGTAACACCCAAACTGTTACGGCAGTAAGTGAAGATGTTAATATAATACTGCAGATTGATAACAAAACAGCAAGCGTTAATGGCGCAGAGGTTCAACTAGAAGTAGCGGCAAAGCTTATTAACGGGAAGACTATGATACCCCTTCGGTTTATTTCAGAGGAACTTGGAAAAGAAGTACTATGGGATGAGAGTACAAGTACAGTTAGTATTTTGGATAAACAAAATGAAAAGGATGGGATAGCTGTGGCAGTTATAGAAGAAGCAGTTAACAAAGAAATTGAAGCAGGATTGTTTCCGGGAGCGGTAATAATTGCAGGAACCGGTCAAGGGATAAAATACCATGGAGCTTTTGGCAAAGCAATGACTATCCCGGATATAAAGGAAATGCAGAAGGATAGTATTTTTGATTTAGCAAGTGCTACGAAGGTACTTGCTGCTGCTACTGCGATAGCAATATGTAAAGAAGACGGATTGATTGATTATGATCGCCCGTTCATAGAATACTTACCTGAAGCTAAAGGAAAAGGAATTGAAGAGATTACGGTGAAACAGTTGGCAACACATACATCCGGGTTTGGACCGGGACATTTTCATGATTATTATGGAATGGAAGGAGAAGAGCTCATAGAAGCGATTCTTAATGATGAACCTAAGCATGAGCCCGGGACAAAATACAGTTATTCTTGTCATAACATGATAAAGCTTAGTCTAATTGTTGAAAAAGTTACGGGAATGTCCTTTGATGAATTCTGTTATGAGCGAATTTATAAAAAGCTTGAAATGAATGATACGAAATTTGGACCTATTTCCGGAGACTTGACAAGGGTAGTACCCACATCAATGGATACACCGGGGATTATTAATGATAATGAAGCTAGGGCAGCAGGAAAGCCTGTTGGAAATGCGGGTTTATTTAGTACAGCAGAGGATATTTCAAAGTTTTGTGAAATGATGTTGTTAAAAGGCATACGAAATGGAGTTAGAGTTATGTCTGAAGAAACCTTACTAGAAATAGTTTCTAATAATACTATTGCACCAATTTCACCTAGCGGTATCGGATGGATACTTTACGGGAACAATTCACCGGAAGGACTTTCTGACAAAACATATGGACATTCAGGTTGGACAGGACAAGGAATATGGATTGATCCCGAGAATGATATATATGTAGTAGTATTGACAAATAGAACGCATCCTGTCAATAAGGATAGTTTGTATGATGAAAACAGAAAGGCAAGAAGTAGAATTGCAAATGTCATAGTGGAGCAATTATTAAAAGAAGAAAACTAATAAAAAAGGAGGCTTAACATGAAAAGGAAAATATGTTCGCTATTAGTTTTAGTTATGCTGTTTGTGTCTGTTATAACCAATTCGCTATACATTGTTTGGGCTGACAGCGAGGGGCTAATAAAAAATGTGATTTTTATGATTCCTGATGGAGGAGGATTTGCTCTTTTTGATTTGGCAAATGGAGTGAAAGAAATGGGTGGTTTTAAGGAAGGGTTGTTTCCTAATGCCACAAATATCGCAAAAGGACCTATGCATTTAAAGAATTATTTAATAGGTACTGAAACAACTCATTCGTTAGGTAGTATGTATACAGATTCTGCTGCTGCGGGAACAGCACTATCATCAGGATATAAAACAAACAATGGGCGTATAGGAGTAGACGCTCAGGGAAGACCACGTGCTACAATATTGGAAGCTGCCCAGTTGGCAGGTAAAAGGACAGGTACCGTTACAACTTATCATTGGTCTCATGCAACACCGGCAGCATTTACCGCTCATAATATTTCAAGGGAAAACTATGAAATTTTGTCTGAACAAGTTGTCAATCAAGGGTTAGACGTTGTATTAGGTGTGGGCTTCGGTTCGGCAAAATGGGGTTCTATTGATGAAGTAATTAATAGAGGATACACTATTGTTAACAATAAAAAGGAGTTGGCTGCTATTCCTCAAGGGACAAGATTATGGGGAAACATGGCGAACAGTGGATTTCCTATGGATATTAGTTTAACTGATACACAACCGACTTTAGCCGAGATGACAGATGCGGCAATAAATGCACTTGAAGGCGATGACGATGGTTTTTTTCTGATGATTGAAGGTAGTAGTATAGACGGAGGAGGACATTCAAATAATATATTACAGGTAGTAAGTGAATATCTTGCATTTGATGCGGCATTTAATGTTGCAGTCGAATACGCAAAAGCAAGGACAGATACAGTTGTTATAGCCATGCCGGATCATGATACCGGAGGATTAATACTGCCAAATGCAGATGAAGTTGGTGGGAACCCAAATTATAATGATTATATCGCAGCGGTAAAAGAGATAATAGAAGGTAAAAACAGCTCAAATGGGATTTCGTGGGAGAGTAAAGATCATACAGATAGAAGAGGCGGTGTTTGGATGTATGCACCTGATGGAATTAAGCCGCCGGAAGGTTTAGCAGATACTCCCGGTGATAATCCGACAAATAGAGGACTGAAAATCGATAATATAAAAATTGCACCATATCTTGCCGATTTAATGGGATTAGATTTAGAAGCCGCAACAAATGAGTTATTTGTAGATGTAACCGGTTACGGAACTTATGACTCAAATAACAACACTTTTACCTTCGATGATGTTGATGTAAAAATTGTGGCAAATCAATCTGTTGCAGCAGTTGAAGGTGATACAGTTGATTTAAAGGGCGAAATTGCTGTGTATTCAAAAGATAAGTTTTATGTCTCTCAAAGTTTATTGAGTCAAACGGGATTAGAGATAATGGCAGAAGATAGCACTCCTGAAGAAAGAATTAGCTTTTTTGATACTGTTGTCGCCGCAAAAAACAATGGAGAAATCGTAGTGGATGGTAATATTACTGACGAAGAATGGGAAACTTCTATGACAATGGAGATGAATACAAAAAACGAAGTACATACTCTTACTAGTTGGAACGGTGTCGCAGATCATAGCGCAATTGCATATGTAAAATGGGATGATGAAAACTTGTATTTAGCGGTTAAGGTAGAAGATAATTTTCATTCACAACCACATAAGAATGTTGATATATGGAAGGGAGACAGCTTTCAGTTTGCGTTTTATGACGGAAATATCCATGAGCTTCAAGGGGATAAAAACACAGAGGTTGGAGTTGCTCTTTTTGAAGAGGACATAATCAAATTCAGGTATTCTGTAGCTTCGGGCAAAACCCCCGGCTTTTTTGAAAATATTGAGTGTAGCATCGTACGTGACGGCACTCAAACTAATTATGAACTTAGTGTGCCATGGGAAGAATTATTGGAGTCTAATACAAAAATCGGGGATAGAGATAGATATGGGTTATCATTACTTGTTAATGACAATGACGGAAATGAGCGTAAATCTTGGTTGCAGTATGGAAGCGGAATTGGTGGTGACAAGGATATAACTGTATATAAGAACTTGGTGTTAAGTTCGTCGGGCGTTAATATTTTAAGTTCAGATATAATTCTAAAGATTGGGAGCAATAAGGCAACTATTAATAATAATGAAGTTGATTTAGATGTTCCTGCACAGTTATTGGGCGGTCGTACAATGGTGCCTATACGCTTCGTAGGTGAATCACTGGGAGCAGAAGTACAATGGGAACCTTCTACAGAGACAGTAAAGATACTCAAGGGAAAAACAGTAATCACTTTAAAGATTGGAGAAACAGCCGCTAAAATTAATGATAAAAAAATAGAATTAGATGTTGCTCCAATAATTGAGAGTGGAAAAACGATGGTACCAATTCGTTTTATTGGTGAAGCTTTTGGAGCAGACGTAAAATGGGATGGTGGCAATGAAGAAATAAACATTTCAATGGTAGAATACATACTTTAAGAAAGCATTAGAGGTTATCTAAATACTAATAAAAAATATAGGAGTTCAATTAATTGAACTCCTATATTTTACTGCATTTTTAACCAACTAAATCTTTTCCTGTTTGAAGCATATCTTCTCCTAATTTGAATATATCTCCTGCACCCATTGTAATTATTATATCTCCTGCTACAGCGTTATTTAAAAGATAAGATGATATATCCTTAAAATCTGATATGTATTGAGCTTCATAGCTTTTTTCATTAATTTTTTTAACTAAATCCATGGAGTGAATTTTGCCGTCATCTTTTTCTCTGGCAGCATATATATCTGTTATAATAATCTTATCTGCTGCGTTGAATGCTTCGGAGAACTCGTTGAGAAGGGCAAGCGTTCTTGTATATGTGTGCGGTTGAAATACACACCATATCCTATTGTGCGGAATTTTATTTACAGTTTCCAATGTAGCTTTTATTTCAGTAGGATGATGTGCATAATCATCAATTATAGTTATTCCGTTAAACGAACCTTTTGTTTCAAATCTTCTATGGGTACCTTTAAAGTTAAAAAGCCCTTTTACTATATGCTCTACAGGTATGTTTAATGAATAAGCACACACTACAGCCGCAAGGGAATTATAGATATTATGTGTGCCGGGCACATTGAGCGTTATTTTACATAGGTTTTTATTTTTATATATTACATCGAACTTCGGATTTCCCATAGAATCAAATGAAACATTTTCTGCCCTGAAAAGTAAGTCATTGTTGTTTATTCCATATGATAATATATTGCATTTTAAACTTTTAACTGCTTTTTTTACATTGATATGGTCTCCGGAAACTACAAGATAACCATCAGGTTGTATTAGTTTCCCGAATTCCCTAAAGGACCTTATAATATGTTTAATATCTTTAAAATAGTCTAAGTGGTCTTCTTCAATATTCAGAATAATACCTACATAAGGGTTGAATTTTAGAAAACTTTCTACATATTCGCATGCCTCGGTAATAAAATATGAGCTTTTACCGATACGGACATTCCCGCCTATGGCATCGAGTTCACCACCTACTAATACAGTGGGGTCTGTAGAGGCTTGTATGAAAATACCGGATATCATAGATGTTGTTGTTGTTTTCCCATGTGATCCTGCGACAGCAATTGAATTGCGATAATTCTTCATTATTTCCCCCAGTAATACAGACCTTTCTACGATTGGGATTTCGAGTTCTTTAGCCGCTCTGATTTCAGGGTTTGCTCCGTTAACAGCTGCAGTGTATACAACTAAATCGGCATTTTTTACATTTTCCTTTTTATGTTCTATGTAGATTTTAATATCTTTATTTTTCAGTTTGCTTATTATTGATGAGTTATTTATATCCGAACCTGTAATTATGTATCCTTGATCTTTTAGTATTTCTGCCAACCCACTCATGCTAATTCCGCCAATACCTATAAAATGAACATGTGAACCGGGTTTTATTCTATTAAAACTATCATTAGGCAAGTTAAACACTCCTTATATAGGT
>LSQX01176739.1_pt3 | contig 10805 bp, 6 predicted proteins | sample 654561 | NCBI WGS metagenome assembly LSQX01 (sample SAMN04489861, study PRJNA283612) | anaerobic digester metagenome | isolation source: 4 biogas reactors fed with cattle manure at either 37C or 55C with and... | place: Denmark: Kongens Lyngby | collected 2014 | reverse complement strand
CCTGCAGCAACCTTGCGTCTCGGATCGAGATCTAAAAGACAATCCACTCCGGGCAGTACGCGTCCTTCCAGCAATTCCAGGGAAGCTCCGCCACCGGTGGAGATATGAGTCATGTCGTTTTCATAGCCGAACTGTTTGACAGCAGCAGCTGAATCACCGCCGCCGATAATTGTTACTGCATCAGTCTCAGCCATGACGGCTGCAATCGCGCGAGTTCCGTGTGCAAAAGCAGGGAACTCAAATACACCCACAGGTCCATTCCAGACAACCGTACCGGCTGCTCTGATAATGTCGGCGAATTTCTCCCGCGTCTTCGGGCCGATATCCAAACCCATCCATCCGGCAGGAATATCATTACTGTCTACTGTGCGACTTTCTGCATCAGGCGCATACTCAGTGGTGACGACAATATCCAGGGGCAGGCTGAGAGTAACGCCCTTCTCCTCGGCTTCGGCCATTAGTTCCCGAGCCAAATCTATCTTGTCTGCCTCAAGCAAGGAAGTGCCGACTTCCCAGCCTTTAGCGGCCAGGAAAGTATAAGCCATCCCGCCACCGAGGATCAGATGATCAACTTTGCTCAGCAAGTGTCTGATGACGCCGATTTTATCTGATACTTTGGCTCCGCCCATTACTGCGGTGAAAGGACGTACAGGTTCGTCAATCGCGCCGCCGATCATCTCCAACTCACGCTGGATCAAATAACCGGATACTCCGGGCAAAAAGCTAGCAACACCTGCAGTAGAGGCGTGTGCACGATGTGCGGTTCCGAAGGCGTCGTTAACATAGAGATCCGCTAAGCCTGCTAGAGCTCGTGCGAATTCGGGATCATTTTTGGTTTCTTCTTTGTGAAAACGCACGTTTTCCAACAACATGACTTGACCATCTTCCAGTGCCGCTGCTTTTTCTTTGGCATCGCTGCCAATCACATCCTCAGCTTGGATGACTTCTTGTTCCAGATATCCCGAGAGACGCTCGGCACAGCCCTTCAGTGACAGGCTTGTGTCAAATCCTTGGGGACGACCCAGATGCGAGACCAGAATCAATCTGGCGCCGCGCGACAGCAAGTTCTTGATCGTTGGCAAGGCCGCCACGATCCTCTGGTCATCTGTGATGGCGCCGGATTTTTTGTCCAGCGGGACATTAAAGTCAACGCGCATTAAAACGCGTTTACCTTCTACTTCGATATCTTCATGTGTCATTTTTTTCGCTCTAAACATTGTTCTCTCTTTTCTATCAGAATGGCTGCAATATTTATTATTATTCGAAATTTTCTTTATTAATATCTTCTCACATTTTTGTAAATATTAATGTACAAATCTATTCCTCTGATCCGGCCCGTGACAACACAAAATCACGATAAAGATTGGTCTCGCGCGTAAACATATTCACGTGAGAACTGTCTGCCATGCCGTGATCGTCTGAACCTTGGGTAACGATCAGATTCAGCTCGCGTGCCAGGCGGTAAAAGAGGAAAGCATGATCCGCTCCGACCATACCGTGGAAAGCCTCAACGCCGTGCAGTCCTAACGCTTTTAAATCCTTAAAAACACTGGTCAGCAGGTTGATACCGTCTTCATCTTCAAGTGACTCAGGACAAATTTTGTACTCATGGGGATGGGCCAATACTGCGACTCCATTGGCAGCATTGATGGTCTCTAGTGTTTCTTTTGCAGTAAAATGCTGACGCGGAACATACGCAGCTTGACCCGGGGACAAGAGCTTTTTGAAAGCTTCGTTGCTGCTTTTGAAATGACCATCACGCACTAATTGGCGTGCCAGATGCACCCTGCCCCAGACCTCCTCATCCTGCTCCGACTCGGGAGGGCCGCTGATAGAAAGGTCAAAGCCCAGCTCCTGCACCTTTCGCACCATCTTCTTATTGCGCAGCCTACGTTCCAACTGCATTTGCTTGATGAATTTATACATGGACTCGGGCGGCTTCTCTGAGAAAAAAGCTAAAATATGCATTTCGGTATCAGCAAAACGCGTGCTGACTTCAATTCCCGCCACAAAGACAGGTGTCTCTTTCAGCTCTGAGTTCTCCCTAGTCAAACTCTCCTGCATTTCCAGAGCTTCACTTATACCGCCTAAGGTATCATGATCAGTCAGCGCCATTGCCCTCAAGCCTGAGTGCCAGGCACGAGTGAGGACTTCGCTCGGACTTTCCAGGCCGTCCGAAAAATTAGAATGCAGATGAAAATCGGCTCCTCCTGCTAAAGTGCTCTGATCGAGAAACTTAGCTAGCTTTTGCTGTTTTTCACTCATTTTCATTGTAGCCTCTGCGTTCACTTATTAGATAACGGGGCCTTTGTTTCACTTCGATATAGATCCGATCAATATAAGTTCCGATTATTCCTAGACCGAGGAAGACACCACCGCCAATTAAAAGTTGCAAGAGAATTACCGTAGTAAAGCCTTCGACCGCTTGACCTTGGAAGTAATTTATTAGGGTCTGTACGCCTAAGATAAGGAAAAAGAAGATGAAAATAGAGCCAACGATGTTAAGTACCTGCAGGGGTTTGGAGGAGAATCCTGTCAAGGCATTTCCACTCAAACGCAGGAGTTTTAGAAGACTCCACTTGCTCTTGCCGCTTTTGCGCTCCTGAACTTCAAAGACGAAGCTTGTGCGACGGAAACCCAGCCAGGCCGATAAAGCCCGATAGAAGGTTTCCTTTTCCGGCAGATCATTCCAAGCATCAATAACTTTGCGATCAAGTAGTTTATAGTCTGAAGCATTCTTCAGGTCGTAGCCGGAAGCAAACTTGAATAGTTTATAAAAAGCGTTAGCCGAGAATCGGGAAAAAGCACTGTCGTTGCGTGAAGACTTGATCCCTTCCACGACGTCATAGCCTTCGCGCCAGAGATCAACCATCTGTGAAATATGTTTGGGGTCATGCTGCAGATCACCGTCCATCGTGATAACCGCATCTCCCCTCACCTCTGCCAAGCCGGCGGAGAGAGCGGCTTCCTTGCCAAAATTGCGCGATAGACGCAGGGCATATATTTGCGGATAGGCCTCTGCAAATCCGGACAAGAGTTTCCAGGTGCCGTCACGTGATCCGTCGTCAACGCAGACGATCTCATACAGCACATTAAGAGAATCCATAATTGGCAGAAGAGTCTCAATGGTGTTAACTATCAGTCGTTCTTCATTGTAAAAGGGAACTAATAAGGAAATCGTGGGCCGATCGTTTCCTCTATGTGTTGCTTCTGTCTCTTTATCACTTAACATATATCACCTTATCATCCGCAGAAATATTACAGTGCAAGAAAAAAATAATCAATTGCAGCATTTACATAATTTCCACTATACAGTATAAGCGAAAATTTGCGAGATTATAGTGATTTCTGAACAAAGATCTTGTAAAAAGAAACGCGCTTCGAAAAAATAGTATTTTATCTAACCGACAGGATCTGCTGAAGGCAAGGTAGTCGTCACGCTCTCAGTAGTCGTCGTTGTCGTCTCAGGCGGCAAAGTAGTCGTCGGAACCTCGGTCGGAGGCAGGCTAGGACCAAATTCAATTCTGCGTGCCACACTGGGATAACGACTGTAGGTTAGGTATTGCCTGTCGAATTCGACACCGTTCTTATAATAAACTTTATAAGTTTCCCAGGTAGAACCGACAATCGGAGAGAGCGTCTGTTTGGATTCACCCGGAGCTATCTCGGTATTTATGACTTCCTTCGTCGTTTCGATCGGTGCAAGGTCTCCGGTCTTTATAGAAGCTAACCCTATAGTTACTCCTTCAGGCAAGGGCTGGCCGTAAATCTTATATACAAGATAGTTACCACGAGCTTCTGCTACGATCGCCACCGGATACTCTGAGTTATTTCTGAATTTGAAATCTGCGCTACCACCATAGATCATCGCATCTTGTCCATATTCATAATACGAACTTCTCATGCCGTGGTTATGACGCTCAACAATCTCGAGGTCTGACTTAACGACAGCCTGAAATAAGGTTGTACTGGGTTGGCATAAGCCGCCGCCTACCACATCGATATAGGTACCACCAACAATGGCACTACCTGACATGAAACCTGCCTGAGTAGTAATCGGTCCCAAAGACACCAAATAAGAATAGGTTTCGCCGGGCTGAACAATGTCTCCGGTCATCTTTTCAGCAGCGACAATAAGATTATAATTGCGATCCTGTTGCCAAGAACCATAGATCGGAGTGCTGGCTTCGGCCACGAAGCCGGTGTTGTTATGGATCATAGCAGCTGTCATTTCCGGATGCTTTTCTACCAAGCGCAAGACTACCTCGCCTTGATAATCTTCTTGCTGCAAGAGACGGTTGATGTCTTTAATGGCCTCTGATACATCTGCTTCCAGACCAACAGTACCCTCTTCAACAATAAAGCGCAGGCTCGACGTGTCAAAGCCGGTAGCACGGGCTTCCGTGAAAACCGGCAGGACGTCAGCTAATTTCTGTTGTAGTGAATACTCCAGAACTGCTTCATCAAATATGCCTTCTAACTCTATACGAACAGGTTCTTCTTTGATCGCTGATATGACCTGATGACGAAGTACAAGGTCCAATTCATCATCGAAGTGTTCTTGGGTGCGGCCGATAGACCAAGCCTTTTCTAGAGCGGTAAAAGTATCGAAATCATAAGCAAGATCATCAGCCGTGAGGGTGAAGCTTTCGTTATTAGCTCGTACATTAATATTGATTTCAGCACGCAGCCGTTCGGCCTCTTGACTCAAAGCCTTACTCGCTTCTACTGCCGAAAGACCCGACATGTCAACGTCACCGATGAAAATACCCGGAAAAATCACTTCCTCTTCTAAAGCCAGTTTGGCTGCTAGATACTCAGCTTCACTCCAGGATTCTACTTCAATTGGATCAGTCGGATTCGGATTATTAATAATAGGGCCAGGTTGTGGCTGACCGCTTTGCCTGCTCAAAATGAAAACAACAGCCACCACAACAATAAGTGCAATAGCAGAAATAAGCAGGACGCGCTGACGCTTGTTTTCAGTGACCTTCTCTTCCTCTTCGTAAGACTGTGCGCCCGACAATTGCTGCGACAGCTGAGCCTGTGCTCTAGCCTTAGATATTGCTGCTTCTCTTTTGCCTGCTGCGGCTAGGTCTTCCCCCCTAGTATTCGACTGTGTGGGAGCTGCCGTAGCAGGTGCTGCCGTAGCAGGTTTTTCTGCAGCAGGTTTCTGTTGCTTTGAATATTCTTGGCTTGAATTATTATTAGGATTTACGGAAATTCTTCTAACTTCAAGATTAGCTTCAGGTTTTTCTAAATAATCAACACGTAAATTTTTGCCGGTGTATTGGAGCTTGTCCGGATACTGGGTCTGCTGAGAAGTAAGGATTTTTGCATGGCGAAGCTTAGGAGCTAAGTGTTCCTTACGAGTCTGCTGCTTGTCGTCTTTATTCTCAGGTGAGCGATCCTGTGTTGTCATTTTTTATTTACTCCGGAAAAATGGACGCGATCTCAATGAACGCGCCCATAATGTTTTGTGTTTCTTATATTCTAATTGAAAATCCGTTTTACAAGTGTAACAGGTGAGTAGCTATTGCGAGCATAAAGTGATTCGTATCTAACTACTTGTCCCGGCTGTGGCGCATGGATCATTTGACCATTACCCACATATATTCCTACGTGGCCGTAACCACCGGAGTTACTGAAGAAGACCAGGTCTCCGGGCAATAGCGTAGCCTCGTAGTTACTCGTTGAAAACGGTATTGACGGATATGCACTACGCGCTTGACTGTTAGAACCGTGGTACAAATACACACCTAACTTACCGTAAACATATTTTGTCAGTCCTGAGCAGTCCACTCCATTCGGAGATGAGCCACTGTAGACATAAGGTACACCCAATAGTTGCTTAGCGTACTCTACAGCCTGTAAACCTTTGCTGCTTGCTTGCGGCGGAGCAGTCTTAATCTCTTCATTTTGGAACAAAGAATTACTTAAGTAACCGCTTGCTCCTTCTTTGGTTTTGACCTTTGTCCAGCTATCATTAGTAGCTAAAGTCTGCACGGCTTCCCCATAATACAATGTATCAACAACTACAGATGAAGTACTAGGTTCTGAACGCAAATTGGCCGCATCAACTTTCACATAGACTGTGCCGCTGATATCCCTGAAAGGATTAGTCGGAGCCGGCGTAGTCGGAGCAGGCGTAGTTGGAGCAGGCGCCGTACTTCCATTTGTTGGAGGATTTGTAGTCGTAGGATTTGTAGGTGCAGTACTCGTCGGAGGCGCAGTCGGAGCGACGCCGGTTAAGAACTCATTGAGAACATAACCTTCGACTCCACCGTCAGTCTTGATCAGAGACCAAGTGCCATCAGTCTTAATCTGTAAAACTTTTTCTCCCTGACGTACTTGTCCACGCACTTCACTCTCTGTAGAAGCATCTGCTCTCACATTACTGACATCAACAGAAATATACTGATTACGGTTTGTGGTTGCAAATGGCGTTACAGGTGCGCTTTCACGCAATAGATCGTTGCGGACATAGCCCTGAATTCCATCAGATGTTTCCACCTTTGACCAGCTGCCGTCAGTAGATAACTGTACTACTCTCTCATCCATTGATAATGCAGCAATTTGCTCAGAATCAACGGTTGCTCTTTCGCGCATATAGACAACGTCATAATCAACATAACGTATAGCATTTGTTTCAATAGTTGTTCGTGTACGCTCAACCTTACGCGGTCCAAAAAGCTCATTCAACATATAGCCTTTGAGTCCAGTATCGGTTTGGATCAAGGACCATTCAGATCCTGCTTCAAGGACAGTCAAAGGAGTGCCTTTGAATCCAAAGCCAACTATATCGTGACCTGTTCCACCGCCGGAACGAATGTAAGCCTGTCCCACCTGGACATACATTTGCATGCCGGGAACAATAGCTTCAGACAGTTCTGAAGAAACTAAATCTTGATGGACATAACCTTCAATTCCATTCTCGGTTTTAATCTGATAAAAATCGCCTTTGCTGCCGAGCTTCTCCAACTTCTGATTAAACAAGACTTGACCTACAAGCTCGGAATCAGTGGAGGCATCCTCGCGCACATTAACCACGCTGGTGGCGACGTAAACGTATTCCTTGACTGCGATCGCTCCGCTAGTCTCAGGAGTCATGACCACGGCACTCGGTGCCTGCGGTGCAGGTTTTGTTTCTGTTGTAGTAGTCTCAGTTATAACTTCAGTTTCAGTGGGTTCGGTCTCATCCACTTCTTCAATTTCGGGCATGGAATCGATATCGCGCTGAATACGAGCGATATTCTCTTTAACTTCAAGTGGGTTTTCATTACGGAACTGTTCATCTGAAACTGAACGTGAATCTGTGACAATTTTAACTACGAAAACTGATACCAAGAGTACAAACGCGATAATAGGCAAAGCCACCGAAGCCCATTTCCCACCACTAAAAGATGATGAGAAAAAGCCGCGCAACTTGCGTTTCATATGGCGGGCAGGCTTCTTCTTCCTGCCTAAGTCGTATGTCTCAAAGGGATCTTCTTTATGTCTCTGATGTAAAGCCATCTCAACCTCGAATCCAGACCGGACAAGCATTTAAACACCGGTCCAGTTTTTAAAAGTATAGCAGCTCTTAACTTCGTCTGCAATAAAAAGGCCTCTCGATTTCATTACAAGCTAATGTCAAATACGTCGAATTTATGAACTCGACACTAAAAACGATAAACCTTTACAAAATAGAAGAATTTCAAAGCCGAATTCACGACCTCGAAATTCTCAAACGCTTTTCTTGCTGCCAAGTATATAAGTTTCCTAACGTTATGTTTTTGACTAAATTCGCCCTCTAGAGTTTGCTTTATTATCGTTTAGTGAAAACCTGCTTCTTTATTAGCTCAAAGAGCTACCACAGCAGCTTTACAGCTGTCGACCTAGAGTTTTGGAGCTGGTAATGAAATACCAAAGACCTTTTCCAGATTTGCCCTAGGGCCGACATCGTCCGGGAAAAACTGAGCTGCCTGATACATGTAGAGCGAAGGTTTTTCGTTGCCCTCAATAACTACAGGTCCCTTCTCAGTCAAAGCGATATCCCAGCCAACGTACCTTTGTTCAGGCACAAGTTGAGCTAGTTCGCGCACATATCCCTGCACCTGATCAAACATTGGCAGCTTGAAGCCCACAAATTCCGTACCCGTTATAGGGTGATGTGTGACATAGCGTCGGTAGGGTTTGAAAGTCACACAAGGATTCAGCAGCACACCATCATCCGAGATTTTAGAAAAGCCGCCGCCGCGCGATATATTGTCTACTACCGGATCCTTCATGGCTGTGCGCAGGCGCATATAAAGTATCTCGACACTGCCATCCTCTTGAAGGACAGTTCCGATACGCAAACTACACAGAGAGGTTGGTGAAACAGCTTTCATACCCTCGTGCATTATGATCTCTTCTTCTAGAACAGTTAGCCCCTGTTCCAAGAGTTCCTGATAGGTTTGTGTCAGGTCAGAACCTGCGTCAAGCGAAATGCGCCTGACTCCGTCACCACCGTGACCCGTCGGAATTTTAGCAAAAAAGACCTTATTCCTACTGACGAAATCTCTGAAATCCGCTTCCGTTGCCGTGCTCAGGTCCAGATATTCCCGACCCAAATACTCACGGAAAATTTTATTAAATTTAGATTTGTCAGTAAAAAGATCCTGCGATGCTGCAGTTGAACTGCTACGAACTATAAGCTTATTATCGTAATATTCCGATCCAAAAGTAGCCCGCAAGTGCGGATCGCGGATGCGATCAAATTCGTAGAGAGAGTATTCAGCCCAAGTATAACCACCCCGACTGAACATGCGGCTTTGGTCAAGAAGAAGGTCAAAAAACCCACGCCCCGAATCTTTGCGCAGCTGCCGGGTTGAGCGAAACAAGGTGCACCAGTCAGCAGTAAAAATTTTCGATATTTTAGAAAATAAACCCATGTCACATCTCCCTAGCTGATCCTTAATTCATATCTCCGTAAATCAGATATCAAGCAATAATTTTAGCACAAGAAGGGTGACAGCAAGGAGATCTGCAGCCCCGCCGCCACTATAGCCTTGCTGCCGAAATAAGTCGGACCACAGTTCGATATAGGAAATGACGCTGTCTCGCTGCTCCGCGATCTGATCCAAACACAAAGGTGAGAGCGCCTTCTCTGCGACTTGATCTATATACTCAAGTCCTCGCTCGTTTCCGCCCGAACGCCAAGCAAGCTCAGAAGGACAAACGGCTGCAGTCTGAGCCATAGTGGTAAAGAACTCCGCAATCTCCTCACGAATCTCACGGGCTGCCTGCAGGCCGGCGCGCTTGATTAAGGTTGTATCCTCTACTGCAGCTAGCAAGAGCAGGAGGGTAATAGCTGCCGCGTCGTTTTTACTAATTGACCTCCGGCGCAAAGCACGATAAAAAGGCAAAGCCAAGTCAAATACACTTTTCAGACCGGAAGCGGCTTCCCCGCGAACTCCGCTAATACCATGTAAGCGGTTTAAGCTCTCCCCTGTCGTCTCCTCGGCTTCGGCGGAAACGTCCTGAATTTTTCGAGAGTCCGTACTAGCCTGATTTCCCGTTGCAGCCGGAGCTTGCGACACCAGCAAGGTCCAGCGACTTATCTCATCCTGCCAGCGTTTTATAATCAGAGCTTCATCAACTTCCTCAAAAGTCGCCAGCAAGTTCGGATCAAGCACTAGAGTAGCAGCCGCTGCCAGGGTAATGCCGCTGAGGTAGATGAAGCCTTTTTGCGTATTTACAGCCTCGGTAGCGGCAAACATGCGGCGCTCCGCTCTGAGCCCCAGTCTCTGCAATTCAGCTGCACGATCAGACGAGCCGCTCGTCAAACCCTCTTTGCGTTCCAGAGCTTCTTCCAGCCCGCAGATTGCAGCCGAAGAGAAATATCCAGCCAACGCAGCAATGCTGTTCGCGTAGGTAAAGCGATCCATATCCGGATGGGAACCCGAATCGATCGAAGTAACCAGACCCGGCTTAGGCGTAACCAAAACCTCCATCACAGCAGCAGCAATGGCGGCACTCTGCATGCGCTCAGAGACCAGCTGCAGCAGCCCTTCAATCTGAAAGCTGCGTACTTTTTCCTGAAGGTCAAGAACATCATGTCGACGCGAACGGCTACAGGCATGAGCGGACTCTGAGCAGATCAGACAGCGACGTTGCGGCCACTCCAGCGTAGCACGCGACATCTCCTCTTCAGCTGAAACGTATAAATCAAGATCGAGCACACGCGCCCACTCACATTCTTCTTCCATAAGAATAGCGAAACGCTTCAGCCGTTCCGGCTTTGTAGAGGGAGCAAAGGCAAAAAAATAGGCATCGCCGCCTGAATCAGCTAATGCTTCTTCATAGACAATGCCAAAACCCTGCCCTATCAGCTGCTTGCGTAGATAAGAGCAGTACTCGCGCAGGAAAGCACGAGACAAATTATTCGTCTTTACATTACCGGGCATCAGAAGAGTAACAGTCAGGACACAGCCGCCGCTTTCTGTCAGCAATGCGCGGCGTTTGGCATCGCGACGATCACGTGCTTTCAAAACAGCAGCCAAACCCTCCGGCATCACCAAGTCTTTTTCAGTAGTCTCCATCTGAGGAACACCCTCTGCTACTACCGCTTCTTCCGGCATGAATTATTCTTCTTCTTCCCTAAAAACCGCACTCACATCAGTAGACAGCAGTTTGTTCAGCTGCGACAGTTTATAATCACTGTCAACGTTAACAAGTCCGATCATCTGGTGTTCACCGGAAATAGGTTCAACAACAAATTCCGGATAAATATGGAAATTCTTCACCCCTCCGGTACTCTTCATATGCAAGCGAGGCCCCGT
>LSQX01048226.1_pt1 | contig 10806 bp, 11 predicted proteins | sample 654561 | NCBI WGS metagenome assembly LSQX01 (sample SAMN04489861, study PRJNA283612) | anaerobic digester metagenome | isolation source: 4 biogas reactors fed with cattle manure at either 37C or 55C with and... | place: Denmark: Kongens Lyngby | collected 2014 | reverse complement strand
GCCAGTTAAAGAGCGATATCCAGGTGGCCTGCGCCCGGGGCTTCTTAAGTCATTTTACCCTTTCCACAGGAGATGAAGTAGTTGTTACCGTGAACGAACTGAGCACCAGCTCGAAAGGGTCCTTCATCCAGGACAAGGAGATTCGAGAGCTGGACACCCTGATCACCCAGGATGCTGTTTTCTACCCGCGCAACCTGGATTCGGAAAAGGGGGCTATCCTGGCAGAAAATATCTATACGCTCCCTGCGCAGATTTACGAATATATCGAGCGGGAAGTAAGCCGCTGCCGGCGGGAGGGGCTAAGCCTGGAGGAGACAAACCAGCGGATTTCAAAAGAGCTGGAAAAAGAGTTTAACCGCTTCATTGCGCATACCAGGAAGATCAAGCATGCTCTAACCAGGCAGGATTTGGAGCGAATAATCGGCTCCGAGATCATCGAAACAGTCTCTCAGATGGTGGAAATTGCCCAGGACGAGCTCGTTCTTATTCACGGCGATCAGCTATTTTTCTACCTGGCTATTCACTTGAATACCGCTATAAAACGAATCCTAGTCGGCAAGCCAATTTACAATCCCCGCCTGGAGCAGATCAAAAAAGAACACCAGCGGGAATATCTCACGGCGCTTAAAATGAGCAGTATCGTTAAAAGAAATTACCAGATTACCCTCCCAGAAGAAGAGATCGGCTTTATCGCCTTGTATTTGTCCGCCTTTCTCTCCGATCATGTCCATGATGAGGACAATGTAGCCGTTGTAGTGCTTACACACGGCCGGGCCGCCACGGAGATGGTCAGGATTGTAAATACCATGCTCAAGGTGAGTCATGCTCATGGCCTCGACATGGAACTCGAGGAAAGTCCGGATGAATTTTTACAGCGCGTGATTGCCCTCTGTAAAGATGTTCACAGGGGGAAGGGGATATTGCTGCTTGTAGATATGGGCTCTCTGCTCACCTTCGGTGAAATTATCGAGCAGCGTCTGGGGATCAAGGTCCGGGCAGTAGACCGGGTTGATCTGGTTATGATCATGGAAGCAACCCGCTGGGCTGTTTTTTCCAATGCCTCGCTTGATGAGATAACTGCGGCACTTGTCCAGTCGAAGAGAATGTCCTTTACGGCCCCGGACCGCTCCTCGAAGGAGGCGGTTGTTCTTGCCGTCTGCTTATCAGGTTACGGCGTTGCGGAAAAGATTAAGGATTACCTTGAACCACGGCTAAAGGATTTTAATGTGGCCGTGAAAACGGCGGGACTGACGAACGGAGAGGAGCTTCTGCAGAAGGTTGAGCGGTGGCGTCATAAGCAGCGGGTTATCGCTGTTGTGGGGACAATTGATCCTGAGATTAGCGGCCTGCCTTTCATCCCCTTCTATGATGTGATTAACCGGGATGGAATGGAGCACTTGAAGCTGCTGCTGGGGCGCGGCGATATTTTGGCGGCGAACAGCGGAAAGATCACCAGTCCTGAATTGATTGCGGTCAGGCAGAAATGGCCTGATCGAGCTATAGTTATCCGGGAGCTGGGGCACAAGCTGCTGCAGCAGGGCTATGTCAAGCCCGGTTTCATTGAAAGCGTCTTTGAACGGGAAGAGATGGGGCCGACCTGCCTGCAGGGGGGGGTGGCCATCCCCCACGCCGATCCCCAGTATGTCAATAAGGCGGGGGTGGCAGTAGCCACCCTGGTTGAACCCGTAGAGTGGTGGGGGCTGCAGGTTGACCTTGTCTTTTTATTGGCCTTGCGCGTGTCCGACCGGCAGCTGTTTGCGTCACTTTTAAAAATAATCAACAATCCGGGAAAAATCCAGGCTTTACGCCTGGCGGATTTGGCCCGGGATATAGAGGAGGAGATCAATATTGCCATCAACTAGTCCTTCTAGTCAGGAGCAGTTTAACTTAAGTGAAGATTTGATCCTGGTCGGTGAAAAAACGGCTAGTAGAGAAGAGATTCTAAACAAACTTGCCGGTGTATTAAGTAAGCGGGGTTATGTCAGAGAGAGCTTTCGACAGGCCCTTCTTGAACGTGAAGTGGCTTATCCGACCGGCCTTCAGACCAGCACAATTGGCGTAGCGATTCCTCATACCGATACTGTGCACGTTGTTAAGCCGTCTTTGGCTATTGCCACCTTGGATGAGCCTGTTTTCTTTCAAGCGATGGATAACCCTCAGAAGAAGATCCCGGTGGAGCTGGTCATCGTCATGGCCATAAAAGAACCGGCTATGCAGCTTAAATCTCTCCAGAAGATTATGCAAATATTGCAGGAAAAGGATATCTTGCTTACGATTCGGAAGTCGCGGCAGGCTAAAGAAATCTTGGAAGTGTTGGAACAATACTTAACAGATGAAAGTTTAAAAATTGATTGAAGGAGGTGATTGCACTCCAAAAGCGAGATGCTGGAGGTATACGGTTTAACAGCAGTGCCAAGAGGATGTTCTTAAACGAATTAGCTGAAGGGAGGGATAAACCATTAAAACAATTATTGTAGCCTGTGGTGGCGGTATAGCAAGTTCGTCTACGGCGGCAACCAAAATTAATATAGAGCTGGAAAAGAGAGGACTGGCCAGCAAAGCCAAAGCAGAACCTGTGGATATTAAATCCCTGGACATGTTTATGAACACCGCCGACATCTACGTGTCCATTACGCCTACTCGGTCTGCACAGAAAGAGTATCCCATTCCGGTTGTTAATGGGATCCCTTTCCTCACCGGTATTGGCATGGAGGAGGCGATGGAAACCATCATTAAGTTGTTGTAAAAAGCAAACAGCTTACAAGAAAGAAGGTAAATCATGGAAGCATTAGCAACTATATTTCAGGGCATATTGGATTTGGGTGCTGCCGTGTTTCTGCCTATTGTTATTCTCATTTTGGGCCTTATCGTAGGTCTAAAACCAGGCCGGGCGATTTCTTCAGGCCTAACGCTTGGTGTCGCGTTTGTGGGAATAAACATGGTTATTGCTTTTATGAGCAGCACTGTGGGCGAAGCTGCCATGCAGTTTGTTGAAAACACCGGCATAAAGCTTACTGCGCTGGATATGGGCTGGGCCCCGGCGCTGGGTCTTTGCTGGCAATGGCAGTATGCTTTTCTTATGTTTCCAGTGCAAATCGGTATAAACATGATCATGCTGGCCCTTGGCTGGACCAATACCCTAAATGTTGATATGTGGAACGTGGCCAACAAGATCTTTACAGCCTTTCTTGTAGCCTCTGTAACAGGAAGCGCTGTCATCGGCTTTGTGGTAGCTGGCATACAGATTATCGGCGAGTTGAAGAACGCTGATGCCACAAAAAACCAACTAAAGAAGCTCACCGGTGTTCCCGGTATCAGTATGCCGCACCCCATGTTCCTATCTAACATCATTTTCTACCCATTAAGTAGATTGCTGGACAAGATCGTTCCGATGAAGACCAACCTGGATGCCGCAGCTTTGAAAGAGAAGATTGGCATCTTTGGTGAAAACCATGTCATGGGTTTCATCATCGGTACTCTCATTGGACTTATTGCCAAAATGGGAATTGGAAGCTCCCTAATGCTTGGTATTCAAGCGGGTACTGCCCTTACCATCTTCCCATTGGTGGCCAAGCTTTTCATGACGGCTTTGAGCCCGCTCGCTGATGCGACCAACGTCTGGGTGAAAAAGAAATTCCAGAACAGAGAACTGGCGATTGGACTCGACTGGCCGATCCTTGCCGGCAATCCCGAAATCTGGGTAGCCATTATCCTTACTATCCCGGTAGCCCTTGGTGTTTCACTTGTCCTGCCTGGCAACATTACCTTGCCCTTTGGGAACCTGATGAATGTGTGCGTATGCGCCGCAGCATTCATGGCCACAAAAGGCAACCTGGTTAAGATGATCATCACGAGTTACTTGATGGTACCCATTCTGTGCTGGTCCGCTTCCGACTTCGCGCCACTGCTCACTAGCCTTGCCAACTCAACAGGTCAATCCGCCATTATCCCGGCTGGCCAGCAGTTGGCCTGGTGGGGCATGGACATCGCCGAGATCCGCTGGATGGTTGTAAAAGCGCTTGATTTCAGCAACGGTCCGAGCATTCTGGCAATAGCTGCTTGCGTGGTCTTTGCCATCCTCGCAGTGTTCTATTTCAAATGGATGAAGAAGGAAGAGGAGTTGGCTGCCCTGGACTAAGGGATATTGTCTGATTACTCAAGACAAAAGCACCAACACTGCTTTCTCTGTACCTGATATTTGATATTTCTGGTTCCAAAGCGCTGCAGGGTTGCGGCGCTTTGGAACCGGCAGAGAGGATGAATAATGATGTTAGATGGGCTGAGAAAGGAAGTACTGCGCGTCTCGCGCCTGGCGGAATCCAGTGGCCTGTGCCAGCATGGCAGCGGCAACTTTAGCATGGTGGATCGCAAAGAGGTTCTTGTTGCCATCACTCCACATGCAGAATCTCGCTACTCTATAACAGAAGAAGATATTTTGGTCATCGACTTGGAAGGCAATATTGTGGAAAACCCAAATAGACGGAAGCCCACCAGTGAGATGGTAGTGCATCTGGAGGTGCTTAACAACCGTGCTGACGTTAATGCGGTATGCCACACCCATGCTCGCAATGCTTCCGTTTTTGCGGCGATGAACAAAGAGATCAAGCCGGTTCTGTGCGAGGCATTGTTTTATGGTGGTTATTGCCGTGTTGCGCCTTTTGAGAATCCCGGTTCCATCGAACTTGCACGCAGCGTAGTGAAGGCTCTTGAAGGCAGCAAAGCTGCACTCATGCAGCACCACGGGCTAGTTACCGTGGGCAAGGATGTTTACGACGCCTACCGAAACAGCATTTACGTTGAAGAAGTTGCTGCCGTGTGCCTGGCCGCGGCCTCCGTTGTCGGATATGACAACCTTGATTATCTTTCCGAGGAGCAGGTTGATTATTTGATGCATGTTTTGAAAATTGTAGGATGAAAAACTATCCGGGGGATGTGAGGAAAGCATGGAAAAGGCACAAGTGATTCTATGGTATATAGGCGTTGTGGCTGCGGCAGTCTTACTCGTAGCAGCTTTTATATGGAAAATTTGGGTGTTCACTGTTTTTGCTTTTATATTGGGACTGCTTTTGAAGAAAACCAACAGGCGCATTCCTCTTCCTGCGGTGTATGAAGAACTGGGTGTAGTTAATGAAATTTTTGAAGGGAGGGTAAGAAATGAAAAAAATAATTAATGATCCCGGTACTGTTGTCAGCGAGATGCTGAAAGGCATCGCTATAGCGCACCCTGACCTTGCATATGCGCCCGAAGGACAAGTAATTTACCGTAAGAAAATGTCCCCCAATAAAGTCGGTATAGTTTCCGGCGGGGGCAGCGGCCACGAGCCGGCTCACGCAGGCTATGTGGGTCCCGGCATGCTGGATGCGGCTGTATCAGGCAATGTCTTTGCAGCTCCCTCGCCCGACAAAGTACTTCTAGCCATTGAAAAGGCTGATGCCGGCAAAGGCGTTTTGCTCGTCATAAAAAATTACTCTGGAGATATCATGAACTTTCAAATGGCCCAAGAACTGGCATCCGATCTTGGCATCGAAACGGCCAGCGTGATCGTAAAAGATGATGTGGCGGTGCCGGATAGCACCTATTCTACGGGTCGTCGTGGTATTTCCGGCACGGTATTCGTTCATAAGATTGCTGGAGCCAAGGCCGAGTCCGGCGCCAACCTCTCCGAAGTGCAGGCCGCCGCGCAAAAAGCTATTGACAACGTGCGCAGCTTCGGCGTTTCGCTTACCGCTTGCACTTTGCCGGGAGTTGGGAAGGCGGGCTTTGTTCTCGAAGATGACAAGATGGAAATTGGCATGGGCATACACGGAGAGCCTGGCATCACGAGAGTTCCTTTGCAGCCTGCGGCCGATATTGCCAATATCATGGTAGAAAAGGTTTGTGCCGACCTGGACTATACCGGTCATCGCACTGCCGTAATCGTGAACGGCCTTGGCAGCACGCCGCTGATGGAACTCTACATTTTGACGGGTGAAGTTGACAAGCTGCTGCGAGAAAGAGGTATTGAGCCCGTGAAATACATGGTGGGCAACTTCATGACTTCGCTCGATATGGCCGGGGCCTCCCTGTCAATGTTGCGTTTGGATGACGAGTTGGAAGCACTGTTGTGTGCCCCTTGCCATACGCCGACGTTGAAGGAAGGTGTGTTTTTTGGCACTTGTAATGACAAGTGAGGATTTTGTAGATTACCTGTTGTCTGCCGGCGGGGTGATTGCCGAAAATAAAGATTATGTGACGGAGCTGGATGCCAAGACCGGTGACGGCGACCACTGGGTAAACCTCAACATGGGCTTTGAAAAGATCGCCAGTATAGCCCATGAACTAAAAGCGCTGCGCCCGGCCGATATGCTGAAAAAGGTAGGCATGACCATGATGTCATCCGTCGGCGGTTCGTCCGGAGTTTTGTATGGCAGCGCCTACATGGCCGCGGGCAAGGCCGTGGGTGATGAGGTTGAGATTAATATGGCCACACTTCATAATATTTTGGAGGCAATGCAACAGGCCATTATGGCACGCGGCCATGTCGAACCCGGTTTTAAAACCATGCTGGATAGCCTGCATATAGCTGTGCGGCAGATGAAAGATGCACTTGATGAAGGCAAAAGTGATGCGGATGTGATGGTGGCCCTAAAAGATGGTGCAAGGATAGGCATGGAGGCTACCAGGGACATGGAGGCTGTGAAGGGCCGCGCCAGCTATCAGACGAACAAGGGTGTGGGGAATTTAGATCCCGGTGCTGTTACCATGTGTATGCAGTTGGAATGCCTTGCTGACACCGCAATGGCAAAATTATAAAAATGGTTCTGGCTATAAAATTATTTGAGCAAAGGTGATATTAATGAAAAGAGTGATGTTTTATAAACCTGGAGATATCCGCGTGGAAGAAGCTGACATACCTAAGCCGGATGCGGGCGAAGTTGTGATCAAAAACATGGTGACTTTGACTTGCGGCACTGACGTGAAAACCTATAAACGCGGTTATCGATTAGACCCGCCTTTTTCTATGGGGCACGAGGCCGCCGGCATCGTGCATGCTATGGGCCCCGGTGTGGAAAAATTCAGGGTTGGCGACCGCGTAGTGGCCCACAACTCTGCGCCGTGTAATAAGTGCTATTACTGCAAAAAAGGCCAGCATTCCATGTGCGTGGACCTCTTGGAAAACCAGTTTAAAAATGGCGCATATGCTCAATATCAAAAAATACCTGCGCGTATCGTGGAGCAGAATATGTTCCACATTCCGGACAGCATGAGCTACAAGCAGGCCGCTTTACTGGAGCCGCTGTCCTGCGTGGTATATGGCGTGTCGGAAACGCCGATTGAGCTCGGCGACACCGTGTGTGTGAACGGCTGCGGGCCAATCGGTCTCATGTTCATCCGCATGTGCTACCTACGGGGCGCGCGCGTAATCGCATGCGATCTCTCTGAAGTGCGGCTGGACATGGCCCGCAAGCTAGGCGCTGCCGAGACTATTAACATAGGCCAGGTGGAAGACCAGGCCAGGGCTGTGCGTGAACTGACTGAGGGCGGACGCGGCGTGGACGCGGCTATCGAGGCGGTTGGCCTGCCCGAGGTGTGGAATATAGCTATCAACATGGTGCGTCCCGGTGGGTTCGTGCTGTGTTTCGGAGGCACTAAAAAGGGCCTTACGGTTCCCCTGGACACCACCAAGCTTCACTATGAGCAAATTACTGTAAAAGGTGTTTTCCACACCACGCCTATACACGTGAATGCTGCCTTTGAAATGCTAAAAATGTACGCGATCAGCGCTGATGATTTTGTGCAGAATGAGTACTCTATCGAGGAAATCGAAAAGGCTATTCTAGAGCACGCCTCGGGTGCCGTGGTTAAAAATTGTATTGTATACGAAGACTGAGGCATTGGTTTGGAGTCAGCTTTGACTATTGCTAGGGACATTTCCAGGCTCACCTGTTAAAAAATCAGTGGAGGGGTAGGGATGTTTGCAGAAAGAGAAGTGGTGGTGGCCAATAAAACAGGCTTGCATGCCCGGCCGGCAGCGATTTTTGTTCAGACTGCGAATCAGTTTGAGTCTGATATCAAGATTATCTGCAACGGCAATGAGATCAACGCCAAGAGCATGATTGGGGTGTTAAGCCTGGGCGCCGGACAGGGCAGCAGGGTTACCATTCAAGCCGAGGGCGAAGATGCGGAAGCAGCGGCAGCCGAGCTGGCCAGGGTAATTGAAGAAGAGCTGCCGAAAGAAGATACAAAGGGGTAAATATATATGGAGATAATTCACGCTACCGGGACATCGCCGGGCATTGCCATCGGCTCGGCCTATAGACATGAGCAGCAAAAAATAAATATCAGCCTGACGCGGATAACAGATGAAGCGGTGGATGCGGAACTGGCTGCGCTGGAGAGGGCTCTCTCCGGAGTGCGGGAAGAATTGACCGATTTGATTGCTCGTACCGCCGTAAAGGTGGGCGCCAAGGAAGCGGAGATCTTCCAGGCGCAGATGATGCTGCTCGATGATCCTGAACTAATCCCGCCCGTGCGTGAGATGATCATAAACGATAAAATTTGCGCCGCCGCGGCAATCAATGAGATTATCCGGAAGCATGAGTCTGTTTTTGCCGGTATAGAAGACGAGTATATCCGAGCCCGGATTGCCGATCTCAGGGATATCGGCGCGCAGATTATCAGTCAACTGAACGGCTGCCAGCAGGCTGGGCCGCGCTTCAAGAAGCCGGTGATTATCTTTGCCCATGACTTGAGCCCCTCCGAAACCGCCTTCTTCGAGCCGGCCATGGTCCTGGCCTTCGCCACGGCGGCGGGTTCACGGACTTCGCATACTGCGATTATGGCGCGCTCCCTCGGCATCCCGGCCGTGTTCGGTGCGGGAGAAGAGATGCTGGAGAAGGTCAAAACGGGAGAGCTGGTCATTGTTGACGGCGATGAAGGTCTAATCATTCTCAACCCCTCTCCGGAGGTCCTGGCTTCATACCGCGCGCGGCAGGAGCAGGAGAGAAAGAGGCGGGAGCGGCTGGACGCCTATAAGGCCATTCCCGCCTTGACCCGTGATGGGCACAGGGTCGTGGTGGCAGGCAACATGGGCCGCCGGGGCGACCTGGAGCGGCTGCTGGAGCAGGGCGCCGAGGGGATCGGCCTCTTCCGCACCGAGTTTTTATACATGGAGCAGGAGCGGCTTCCTTCAGAAGAGGAGCAGCTGGCGATTTATGAAGAGGCTGTGCGGAAGATGGAGGGGAAGCCGGTCATCATCCGGACGCTGGACGTGGGCGGAGACAAGGAGATCCCTTATCTTAACCTGGCTCCCGAACAGAATCCCTTTTTGGGCTACAGGGCGGTGCGGCTTTATTTTGAACGCCCGGAGATCTACAAGCCCCAGTTGAGGGCAATCCTGCGGGCTTCCCGGAGCGGTCCTCTCAAGATCATGTTCCCCATGATCTCTTCTCTTGAGGAAGCCAGGAGGGGCCGCGCCATTGTCGAAGAGGTTAAAAAGGAGCTTTTGGAAGAGGGGTACCGCCTTGACGGGGCCATCGAGACGGGGATCATGATTGAAATACCCTCCGCCGCCCTCATTGCCGGCACGCTTGCCGAGGAGGTCGATTTTTTCAGCATAGGTACCAATGACCTGGTGCAGTATATTTTGGCCGCTGACAGGACCAATGAAAAGGTAGCCCCACTGGCAAGCCATTACCACCCGGCCGTGCTCAAGCTCATCGACATGACTGTAAAAGCGGCACATGCAAAGGGGATTCCCGTTGGAGTCTGCGGCGAAGCCGCTGCGGACAGTTTATTCATACCCTTCCTTGTAGGCGTGGGCATAGACGAGCTCAGCGTTGCCGCCGCCTCGGTTCTTTTGACCAAGGAGACCGTGGGGAAATGTGTTAAAGAAGAAGCGGCCCGGTTGGCGGCAAAGCTGCTGTACATGAAGAGCTCAGCGGAGGTAAAAGAGGAACTTGCCGCTTTTCAGCAGGAGAAAACAGAATAAAGACAGGGTGATATCTCCCGTGGAAATCGCTTATGTAGTAGATTTTGATGGCACCATTACCGGCAGCGATATTACTGGAATCTTGGCCGATAAGTATGCCGGTCCGGCGGCCTCTGATTTTTATCTCCTTTACAAGGAGGGCAAAATCGGGATGAAAAGATGGTTGGAGGAAATGGTCAGCCATTTACCCGCCGACCAGGAGGAGATGCTCTCCATTGCTATCGCCGCAGCAGATTTAAAGCCGGGATTTGCTCAATTTCTCCAGTTTGCCCACGAGAGCGGAAGACCTTTCTATATTGCCAGCGACGGTTTTGGCTTCTACATGGAACCAATTTTGGAACAGCACGGCCTCATGAAATACATAAGCGGCATCTTCAGCAACAGTCTTATTGTTGGAAGCGGCAGCGTGGACATAGAAACACCCCATGGAAATCCCACCTGTGCTATCTGCGGCAATTGCAAGGCTTCGCACGTGGTCGGCTTAAAGGAGAAGGGCTACCGGGTGGTTTATATTGGCAACGGGTTTAACGATCGTTTTGGCGCCTCTCATGCAGACCTGATCTTTGCTCGTACCGGTGACCGCTTGGCTGAGTATTGTTCCGCTCACAACATAGCCTTTGTGCCCTTTTCCGATTTTAACGACGTAATCGAGTTTACTTTTTCGGAGAAGCTAACTGGTGCAAATCATCCTTTGTGCACTCCTTGAAGGGCAACTCTCTCTTTCTTTGCAGGTAATTTCCTTTTTCCGACCACCCCCTTTGCAATAGGGGCTGGGGGATTTTGACCTTTAATTAGCAATCAATCGCTGCGCTTAAACATGGGGTTCTCCTCAACC
>LSQX01159435.1_pt2 | contig 10808 bp, 15 predicted proteins | sample 654561 | NCBI WGS metagenome assembly LSQX01 (sample SAMN04489861, study PRJNA283612) | anaerobic digester metagenome | isolation source: 4 biogas reactors fed with cattle manure at either 37C or 55C with and... | place: Denmark: Kongens Lyngby | collected 2014 | reverse complement strand
CGGCCTCCTGCTCCTCTGCGGCCTGCGACTCGTCTGCGGGAACCTCGGCTTCCGGCTCCGCAGTCTCCTGCTCGTCCGTCTCCACTACCTGCTCCTCGCTCATGGGTGCCTCCTGTTCGGTTGGAGTATCTGCGGGGCCGGTCTCGGGCGCGGCTTCGGTTGCATTCTCGATAGGAACCCACGCCTGCTTGACGCGGACGCCGGTGCCGAGAACTACATCAGCGTCAACAATGCTGAATGGGTAACGGGTGTGCTCGCCCTTCTCCGAAACGATGACCTCGTTCTCATAGAGTTCGCGAACCCACGGCCCGCCGATTTCGCCATCGTCTCGCGCAGGGCGCAGCTTCGCCTGTATGAGAGACCGCACGTCGTCCGACGAGAGGCCGCCCCACGACTCGTAGGCTCGTGACATCTTCGCATCAGCCTCGCGCACCCGCTCCGTCAGCGCCTCTACAAGATCGGGGCGCTCTACCTCCAGCACGTCCAGCGTTACGTCAGCGATGCCGCTCATCATTCGCTCCTCTGCGTCTGGATTCGCGTCCTCTGCATCCGGCCCCAAAGCGTCAACGGCCTCAGCGTACGCCTCAAGCACGCGCCCCCACGCATTGCCGGTCGGCACGAAGTCCACCGAATGAACCGCCTCAATCGCCTCCACTACATGCGTCGAGGCTCCGTCGATCTCGCGCTGGTGATAGCGGATTGTGGCGTCCTGCGACAGCCCGATCTCCGCCTTGGCGGTGCCGTCGTCGAGCAGCCCGCGTAGCACCGGATCATGCACATGCGCCACCGCCTCAAGTGCCGATCCTGTGTAGGTGACGGTGTTCGGCTTGATCGTGGCCGCCCAGTCGCGCACGTCGCGGTGCCCCCGCCTCGCGTCGGATGTGGGGTCGCGGTGGTTGATGAACATCTTCGCGTTCTCGTAGAGGCCAGCCTTAGCGGCTGCCTCAAGCGCCTCCTGCCGATAGTACCTCTGTCCGTCGCGCGTCTTGCCGTGCTCGATCAACCGCACTCGGTAGTCGCCATCGCCAAGCGCGGCGAGTGCGCCGCCCGCCTCCTCCACGCGCTCCCGGTCCTCATACGGTCTCAAATCCGGCATGGGCCTCGCCTCCTCGTGTCTGTTGTGTGCGCCCGGCGACAGCCCCGATCACCGCGCGGCCTCGGCTACATCATTCGCCCGCTTCACCACTACGCGCTCCCCGCACGTACACTGCACCGCAAACGGCGGATGCTGCCCGTGCACGGGGATCGCCGCAGAGCATTGAGGGCAGATCACGAAGTCATATACCGGCACTGGCGGCCCCTCCTCAGAACGCCGAAAGCCCCGCCGAAGCGAGGCTATTGAGAGCGGGTTGCGACAGGTTGTGTGGCTGGAATTAGCGCCGGCGTATCGGTGCGGCACTCGCCTTCGCCGCAGGCGTGTTCGGTTGATAGCCACCTGCCCACGGCTGCGCGGGTAGCGCGGTCGCCCCGTCGATCACCGGCAGTTCGTCACACCGGCACCCCGCAACGTTCTCCACGCTCGCACCCGGATCGCCGGGGTGCATCATGTTCTCGCCGTCCACGAGGAACGGCTGCGCAAGTGGGCGCACCTGCCCGTGTGCCGCCGCGTGGCCGGGGCGCGTCGCCCCGTCGAGCAGCGCGAACCACTGCCTGTCGCCCACGCCGTTGCGCTGATACGTCGCGTGTGTCACCAGCCCCTGTGCTATCGCCACCTCAGTCCGCGCGATGTTCTCGCCACGGTTGCGGTAGGTTGTCGGGAAGATCGCGTCGAGCTTCGCGGCAATCGCCCGTGGCGACTGCCCGGCGCGATACACCTGCTGCACGAGCGTCGAGTGAAGATCGCCCATCATGTTCGCGCTCACGTCGCCCGTGATCTGCGCACCGCGCCGTCCGAGTTCGCGCAGCAGCGTCGGTTCGCGGAGGTTGAAGACGAAGTTGCCCGCCACCTGATTCCATTCCGCCTCACCCGCACCGAGGCGTTCCGCAAGCGTCTGCGGTGCCTCCTCCGCGCGCGCCTCAAGCGCCCGGCCCGCCTGCGCCGCGCCCGCCACTATCTGCTCAAGCGCCACCTGCCCGGCGAGGTTCGCGGCGCTCAGGTGACAGCGGCGCAGCACGTCGAAGAGCGCCTTCTGATCTACCGGCACCTCGCGCCTAAGCATCTGCGCGAACATATCCGGCGAGGCAGGCCACCGCTGCGCGTCCTGCGTTGCCAGCCACCCGCGCACCCTGCGCCACCAGGGGGCGATAACGCGACGCTGCACCTCTGCGGCTACGTCGGCTACAAGCTCCTCAGATGCGGGGCGCTGCCAAAAGGGCCGCTGCCGCCCACCGCCTCCAGCAATCGCGCGGCCTCCTCAACCGCCCCCGCCGTGTAGTCATCCCCCGGCGGCGCTTGTGGTTCGCCCCCCACCGCCTGCGCCTGCTCACCATCGAGCTTCGTCTCCTCCGGGAACTGGCGCTCCATCACCGCCTGCACCTCTACCGTGCCGAGCGCCTGATACGCCTGCAATGCTGCCTCGCGTGGCTCAATGAGCTTCGCCTGCACCGCCACCGTCAGCGCGTTCAGCAGCAGCGCCACATCGCCCGGCGTGGCCGGTTGTGCGTCGGGGAAGTTGATACTCACGGCGGTGTCTACGTCCGCAGGCAGGCGGCTGCCGCGAAGTATCTCTGCGGCCACCGCGAATCCGATGATGTCCGTGAGTATCTGCCGGAAGAGTGCCTGCTGGTTCTCGATGCGCCAGATGGCAGGAAGCTCCATCGCGGCGGCGGTTGCGAGGTTGCCGCGCGTGGCGTCGCTATACCAGTGTTCGCCGAAGCCGAAAGTGCGTATCTGCTGCAGGTGCATCTGCCGCGCGGTGGCCTCCTGTACGTCCGTGCCACCCGTGCTGATCGCTACCGGCTGCAAGTCAACCTTGTCGTTGCCGACGTGCATAGCGCCGGGGCCTTGCGCGGGGGAGCCGCCGTGCGTGGCGGCGAAGCCCTCCAGCGTGGCCGCCGATTTCGTCTTTACCGTCTTTGTCCACGCAAACGCTGCGAGTGCCGAGGCGAGTGTCATCATCGTGCTCAGTGACTTACCGTGCGCCTTCGCCCACTCAAACGCGCGCCACACCGCAGGCATACCGCGCAGGCCCAGCCCGCGCACCCGCGCGTGATAGCACCAGCAGTCGTCGCGCAGGGCGTCGCCTACCGACGCAAGCAGTTCCTGCAGCGGCGCGTCATCATCCCACCGATCACCCGCCACCTCCGGCGACAGCCGCCAGTCGCGCAGGTACTCCACGCGCCTCTCGCCGGGATGATAGCGGCCCTCGCGGGCGTTGTACTCGCTGGCGCGGTACTCGCGCTTGTACAGCACCGGCCTGCGCCAGTTCTCGGGGTGCGTGATGACCTGCGTGATCTCGTCGGGCCGCACGTCGCCGATGCGCACCGCCGCGTCACGCTCGGACGTGAACAGCGTCAGGAAGCGCTCGCCTTCGAGCATCAGCGTAAGATGCAGTAGCGCCAGCCCGTCGCGCCCGAAGAGCGCAAGTTGGTTGTCATCATCCTGCCAGAACTCATCGACGACCTCCTGCACACGTTCGTCTGTCGCGTCCGGCTCAAGCTCACCGTCGCGCAGAGCGCCCGACTGCAGCAGCGACACCGCCTGCGCCACCGTCGGATCAATCTTCCACAGGCTGATGCAGCGCGTGCGAATGTCCGCGAGGTCTGCGGCGGTGTAGTCATATGCGCCGCCGAGATCGCTCAGACGCCGCCAGCCCGCGTCATCATCCGCGAGGTCGCGGGCCGCGCGGGAGGCCAGTGCCTCCGCCACCGTAGCCACCTGCTGCTGCGCTTCGCGGGTGGCGCGGGCGAGATCGCGGCGGGCCTGTAGCGCTTCGCGAATGTCGGTTATGATGCTCATGGAGTGGCCTCCCTGACATTGACTAACTCACAGTCGCGCCGCCCCCAGCGCGTAGCCGCCGAAGTCGGGCATGACGTCCTCGATACCCACCGTCTCCGTGCTCTCCATCGGCACACTCGCGAACGCCATAGCTACCGCGTCCGCCTCGTCGGGCGACGGCAGGCCGCGCTTCTTCACGTCATCCTTGCGCTCAAGCTGCACCCGGCCCTTGCCATCGTAGCCGTAGCGCCGGGCACTCACCTGCGCCGCGAACCTCTCCACCTCCGGGCACTCGCAGGCAATCACGAGGTCCGGGAACTGGTTGCCGCCCTGCGCGTAGTCGCGCAGGTTCCAGTATGCCTCCGCGCCCGCGTTCGCCCGCCGCGCATTGTCAATCGCCGCGCCGCCGAAGTGAAAGCCTACGTAGAGAATGTCGCGATCACCGCGCGTCCGGCAGATGTCCAGCGCCCCGCCGCCCACGCCCGTCTCGTCGAACACCACCAGCACCTCACGGCGGTAGGTATCGCGCAGGCGCATAGCGGCGTGTGCCGCCATGCCTGCCACGCGCGGCGCGTCGGTATCGCCATCCGCCGCCTCCAGCCCCACGAGCGCCATGCCGACGCGTGAGGCGACGCAGGTGTGATCCTCGCCGAAGCGGGCCACGTCAACGCCCACCTGCAGCGTATCGCCATCCGACGCCTGCCACGTCTCCGCGCGGCGCTTCGCCTCCTCCACCCATGCAAGCGGGATGATAACCGCCTGCGCCCCCTCTGCGGGGAACTTGGCATTGACGCGCGCCTGGTATGCCGCGCTCCCCTCACCCCAGTCAACCTTCCACTGCTCCACGCGCTCGGGCTGCACCAGCAGCTTGCGAACGCGCTCAGGCACGCGCTCCCCCGTCCACATCGGCGTCGAAGCCACCGGCACCTGTATGCGCACATACTCAAGCGCGGGGTTCGTGAATGCGCGGTAGAACTTGCCCTCCGCGCGCGTCGGGTTGCCGATCAGCAGTTCGCGGTAGACGCCGCCCGCCGCCCACGTGTCAAGCGCCTCGTATATCTCGTCGCTGACGCCTGCCGCCTCGTCAACCACCGCCATGAGGTACGGCCCGTGAAGGCCCTGAAACTGCGCCGCCTCGTCGGTGCTGCGCCCCCATGCGAGGTGATCGGGGTAAATGCCGCCGTCGGGCCTGAAGAACTGAAGCTCAGTAGTGAGGCACTTCGACGCGGCCTGTAAGTCGGCAGGAAGCCGCCCGTGCGCAGTGCGTATCTCGCGCCACAGGAGGTTGCGCACCTGATGGCCGGTGGGCGCGGTTGTCGCGACGATTGCGGGCGAAAATGAGTGCAGGAACCATAGCACCGCGCGGGAGGCCAACCAAGTCTTGCCTACACCGTGACAACTTGCCACCGCGACCTTCTCGTTGTCCGCAAGCGCGCGCAGCACCTCGCGCTGCTTGCTCCAGAGGGTGTCGCCTAGTATCTGCTCGCAGAACCAGTCGGGCTCGCGCTGGAAGCGGCGGATAACCTCGATGTCGCGCGGATCGCAATTACCCTTCGCCATCCTCGTCTTCCTCGCCGCAGGCCTCGCGCAGCTTCTCGATCCAATGCACCTCCACCGCGCCCCCGCCGGGGCCGGAGAGTTCGGTGCGCTCCGCAAGCGGCTGCCCCACAAGCTGGAAGTAGAGTTTCGTCAGGCGCTCCAGCGAAGCAGCGTCCTCCGCAAGCACCTCTTCGCCCGACGCCTCCAGCCGCTTGATATACCTCCGCGCGTCCGCCTCAATGCCGGTCGCGACAACCTCGCGGAACTTGTCCGCCCGCTCGCGCATCTTCTGGCGCACGCGCTCGGCCTCTTCGTCGATACGCGCCTTCACGCGGTCCTGCCAACCATGCTCGCGAGACCAATCCGCAATAGTCCCTTCGCGCACCGTCGGAACGTCCTCGCCTCTCTCGCTTTTCTCGCGATACACCTTCAGCAGATTCGAGAAGCTACGGGAGTCCCCAAGCGCCCAATAGTCCTCGAATGCCTGTTTTGCCGCCGGGGTCTCCTGCATCGCCTACACCTCAAATGTCGAACGCCGCCCATGTCGTGGGCGGCGTTCGACTCTAACAGTCCATACGGCGATCTACGTCACTTGTAATCGGCAATGTACGCGGCGGCTGCCTCGCGCCACGCCTGCCAAGTTTCCCCTGCACATTTTACGGTTTTTTGCCAAGAATACCCGTCCGCTCTGCGTACCTGCGCGCCAAACGTCGCCGTTTATCATTGTCGCAGGCGTATTGAATTCGCCAGTTCGCATTATCACAATCCGCCCATCCGCGTCGTATATCCCGGGCAGAGCAAGCCATGTTCATACATGCCTGTTCCATGCGGGTTTTCGGCTGAGCGCAGGCCACTATCTGAACCCGCGTGGTTGCGCCGGGGCCGTCGAAAAACCACCGACGGAATTCCTCAAAGCGCGACCAGTAGTCGTCGTCGCTGATGGGCAGCACGCTCAGTGGAGCTGCTGGATGCGGCAGGAACGCGTGAAAATGCATCATCACCGCGCCCTTCTGACAGTGGCGCTTGAGCTTCATCACCGCATCTCGTAGGTCGGCGTAGTCTTCGGCTGTCTCTCCGGGCAACCCCGCGATGAAAAACCATCGAAGCGTCACGCCGTGCGCCATAACCTCCATACTAAGCTTGACCAGATCGTCAGTTTGCATCGGTTTTCCGACCGCGCGACGTAGACGTTCAGAGACGCCCTCCACACCGACCCTAATACTACGCGCCTTCGCGACACGTCCATCGGCCACGATAGCGCGGATGCCATCCACCGTGGCTGACAAATGCTCCATTTTGGGCAGCCGCGCCCAGTCCAGCTCTGACTGATCGTTGCTCGTGTAGAACGGTTTTTCCCCGCGCGCCACAAGCGCAGTTGCCTGTTGATACACGCTCTCCATATCCGGTCGCTGCCGATAACTACTCTCCCAGCCCGTCTGACAAAACAGACATTTTCGGCTGCAGCCGCGCGAAACCCACAGCCTCGTCGTGCCATCTTGAAAGCGCACAGGCGGGCAATCCCACGGAAACTCCTCGCTTGGTATCACCTCGCGCGTGCCTCCGGGTTGCCATGTTTCGGGAAGAGCCAATGCCGCGTCGTACCCGTCGCGAACGAACGTCTGTACAAACCGTCGCCCCTCGCCTACGCACGCAGCTGCAGCCACGCCGTCAAATACTGCGGGGGCATAGGCCCCTCCTCCGCCGATCACCACCGGCCTCTGTCGCCAATCTACGCCCGCCCGTTTCAATTCACGCTTGAGGTCAGGTAGACATTGTTGTGACTGCACGCTCGCGAATATCACGTCGGCTGCCTCGATTGGGCTTGGCTCAACGCCGAGGTTGCGCAGCTCCCATTGCAGCCATGAAATACCGAGGCCATAAATGCCCGGTCGTTTGTAACTCGCGTCGATCAAGCCGATGCGCATGCCTCGCACCCCCGGCGAAGTATCAGGGCAATCTGATCAGCGTAGGATGCGCCTCGGTCGAAAGCATCCTCGCAAAGATAGTGAACCTCAGAATACAATTCCTCGGGCAGGGCCGCCTCGATCACCCCGAACACCAGTCGCACTCTATCGCTACTGTGTACGCTGTTCCATGCAGTCCCTTGGCCGGCCTGATCCTGGTCCGACTGCGGCGTGAAGTCGATCGTGTCTATGAGCTCGGATTCCGCCACCAACTCCGCAAGCCGCTGCTCGTGCTCCTCTTCGCCCCAGCCGGTCCCGCGCAGGTCGCCGAAGTCCTCGCCTATCTCGCGCAGGAGGCTCATCAGGCTCCGCTCGTCATCCTCCGCCTTCCGCGAAAGCTCGTTATCTGCCACCATCACGAGGCGCTGCTCTGCCTCGTCACCCTCGAAGACATGCACAGTGATCTCAGTCCAGCCGAGTTCCTGCGCCGCCTGCACCACGCCATGCCCTGCAAGGATCGTGTCCTCGGTATTCACCACCACCGCGCGGAATTGTCCGAGGCGCGTCAGCGACGCCTTTATCGCGCTGATCTGCTCTGGCGGGTGTGCACGGTAGTTCTGCGGGTGCGCCTGCAAGTCGGCTATCAGGCGCGTCTCTGTGCGCAGTTCGGCCATCAGTCACTCTCCTCCATCACAGCATCCCACGCCTCCTCCGCCGCCTGCCTCGCCTCCGCGTCGGTAGCGCCCTCGGCTTTCGCGGCGGTGTGCGCGGAGAAGGCTGCTGCACGCGCTGCGTGAATGTCGGGCATGCCAAACTCCTTTTGCTTCACGCGCCTCCATGCCAAGCGAAGTGCGGTTCGTTTGGGGTTAGCGACCCCGCCGCCGGGAGGGTAGCGGCGGGGCCGCGAGGGAGGGAGCGATGTGCTCCGAGTATTGCTTGTGGGAGGGTGCGGAGTTTCCCCCGCGCTGGCTAGCCAGCTTCGCCTCCCGCTTGTGGGCGCTGTTAAGGCCGCGCCCGTCGCCTGGGCTGCATGAAGATGCAGCCGGGTTTAGTGGGCGCTGTTGGTATCAGTCGCGCCCGTCACTGGCCTCGCGCCTATCCTGTCGAAGCAGGCACGCGCTCCATACGGAGACAGTTCGGCTTGAGGGCTTTGCGCGGTGCGGCGGGAGTTGAACCCGCACCTCCAGAGCAGAGCGGGCTATGCCGCCCCTCTAGCGCTCTCACACCTGAGCTACGCACCGCACAGCGGCATATTACCCGGCCCGCCGCGTTCGCGACAGGAGCCGCGAGTTGCGACCTTGAGCCGGGGTGCGTCTGCATGTCCCGCCCCGGTTGGCTACGCGACGGGACAAGATCTCCTCCTGCACGTGGCAGGCGAGGCTCGTGTGACTGCGCCATTAGCCGCCCGGTGCGGCATAGGCGCAAAGCATTCACAGCGTGCCTGTCCAGCGGCCAACCGTGGCCGTCGTGCCATTATCAGGCGGCGTCGTCCAGCACCACTTCACTCGCCACTGCTGCCCGCATGTTGCCTCGTGTTCGCGGCACTCATCAGCATCCTCGAAGAGCCGTTCGCATACCGAACACTGATAGAGCGTCTTCATCGCCGCGCCTCCTGTTCAGCACAAAAGACGAAGCCGCCCCCGCCGCGTTGAGTTGGCCGCAAACGCGATTGACCTCAGCAGGCGGGGGCGATATTCACTCCGTCAAAGCGTTACCGATTCCACCGTCGATGTTCCAGCCTGTCTCTGCGTCCCAGATCGCGTCACGCTTCATGCCGCGAACGCAGCGTTCACACTGCTTCCGCGCAGCGCCAAGCGCGTAGCGTTGACGCTCCTCTTCAGGTAGCCCCTTGCGTTCCGCTCGCTGTAATGCCTCCCATGCCGCTATGCGTCCTTCTTGCAGCATGTCGTCAAACTCCACGCGCCAGTTGCCGTGCTTTGCGACAACCTGCCGCGCAATCTGCTTCAGTTGAGGCTCTAGCGCATTGAGCATCGGCGGCTCCTTTGTGTTCGGCGTACACGTAGATACACGGGCCGAAATGGGGTTCATTTATTCACCCCCGCACAAAGAAGTGCTTCCATTCTCACTACGCCATCCCGCACACACCGAAATACCGTCGGCTGCGAACACCCCAGATAATCCCCCACCTGCGCCTGTGTCCAGCCGCGCCGGTAGTAGGCCCACACCGCCAACGCTTGCTTCTTCGGCAGCTTGCGAACCGCAATGTGCATATCTGCCGCCGTCGTCAGGATGCTTACGTTCTTCGGGTGCGTCTGCGCCGCCGCCTCACTACCCAAGCGCGGCGGCCACTCTCCGCGCTCGATACCGTTGTGCGCCGCCTCCTCCAGCACTGGCCAGTTCAGCAGGCAGAACTTCACCCGCTCGGGCGTCCATCGGGCGAACGTGAAGTTGTCATAGTCAACCGTCGGCGTACCGGGAAGTCTCGCGCTCATGTCTTCCTCCTCGCCACCCTATACACAAAGCAGCCGGGCGGCATGGGTAGCCGCTCGGCTGCGGTGGTCCGCTCACTGAGCGCGTCTTGTGTTGTGTCGCGACGGCCTCCGGTTTTCCGGTGGGCTTCGGGACTAGTCCGTCAACCGCGCCTGTGCGTGTGGCCTGTGCGCTTTCTCCTCGCGAAGCAGGAAGCGCCCGTCGTGTGCGCTGATCGTCACCTCCCCGAACCCGTGACGCTCAAGGTCTCGCAGGTAGCCGAGTAGTTCGTCAACCGCGAAGCCGCCGATGTACTCGGGCGCGTCAGTCATATTCTCGCCTCCCGCGCGTAGTGTTGATAAGCCACCGGGCGTCCTGCAAGTACTCTCGCCACAGCCGCGCGAATGTTGCCCACTGCTGCTGCCTCTCGCCTGCCGGTGCTGGACGCGCGGCGGCGCTCATTGCTTCGGTTCCTACTGTCGGCTCGTGTGGCATAGGCTCATCCCTCCTGAGTGGCTACGTTGTGCGTAGGCGCAACTTGCCTGCAGCGCAACCTCTGTGACAACTCCTGCACCTCCGCGTACCCCACCATCCGCCCCGTCGGGTTCCAGTACTCGTCCTTGACTCCGCTACCCAGGCACCACGGGCACACGTAGCCCTCGCCGCGTGCGCGGGTGCCGATGCCGGTTCCGTGGCACTTCGGGCAGGGCTTCATGCGCTACCCTCCTCGCGTTCGGCGTTCATCAACAGCGCGAGTTCGTGGGCGGCGTCGAGCATCGCCCCTACTATGTCCTCGCTTGTCCGCGCGATGCCGAGAATGTAGAGTCCGCCCATGACGTTGCCAACCCACTGCGGGTCTTCATAGCAGTCCTCACAGAAGCTCTTCGGGCCTTCTGGTCGCCACGCGCCCACGATACGCTCCAGCGCTTCCCGCCGCGTCATCATGCCCTCGTGCTCGCTCATACCCGCACCCTCTCCCTGTCGCGCGCCGCCTTTAGCGCATGCACCTGCGCCTCCGCCAGTCCAGCGCGAAGCTCCGCCGCCTCTGCGCGTGCCTG
>LSQX01041495.1_pt1 | contig 10808 bp, 7 predicted proteins | sample 654561 | NCBI WGS metagenome assembly LSQX01 (sample SAMN04489861, study PRJNA283612) | anaerobic digester metagenome | isolation source: 4 biogas reactors fed with cattle manure at either 37C or 55C with and... | place: Denmark: Kongens Lyngby | collected 2014 | reverse complement strand
CAGAGACCTTAAGCCCAACAATTGCACCAATATCACCTGCTCTTAAAGTGTCAACTTCCTCTCTATCATCTGCATGCATTAAAACCAATCTACTTATTCTCTCTCTTGTATCTTTTGTTGAGTTGTAGACATATGAACCAGACTGAACAGTACCAGAATAGACTCTGAAGTATGAAAGATTTCCTATATGTGGATCGTTAACTATTTTAAATACTAACCCAGAAAATGGCTCATTCTCATCAGGCTTTCTCTCAATTTCTGCTCCACTCTTTGGATGGTCTCCCGCAACTGGGGGTACATCTAAAGGAGATGGTAAGCACAATGTAATATAGTCAAGGAGTGTTTTAGCCATAGCTGTTCTAGAATCTCCCCCTAATACTGGAAACACTTTACTTTCTAAAGTACCTTTTCTTAAGGCTACCTTTAATTCCTCAACAGGAATTTCTTCTCCAGCAAAGAATTTCTCCATTAACTTATCATCCATTTCAACCAAAGCCTCAATTAGAGTAGCTCTTTGTTCCTGAGCTTTACTCTTTAATTCATCTGGGATTGGAATCTCTTCTATTTCCTGAGCCTCAGCAGAATTGTATTTAAATGCTTTATTCAAAAGTAAATCAATATATCCATACAGTTCACTTTCTCTTCCCAAAGGAATAGTAATAGCTACTGCCTTATTACTTAATCTCTGTTTAATAGTGGCAAAACTCTTATCAAAATCACCACCTATTAGATTAATCTTATTCAAAAAACATATTCTTGGAACTTTATACTTATTTGCTTGTCTCCATACTGTTTCAGATTGTGGCTCAACACCCTTCCTGCCATCAAAAATAACTACTGCACCATCTAATACTCTTAAAGACCTCTCTACTTCGGCAGTAAAATCTACATGCCCTGGTGTATCAATGATATTTATTCTGTATCTCTTACTATCATAGTCCCAAAAACAGGTGACTGCAGCAGATTGAATAGTGATACCCCTCTCTCTTTCCTGTTCCATAAAGTCTGTGGTTGCAGCACCATTATGGACTTCTCCCATCTTGTGAATCTGTCCAGTAAAATACAATAGTCTTTCAGTTGTTGTTGTTTTTCCAGCATCTATATGAGCAATAATTCCAATATTTCGGATTTGCTCCAGAGACATCTTTACATCATAGGTTTGCATATTAAAAAATCATAAAATTAAAGCCTAAATGGGAACTTAGGAATATACGCGGTATGGATTATATCAAACTAATCAATCTGAGCCAATAGGGATTGGGCATCTTTTGATACTAAACCATTAAGATCATACTCTAAACATTTCTTTGCATACTCTCGTGCTTGCTCAATATCCCCATTTTCAAATTTTAATCTTGCAACTAAGAGATTGTATCTTGGATCAAACTGATCTAGGTCCCAATATATATCAACTACTTTCTGAGCTTCCTCTAACTTCTTACTCTTTATTAGAAAATCTCCTTGAGAGTACAAATAGTCTGACTTTTGTAAAGGTTCTAATTCCTCATACTCAATTTTATTCATATAGTAGGAGAATTTTTCGCTGTCACTTCTAAGAGAGTATATATACATGTAATACATTGGTATCCAGTTTTCACTAACAAATATTTTTTCAGCACTTCTCATTACTTCTAAGGCTTTCTCTGTTAGATTATCTTCTAACAAGATATCTAGATACTCTTGGTAAATTAAGGAGTCCGAAGTATCAGCACTGTATGCTATGGCACTATCGTAGTAACTGAAAGCACTATTAATATTATTTATTAAAACATAGTCTCTAGCTAATACCCAATATATATATTTATTTAGGTCTCCCAAAGAGGATGTACTTTCAAGCAAATCAATACTCTTTTGATACTGTCCATACTCATAGTAAGCCTTACCTAAAATATATATTCCATCTATATATTCATCCATCTTACCTATTTCTGGTTCAAGTAATGCAATCGCTAAATATGGATAACCTTGCTCCACATACTCTTTGCCGAGCTTAGCAAGATTAAAAAGCTTATCTTCATTAATACTATCTAGGATCCCCCCCCAAGAAACAAACTCATCTCTCCATACCTCTCCAGGTTCTACACTTTTTAAAGTCTCCTTTGCTTTTTCTACATCGCTTAAACTTTCAACATATGAAAGAATTAATTTAGCCTCAATTAACATCTCGCCCTCATATTCTTCTTCTAATAGATTTCTTGCTTTCTCTATTTGTCCTACTTGAAGGAATGATTTAGCCATTCCTAAAGATGCAGGGAGGTAATTGCTGTCCATACCATCTGCAAGTTGATATGAATACAAGGCTTTCTCAAAGTTTTTGTACTCATAGTATCCATCTCCAACAAGAGTATAAAGGATTGCACTATCTTGCTCTGAAAGTTGCCCTCCTGATTCTTCAATTATTTTACTAGCATCCTCCATTCTGTTTTTAGAGATAAAGATCTTTACCATTCTCTCAAAGGCATCTCTTTTTGATGGGATTAAATCAGAAGCCTCACTTAATTTCTCAATAGCTAACGTATACTGTTTCCCCTCTATTAAAATATCTGAATCAGAAATAATTCGGCTATACTGCTCTAACTCCTCTTGCGATGTAGTACATCCTGAAAGAAAGAATGCCGAGAAAAACAGTACAAAGGATAGAAAGAAAATTTTTATTGATTTATTCATACTAGACATTTTACACATCTTTTATCAATCATGCTATACTTTCTGTAATCCCAATATATATGGGCTTCTATGGATACTCAAAGAGATCTCAATAACAATAAAAAGAACTTGAAATCTTACCTTTTTCTTTTAACTCCTTTTTTTGTTTTATCTTTTTTTTTACTCTATTACTCTAAGGGATTAATATTTGCTCAAGAGAGTGCTAACAATTTAAATGTTGAAATAGAGGAGTATCTATATCTCCCCAATACGACAAAAGAGAGAGCTTCGTATGGCCCTAAGTTAATAAGTATTAAAAGGGGAGATGAGGTTGTTAATGTTTTAACTACTTTATCTAAAGTAGAAGATATTTTAAAAGATAATGGGTTTACCCTAGAAAAGAATGATTATGTATATTTAAATACTCAATATGTTGTTGATAGAAGTATTATCAAAATTGTAAGAACAAGTAGTGTACTATTTGAGAGCTTAGAAGAAGTCCCCTATTTAAGTGAAACAAGGGAAAGTAGCAATTTATTAAAAGGTCAAGAGAATACTATTCAAAAGGGTGTATTGGGTATTAAAAAAGAGGTATACCAAAACACATATGAAGATGGAGTGTTAGTTAAAAGTGTTTTAGTTGATGAGATTGTATTAAAACATCCTCAAAAAGAGATAATTGAAATTGGTACCTCCTGGTATACATTAGAAGGCATAGAATTACACGACTACAACTGTCCATATTGGTACTCTGTAGTAGACTCTGGTCCATACTCCCCAGAAGAAAAAGATTGGTTAAAATTTATTATGTACTGTGAATCTGGTTGTAATGCAGAATCAAACAAGAGTAGTTACAAAGGGCTTTTCCAATGGAGTCCATACTGGTGGAGTAGACAGTTTAGCGAAAATATTTATGATGGGCACGCTCAAATAAAGCATACTATTGAAAAATATAGGGCTGGAGAATCTACAAGAGGAAGTCAATGGCCAGCATGCAATGCCAAATATCTAAGAGAGAAGAAGTAATTAACTATCCCAACTGTAATACTCACATATATCCTGAGGTATCTCACCTAAAAATCTTGAGGGAATTTGTGTGGAGTATCCTTCTCTAGTAAGTCTTTGTTGTGCAAATGTTAAATACAATTTTTCTTTAGCTCTAGTAATACCTACATAACAAAGCCTTCTTTCCTCCTCTAATTCATTTTCATCTGTAAATGATCTAGAGTGAGGAAGGATACCCTCTTCAACGCCTACAATAAAGACATAGTTAAATTCTAACCCCTTTGAAGAGTGTAGTGTCATAAGGTTTACATAATTACCACTACCATCTTGATTCTTGTTTTGCTCCTGTTCAATTAAATTAATCTCCTGTAAAAACATATCTAAAGATTTCTCCTTGTATTTTAAGGAGTAACTACTAGCAACGCTTTTTAATTCCTCAATGTTTTCTTTTTTGTATTCTGCTTCCTCTGTTTTATCATCAATATATTCTATATATTTAATTTTTCTTACTATTAAATCTATTACTGAGAGGACATCCATTCCTCTAGTATCAGAATATATGGAACCAAAAAGAGAGATTATGGATAGGAATTTACCCATCTGAGGAAGTAACTCTTCAATTGTTTTGTATACCGTCGGATTAATATCTAAAGAGTGCTTTCCTCCATTACTTATTTCATAACACCCTATTAATAGCTCTCCTACACTACAACCACAAGTTTTAGCATTAGAATGTAGTATGGCAGCTGATTTAGGACCTATCTTTCTGTTTGGAACATTTAATATTCTAGAAATACTTAAATCGTCTTTGGGATTAAAAAGGAATCTAAGATAACTAAGGATATCTTTTATCTCTTTCCTATCATAGAATCTAAAACCACCTACCAACTTATACGGTAGTGCACCCTTAAGCATAGCTTCCTCAATTGCTCTAGATTGATAATTGGTTCTATACAACACCGCAATATCTGTAAGTGGATAGCCCTGCCTTCTCATTCGGTTAATCTCATCAACAATGTAATTGGCTTCATCATCTTGATCATGAGCTTGATATACAACAATACTGTTCCCACTCTCTTTATCTGTCCAAAGCTTTTTATCTACTCTACCCTCATTTTGTTGTATTACAGACATAGCTGCAGAAATTACATTACCACTTGATCTGTAGTTTTGTTCTAACTTAACTACTTTTACATTTTTAAAATCTTTTTCAAAAGATTGTATATTTTTAATATCAGCACCTCTCCAACCATATATTCCCTGATCATCGTCACCCACTACACAGATATTTTGATATTTTTCAGATAGTAATTTGGCAAACATATACTGTGCTGTATTAGTATCCTGATATTCATCTATTAATATATATTTGAATGTATCTTGATAGTAAGAGAGTACATCTTTGTTTTCCGAAAAGAGCTTTACAGTTAAATATATTAAATCACCAAAATCAACTGCATTTTGTGCTTGAAGTTGTTTTTGATAGAGTGGATAGATATCAGAGACAATATCTTCAATATATCCTCCATAATGTTGGGAAAATTTGTCTGGAGAGATGAGTTCGTTTTTAGCAGCAGAGATAAAGAAGGAAATGGACTTTGGTCTTATCTGTTTAATATCAATATCCTTTTCTATTAATATCTCCTTAACTAAATTGTCAGAATCATCTGAATCGTATATGGAGAAATTAGGTAATAGTCCCAATTTCTTTGCATTGTGTCTAAGAAGTAATGCACCGATAGAATGAAATGTACCAATAGATGGAATATCTTGATTATTCACTCCTAACTCTTTTAGCAAGGATACTACTCTCTCTTGCATCTCTCCTGCGGCCTTTTTTGTAAATGTTACTGCTAATATGTTATTTGGAGATACACCCTCTTTGGTAATTAGATATGCAATACGATTAGTTATTACCCGAGTCTTACCAGAACCTGCTCCAGCAAAAACTAACAAAGGACCATTGGTACTTTCTACTGCAATTTTCTGTTGCTCATTTAATTTTCCAAGTATTATTTGATCAAAATCCACAGTACTGATTATATTCTAAGACAAAGTTTAGATACAGAAGTATATGATTATAAGGTGAGAAATATATTAACTAATTGCTATGAGTTAGATTTCTTTCGCATATTTTTGATACACCCATCCTGTTTGGCCATCTCCAAATTGTACAATATACCATCCCTCTTCCTTACCCGTTGTAATATATACTTGGCCCTCATCTGCAACCTCTAGTACTTTACAGCTATACCATCTACACTCTCTAATATTTACAAAACCGTACTGAGGAGATACAAGTTGTATTAATTCCTTATTACCTTTTATTATCGAAAATTCAACATCAAATGTTGTACCCTCTACTATATAGTCCTGAGATTTCATAAAGTAAAAGCTCTGTTTATAATCACCCGGTATGCTCTTTGCATCCATTTGGAATACTACCTCTCCACTTTCACCTGGTTTAATAGTGGCATTTTGTATATGGGTGGGTTTACTAAAACTCTCCCAAACTTGATTTATAGCGTGAGGACTTTCAACTGAATCTATTGTTGAAACATATATGTATGAGAGATCTCCAAACCAAGTAAAATCATTTTCATTTTTAATTATTACTTTTACATCAAACCTTGAACCTATCTCAACCTCTTTTGGATACTCTACTGACTCAACACTCCCTTTATACTCAAGATGTTCTGTATCAGACCAATTAACATCTTCAAGAGAGCTTAAAACGGAATTTTTCATAGAACTTTGTGATGCAGTAGATGTTAGAAAAGAAACTGCATTTTCATTTCTTGTTAATTTCAATTCTACAAAGTCCCAATCAACTTTTTTTATACCGTATTTATATGAGAGATCCTCCACTAAAGAATTTAGCGATGAAGATAGCCGAGGAGAAAGAGAGTAGTTGTTATCCATAATACCTATTAAAACTACATTACTGCCTCCCTCTAAACCTGGATTTATTCCATCTCCACCTTTAGCTCCTTCGTATATTTTTCCACTTTTATCTATTAAGTAGTTGTAAGGTATGTCATTTAATCCTAATCTTGTAACAGAGTAGTAGTAGAGGAACTTAACCCATTCTTCAGGTTTGTCTGAGAGATTTTTATTAAAGCCCTCTAGTTGTGATATGTATATCTTTTTAGGATATGAGTATATCTCTGATTGCATAGAGAGTGTTTCATCCATTTTCATGGTATCTCTTTTTTGAATCTCAATTGCTGCATTTGTTCTTGTACTAGATAGTGTTAATAGAAAGAAGAACAAACATATTATTATAGAATACTTAATATACCTCATAATTGATATTGTATCATAAAAAACTCTTCTATCTAGATATTTGAAATAACTATCTAACAAAGGGAGCTCCCTCTTCCTCTTTGCTTTCTTTCTCAAGAATATCCTCTCTCGTATATAGATATGAAGGATCAATTGCACAAATAAAGATTCTTACTTTTGACCAATGTTTCTCTTTATAGGAATCTTTAATTTCTGCTTCCCCATCTAAAACATATGTTGGTACTATATGCTTACTCTCGACATCATTAAAAATATATTCAAGAGAAACAGATTTTAGTATATATTCTGTAAAATCATAAGGAGAGGGGGTATTGTAATATCTATCCTCAATAATAACATCTCCAATTTTCTTTGGATAACTGGACTCAGTTATAAGTTCTTTTAAATCTGCCAAAGGAAGATACTGGTACTCTCTAACATTGGCTTCATTAATTAATAACATAGATGCTTTAATTATCTTTGCATCTTTATTAACTTCAATAAGAAATGAATTCCCATTCAAATATGAAGAACCTATCTCGACCTCTTTTATTACATACTTACCACTATACTTTGTTACTCCTTTGGTAATTGTGTCCTCTTCAAATTTAAATTCTTTAATATCTAGATATCTACTCAGGAATTGGTTTATATCTTCCTGTGAGTTAATCTTATAATCTAAGGGAACTCCCTTTTCTGAAGAAATTGATAATATCCCTGTATCAAAAGCATAAGTAATTATGTCTTTATTGCTAAGTTGCAAGTAGACGTCTTTCCCCGAGTTGATTTCCTGATTAGAGTTATATACTTCCTCAATGAGAAAATTAATTGCTGTAGAATTAAAACCTGTAACGGTTAATATCTTGTCGTTTTTCGGAATTTCAATCAGTTGTGTTTGTGAGATTATATTTAGCTCTTTACTCCACTTAGGATATGGACTATCAATCTTTTCCATATTTGAAGAGTATCCCGATTCTGGAGTTTTTTTCTTTCCTAAGAATATTACCAAAAAAAGAATTAATATAATAATAAGTATTAGTAGTACTAACGACAATATCTTATTCTTTTTTATTAATTTCAAAAATTTTTTCATATTAATAACAGAACCTGTTTATTATTTGACTCCTTATACTTCTCCAACAGTCAGTAGAAGTATCCCAACACAATGCAGCATTGACTGCTTCATCTCCAGAGCAGGCTGAGGTATTAACTTCAGTTGCCCTTCTACATCCAGATGGTGTTGTAAAATTATAGTTCCCCCCATTATTAGATAAATAATCTGCACCCCACTCTCTCATATCTGTATTACAGGCACCCCAACCTTGAATTTGATGAATTAACTCATGTACAAACAATTCGTAAGCATATTGAGGAGATGTACCCATTAACTTGTCCCCCTTACAAAATATTGATCCCGCACTATAGCACCAAGCCCAATCTATGCTAGAGCACATATCGTGCCCTGGGCATGTGACAAGTTCTAGACCAGTACTAACAGGCCTATAATTTGAAGAAACATACTCACGTGCTTGAGCAAAAATTTCATATACATCATCACCCCCAGGATAAGGAGGGAAATATGGCCCAGGACCAGGATTTGGATTATCAATTATCCCAGTATACATTTGCCCATACACATCACAAGTTGCAACTGTATTTGGAACAACATAGTTATATGAATATGTCCTTTTATTAAAATCCCTCCATATCTTCCTTGCCCCACCAAGCCCCAATACTACTACAGCAACAAAAGCTATTAAAACTATCTGTCCAATCTGAAGAAGAACTTTCAGTCCTTTTAAAGCCAACGTTATTATCGCTCCAGAGACTGCACTTACAGCAATACTTATAATGGGAGTAAGGGTAACTCCCATAATTCCTAATATCGCTGTAACAACTGGTTGAACTAAGTTTTTTAACCCTCCACTTTTAGCGAATATCTCTAATAACTCATCTCCCCCATGTCTTGCAAACCACGCCGCTATTCTTGGTCTACTTCTGAAATAGTCAACAATTTTTGTTCTTAAAAATTCTGTACTATCTCTTAATTTCTTCCCTATTTTCTCCTCATAAGCTGCTTTGAATCTTAAAAAGACACTGTGTCTATATGTGAGATTTCGATTTCTCTGAGAACTTTTTAACAACTTCCTTATGATTTCTTTATTTCTAGCTGACAAAGTTCCCCCATCAATTTGTCCCGTTAAAACTTCAAGGTACATTCTTAAGCTCTCTCCATGTTCCGTTTCTAAAGAGGAAATGATATCTTCCACAGAAATACCAGCTACCCCTAAACCTCCGAACATAGCTGATAACTCTCTAAGCATTTTATTATTATGATTTAATACCCTTGCGAAACCTTCCCCGTTAATAAATAGGGTTCTAAAAATTGATTTAGGGGTCATATAGTAGAGAGACTCACCCATTGCATTATATGCATTCTTAAAAGAAGATCCCCGACCTTCTGCTTTTCTTGCCTCAAGAATCGATACACCAGCGATGTTTTTCTTCGTCACTGGACTAAAAGTATTCTTGCCCTCATCAAAGAAATCTCCACTAATCAAACTTGGAACTAATGCCGTAGCAGTCATACCACCCCATACATTATTTATTGAATTAATATATCCCTCCCATTTTCCTATAGAAGAAAAAACATTCTGTTTCCAACCCAATAACTTCCTAGCATTTATCCCATCATTTATAGCTCTAGTAATTCTTGCCCTCTCCGTGGCAGACAAATATGAAGGGTCTGTTGGAGTAGTACTTGCATTCGCTAATCTTTCTGACAACTCTTGAATTTGTTTTTCTGTTCTTAAACTAACTAATACCTTTGTTCTCTCATATATTCTCCTTTTAGCTTCCTCTGGTGATCCTGGAGGAGCGCCACTGAGTGAAACAATTCTATCTGTTATGTTATCATCTTCTAATGCCCTATATACCTCTGGGTCAGTAAAATCAACTTTTTCATTCCTTCCAAAGGAGGTTAGAACCGTATCAAAGCTTGCTGCTACGGCTGGAGAAAAATTTCGGGATAAAAAACTCTGAACCTCTGTTGTACTCAACTTTCTGTCTCCCCCGAATCCATATAGAAGGAATTTCGTAAATTCCGCTTTGTTACGATCTGGAAGTGTCTCCCAAGTACCCCCGAATGTTTTCCTTCCAATTAGTTCTAGAGTCCTGTCAACGGTAAAATCTTTAGGAACATCAACTCTTTCAACATTAGAGGTAATTCCTCCCATTCCAACTACCCTTTTTGTGGGTCTTGTACTTTGTCCAACTGCTTTAGCTACTTTGTATGATTCTGCCTTTTTATTTGCAGTGGCACTGGCTAGTGCAATGTGTTGAGCCTCAAGGTCTCCAAATTTATGGGCCCAGGCTGTTGTTAAGAAATCATCCATAGCCTCCCCTAACATTCTTGCCCTAGATGCTTTTCTATTTCCTTTCGCTCTTTTTATAGCCTTGTCAACCATCCCTGCGGGATCTTTGATAAAGCTAGCAAGATTCTGAGTAGTAATCTTTATTGTTCCATACTCATTAAAATTTGCCTTAGTAATGGTTATATCTAGGGCATCATTAAACTCATCAATTATCTGATTTGAAACAAATGCTCCAGGAATTTCTAAAGCTGCTGCTATTCCATCTACCAATGCCCCTTCAGCAGAAAAGCCAGATGGCTTAATAGGTCTCCTTTTGTTAATAGGTTTATCTGCTTCACTAAATATGAAATCAAATATTGAACCTACAGCATCATAATTTGTAGACTTTTTTCCTTTTGGCATATTCTCGATTAATTAGCTCTTAAAGAAACCTCCAATTAAAGGTATCTTACTCATGCTACCCTTTGCTCCAGCAAAGCCTTCCTGTAATCCCTTATT
>LSQX01341578.1_pt1 | contig 10809 bp, 11 predicted proteins | sample 654561 | NCBI WGS metagenome assembly LSQX01 (sample SAMN04489861, study PRJNA283612) | anaerobic digester metagenome | isolation source: 4 biogas reactors fed with cattle manure at either 37C or 55C with and... | place: Denmark: Kongens Lyngby | collected 2014 | reverse complement strand
AGGGAAGCCGTATTTTTTGAGGAATGAACATTAAATTCGTATGCGTAGGCAGTTTATAGGAAAAATACTTGCATTCTGCCTGCGATGAATACGCAAAAAGGCTAAAAAGGTTCTGCACCTTGTCTATCGTTGAGTTGGGTGAAGCAAAAATTCCCGGAAACGCTTCCCCTGCTCAAGTTTCGCAAGCTGTTTGTTCTGAAAGTAACGCAATTCTTGCCGCTTTAAACAAAACCGACTATGTAATTGCGCTGGATGTTGGCGGAGTGGCAATCAGTTCAGAGGAGTTTTCAGAAATTTTCTCTAAGCAGATGAATTTAGGCAAAAGCAGCTTTTGCTTCGTGATTGGCGGCTCAAATGGGTATGATGAAAGCGTGAGAGAACGTGCGAATGCAATAGTTTCGTTTTCAAGGCTAACATTTCCGCATCAGTTATTCAGAGTTATTGCGTTAGAACAGATTTACAGGGCAATGAAAATACTAAACGGCGAGAGGTATCACAAGTGAAAGCGGTTATTCAAAGGGTAACGAGTGCAAGTGTAACGATTGACAAAAAAGTTGTAGGCGAAATCGAAAAAGGCTTGCTTGTGCTTTTGGGAGTTGGCAAGGGCGATTCTGTTCGTGAAGTTAAATATCTAACGGACAAAATATTAGGCTTGCGAATATTCGAGGACGAAAACAACAAAATGAACCTGTCTGTGCTTGATGTTGGCGGAGAAATCTTATTGGTTTCTCAATTTACGCTTTACGGAGATGCGAGGAAAGGCAAGCGACCCAGCTTTACAGATGCCGCACCACCCAATGAAGCGGAAGCCTTATACGAGGCTATGAAGCAGGAAATGCGTTCACAAATAAATGTTGAGTGTGGTGAATTCGGAGCAGATATGCAGGTGGCACTAATAAACGACGGTCCTGTAACTATTATTTTGGAAAGCATATAGGAAAAAATTCTCTGACGATAAATTATCATTTTTATATAAAAATCATAGATTTGGTTTGGATTCTTTTGACGGCAAAAAAACGCAATATCAAATGCTATAGGGCATAGCAGTTGTGCAGACTGAACTTATGGGTATAAGTATTTCCTTTTTATAGTTATTACCAACAGCAAATGTAAACTTTTCATAAAACTCTATTCTCTGTTGCATTTTGGTTAAAATTCTGATATTATATAGCAGTAATTCTAAATACCCTTTAATTCGAATGCTATAAAGGGGACAAAAACAAATAAAGGAGCAATAAAAAATGAAAAATCTTGCAAAAACAGTTGCTATTCTTTTGTCATTGATTTTCGTGCTGGGTAGTTTTTCGGCTGCCCTTGCGCAAGAAGATGACGTGTATAGCGGCACATTCGGCACAATTGCCGCAGGGGAAAACCACTCGCTGGCTTTAAAAACCGATGGAACACTTTGGGGTTGGGGCGATAACTATTATGGCATATTAGGTGATATCGACTTGCCGCAAAGCACGGACCCCATTCAGATTATGAGCGATGTGAAGTTCGTAGCAACAGGGTTTAACCATGGCTTGGCTATTAAGAACGACAATAGCCTTTGGGCATGGGGCGACAACTATTTCGGTCAGGTTGGAAACGATAGCGATGCAGACAAAGTAGATGTTCCTGAAAAGGTTTTAGAAAATGTAGTTATGGCTGCCGCAGGAGCCGACCATAGTATGGCGATTACGGAGAACGGCGACCTATATGTTTGGGGCAGTGCTCGGTATGGTCAGCTTGGAAACGGTATAGCAGACGAGGAGGAAATGGTTTTAACTCCTATGAAGCTTATGGAAGATGTTGCGTTTATAGCTGCAGGCGAGTATCATAGCTTGGCAGTTAAAACAGACGGAACGCTTTTAGCATGGGGCGATAACTTTAATGGTCAAATAGGTCTTGAAATTGACGAGGAGGACTATTATATCGAAACTCCTTACGAGGTTATGGACGATGTAAGGTTCATAGCGGCAGGGCAAGCAAACAGCATGGCAATCAAGACGGATAATTCGCTTTTGACTTGGGGTCAAAACGGGTGCGGTCAGCTTGGAAATGGCGAATCCGAAGGTACTTATATTCCTCAAAACGTTATGGAGGACGTTGCGTTCGTATCCGCTGGCTATGAACACACAATGGCGCTAAAAACCGATGGCTCGCTTTGGACATTTGGTGGAAACAATGTCGGGCAGTTGGGAACTGGCGAGGAAGATAGCTTGATTCCAATTAAGATTATGGAAGGCATGTTGCTTATTTCAGCAGGTTCTCACCATTGCTTAGCAGTACGAGCAGATGGTATTCTCTTCACTTGGGGCAGTAACGAGTATATGCAGTTAGGTTATGAAACCGAAGAAGATTTTAGCGTGCCACCTACCGAAACCATGGATTTGGTAGTGCGTGTAATACTGGGCGATGTTAACTCCGACGGGCTTGTTAATACAGGCGATGCTGTTTTGATTCTTAAATACCTTTCGGGTAATGAGGTATTAGAGCAAAATCAAATCGATGCCGCAGATTTTAATCAAGACGGAAAATTGAATACTGGTGATGCTACGGCAATATTATTAAATATAGTAGGCTAAAATTCAGTTTTTTGTTTCCCCCGTTACCGCAGCGAAACCGCTGCGGTTTTCCTTTGCATAAAAAAAGTGGGGAGTTGCCCCCATTAGCTATAATTATCCGCTCTGAAAAAGGGTTCGTACAACATAAACTAATCGCCACTCACCCTAAACACATCGATTACGGATTCGATTCCTCTTAGCATAGTCATAATAAAGCGCAATCTAAACGAGTCCTCTACCTCGAATGCGAGCTTGATTGTTGCATATCTGCCCGATTCGTCTGTGTCTGCCTTAATGTACTTTATGTCTATGTTTACGCCTAACAGAGAGCGTGAAATATCGGACAGTATGCCCTTTCTCTCATGTGCCAAAATGGTGATATACACGATGTACGAGCCTAAATTGCCCTGCACCCATTCAACATTTATTTTGCGTTCATCTGAAAGCAATAGCGATTTTGAGTTCTTACAATCCGTTCTATGAACAGATACCCCCCTATTTTTCGTAACATAGCCGAAAATTGCATCGCCCGGTACTGGGTTACAGCAGTTAGCAAAATGAATTGACATAGACGGGAAACCAGGCACTATAACGCCCTTGCTTTGAGAGTGCGGCACAGGCTTTGAGGCACTGCTTTCCATCTTCTCCTCGATTTGTTCGACTAATAGCTGTTCCCTTGACTTGCTACGAGTATCCTCTGTAAGAATGTTTACAACTTGGGTTACTGCTATGCCGCCCCTGCCTATTGCCGCATACACATCCTCAATTGCTTGCATATTGAACCGTGAAAGCAGTTTGTCGATTGCATTTGTATTGAAGTCGCTTATTTGCAGATTTACTTTTTTCAAGGCTTCGAGCAATAGGTTTCTGCCATCAGCTACATTGTTGTCCCTGTCAGCCTTTTTGAACCAGCCCTTGATTTTCGCCTTTGCCTGCTGCGTTTTTACAATCTTTAGCCAATCACGCCTTGGAGTGCCGGACGGCGATGTAATTATTTGCACTACATCGTTGGTTTTCAGCTCATAATCAAGCCGTACTATAGAGCCGTTTACCTTTGCGTGTAATGCCCTATGACCTATATCCGTGTGGATTCTGTATGCGAAGTCGAGCGGAGTTGAGCCTAATGGCAAGTCGATTATCTCGCCACGCGGGGTTACTACGAAAACATAGTCGGAGAAAAAGTCGAACTGCACGTTTTCGATAAATTCCATAGCAGAGGATGAATAATCTTGATATTCAAGCGCTTCCCTAAACCATGAAAGGCTTTTATCTAAGTCGTTTGTACGACTTCTGCCCTCTTTATACATCCAATGCGCCGCAACGCCATATTCGGCGGTTTTGTGCATCTCAACTGTTCGAATTTGCACCTCAAAGGGCAAGCCGTTATCCGAAAAAAGCGTGGTGTGTATAGACTGATACATATTCGGTTTAGGAGTGGAGATATAGTCCTTAAATCGCCCGGGCAATGGCTTCCAAATAGAATGCACGATACCCAAAGCTGCATAGCAATCGGCAACCGAGTTCACGATTATTCGCAATGCCGTTAAATCGAATATCTCATCTATCGAAATCTTTTGCTTAACGATTTTTCTGTATATGCTGTAAAGATGCTTTGGTCTGCCGTTTATTTTGGCTTCTATGCCGCTTTCGGAAAGTTTTTTAGAAATCGTGTCCATGGATGTTTCCAACAGCTGCATACGCTCCCTTTGCTGGGGTTCGATAGCGGTTTTCAGCTTCTCGTATGCTATGGGGTCTATATATTTCAACGTCAAATCTTCCAGCTCGCATTTAATGGCGCCCACGCCGAATCTATGCGCCAATGGGGCATAAACCTCGATTGTGTCAAGAGCTATTCGCATTTGCTTATCAACAGGGCAGTAGTCGAGAGTTCGCATATTGTGAAGCCTGTCTGCCAGTTTGATTATCACTATACGAAAATCCCTTGCTATTGCCAAAAACATTTTTCTTAGGTTTTCCGCTTGTCTTTCTTGACGGTTTGCCATTATGCCCGTTTGGGATAGCTTTGTAACGCCATCTACCATGATTGCAACCTCGGACCCGAATTTTTCTTCGATTTCTGAAAGCGGAACCCCACAGTCCTCAATTACATCGTGGAGAACACCAGCTATTACGGAGTTTGCGTCCATTTCTATGTTGAAAAGAATTTCAGCAACTGCCAGAGGATGCGTAAAATAAGGCTCGCCAGATTCACGCACTTGATTTATATGCAACTTTTTTGCATATTCAACTGCGCTGACTAACCTTTCATAATCCTCAGGTGAGTATTCTAATTTGCTTCTTTCCAACAGCGTGGGCATAATTCCTCCGTTAAGCGTTTTACTATATATACGGTATTATAAATTGCGATATTCGCATAACATATATCGCTTCATCTATGTGCAAACCATATAATTCGTGAACGCTGTATTTCTACATTATACGCAATTTGTCAAGCAAAAGCCAATGTTTTCGAATATGGGAGGTTGTTTTCTAAGAGGACACCAGAACTTCACAATATTTTGCTAAATTTTTTAATTATTAACCTCGCTTGCATTGCAAAAAAATGTGTGCTACTATAATATATGGAAATTTGTGTGTAGGAGGATTTTATGATTAACTCGATGACCGGATTCGGCAGGGGTTCTGCCAACTCAGACGGACGTAGCATTACGATAGAGCTTAAAAGCGTAAACCATAAATATCTCGATTTGAATTTTAGATTACCTCGCGCGTTGAATTATTTGGAGGAAATGCTAAGAAGCGGAATATCGTCAAAGATTTCTCGTGGACATATCGATATCAACCTTTCCTACATAAATAGCAGGGAAGATGCAAAAACCATTTCCGTTGATAATGTGCTTGTGGGACAATATGTTGAAGTTGGAAATTCAGTAGCTTCAAAATTTAGTGTTGAAAACGATTTTACTGTAGCTACGCTTTTACGCTTCCCCGATGTGGTAACGATTACGGATTCCGAAGAAAACGAAGAGGAAGTAAAAAAAATTGCGACTGAGGCACTAAAACAGGCACTTACAGAGCTTATTGCAATGCGTGAGCGTGAGGGCACAAACATTTTCAACGACATTCAGGGCAAGGTAAAGTATTTAGAGCTTATTCACAAGCAAATGCAGGACAGGTCGCCCTTGGTTATCGCTCAATACAGCCAAAGATTACACGAGCGCATAAGCTCATGGCTAACCGAAATTGAGGTTGATAGGTCAAGGGTTGCAACAGAAATCGCATTGTTTGCCGACAAGGCGAGCATTGACGAAGAGCTTGTTCGAATTAAATCACATTTGTACGAATTTAACACAATGCTAAATTCTACCCTACCCATAGGCAGAAGCATGGACTTTTTGACTCAAGAGCTAACGCGCGAGTTCAATACCATAGGCTCAAAATCAAATGATTCGGATTTGGCAAGATTGGTTATTGCCGCCAAAGCCGAGGTAGAAAAAGTGCGTGAACAGGTGCAAAACATTGAGTAATGCAAGCAAAACCGTTCATATCGGTTTTAATAACTCAGTAATAACGGAAAAAATCATAGCCATAGTGAACCCAGATTCCAACCCAACTCGCCGCATTATTAACGATGCACGAAGCAACGGAAATTTGGTTGATGCGACAGAGGGTAGGCGCACTCGTGCTGTGCTGGTTATGGATGGCGGGCTTATTGTGCTGTCGGCTTTGATGCCAGAAACAATAGTTGCACGAATTGAAGCGCATACTATAGATACTTCAATGAAAGAAAAGGAGAGCTAATATGGATACAATCCCTGTTGCAAAGCGTGAAGGCGTTTTGGTCGTTCTTTCGGGTCCCTCGGGAGTCGGAAAAAACACCGTTCTAAATGTAGTTGCAAAGTTGGATTCTAATATTTTGCTTGGGATTTCTGCAACAACACGCACGCCAAGACCGGGCGAAACCGATGGTGTAAACTATCTTTTCAAAACAAAAAAAGAGTTCGAAAGAATGATTATAAACGATGAGCTTTTCGAATTTGCAGAGTACAACGGCAATTATTACGGCTCGCCCAAGCAGGAGGTTCAAAATTGGATTGCTATGGGAAATGCGGCAATAATAGAGATTGAGGTACAAGGCGCAAACAAGGTAAGGGAGAAGTATCCCGAGGCGATTTTCATTTTCTTAGCCCCTCCGTCCATGAAAGCGCTTATAACTCGTTTAAGGGGCAGAAATACCGAGAGTGAAGATAAAATCCAAGCAAGATATAAAACCGCTTGCTATGAGATAACTCAAGCGTATCATTATGATTATATCGTTATAAACGACGATATTCGAGAAGCGGCAAGTGAGGTTGTGCAGATAGTACATTCCGAGCTTATGCGTGTGAAGCGAAATAAGTCGACTATTGATTTCTTCATTGAAGAAACAAAGCAAGATTGCAAAGAATAAAGGAGAAAACTATTATGATGAACAAGCCACCGATTATTGAATTAGAGGAAAAGGTAGGAAATAGGTACCTGCTCGTATCTGTTGTGGCTAAAAGGGCGCATCAGCTTATGGACGAATATGAGAACTGTGCCGACAACCAAGCGCTTGTTGAAGCGATTGAGGAAGTATATAACGACGAGGTTATCGTAGTAGCACAATGAAGGTAGTATTGGGCATAAGCGGTTCAATTGCCGCTTATAAATCCGCAGAAATAATACGATTGCTAAAAAAGCGTGGCGCAGAGGTAAGGGTTATTCTCACAAAAAGCGGTGCGGAATTTATTACGGCTAAAACGCTTGAAACGCTTTCGAATTATCCTGTTGCCTGCGATATGTTTACTAAGATTGACAACTACGATGTGGCGCACGTTTCCTTGGCGAAATGGGCAGATGTTGTATTGGTTGCACCTGCAACGGCAAATATAATATCAAAATTCGTGTGCGGAATTGCAGACGATATGCTTTCCACTACCCTTTTGGCGGCAACAAACCGTGCAAAAATCGTGTTTGCACCTGCTATGAACACTCAAATGTATGATTCACCGCAGAATCAGCTAAATATGCAAAGGGCGCTTGAGATTAACGCAGAATTTATCGAGCCGGCATCAGGCGAGCTTGCGTGCGGCGATATAGGTCGCGGGAGAATGGACGAGCCTATAAACATAGTAAATGCACTTTATGATATGCAGGAGAACAAATTAGACCTTGTAGGCAAGCGCTTTTTGGTTACAGCAGGCGCAACCATTGAGCCTATTGACCCTGTGCGTTACATTACCAACCGTTCAAGCGGTAAAATGGGGGTAGCTATAGCAAATGCAGCGGCAAGTCGTGGTGCTGATGTTACTTTAATAATGCGGCGAGACACTACTCATAGCATACACCCGAATATAGAGCTTATCGAAATACTTACGTCTGAAACTATGTACGAGGCGGTACACGCTTGTATTATTGGCACAGATGTGTTTATTTCAGCGGCAGCACCCGCGGATTTTACGCCCGAAAGCTATTGTGAGCAAAAGATTAAGAAGCAAGACGGCGAGCTTGTTTTGAAGCTGAAAAAAACCGAGGATATTTTGAAATCGGTAGCTAAAATCAAGGGCAATCGAATTCATATAGGCTTTGCTGCCGAAACCGAGAACCTATTCGAGAATGCCGTAAAAAAGCTAAAATCCAAAAACCTCGATATGATTGCCGCAAACGATGTATCACAAAGTAATTGCGGCTTTGGCTATGACACTAACGCAATAGAGCTGTTTTTCCCCGATGGCACGCATACAAATAGCGGTTTGCTAAGCAAAAAAGAGGTTGCGCATTGGCTTTTAAACCATGCGGCAAAGCTGTTTAAATAATAAAGTTTTTTTTCTAACATATATTTCATATCGATAGCTAAAACTAAGAATTGTTCTTGTCCCTCTCGCATATAATAAAGAAAGAAAATCGGAGGGCGACCCATGAAAAAAAGTAATCATGTTTCACAGTTATTAACCAATGCAATAATAATACTTATGATTGTCGCACTATATTTGATTACGAATAGCCCTCAAAAAATTGTAGCAACCAACACTTGGATAAAATATCGTGGCGATAGCAGTAATAATGAAGTCGCTTTACAGTTTGCGGTATATTGGAACGCAAATGCGCTGAAGGACACGCTAAATGTGCTTCACGAGAGCGGAGTTAAGGCAACATTCTTTGTTTCGGGTGAGTGGGCGGCAAAAAATCCTATTGCGCTGAATGAAATCTACAACCAAGGGCATGAGATAGGCACTTTGGGTATGTATGCGGATTCTACAAACGAAAATGTTCCGCTTAACGATTTAATATGGGGCTTAGAGCAGTCGATAAACAATATTAAGGCGGCTTGCGGAGCGAAGGTGCGGCTGTATTACAGCGGTTCAGTGCCAGCGTTAAAGGCTTCTAAGGCTGCAAAAGCGCTTGACTTAGAGTGCATTCAATGTACAATAGATTTATTGTGCTCAAGAGGTAGTGCGAACGATATTTTAGAACGCTCAAAAACCGCTAATGCAGGCAGTATTGTTCACCTAACCCCAACCAAGGAAGCATTGCTCGCATTGCCGGATATAATTAAGCAGTATGAGAGTGCAAGTTTGAAAATCATAAGCACAGGCGACTTGATAAATAAGTAAAAACAGAAATGAGGTAGAAATGATTTTTAGTGAAGTAACAAGCAATGGAATTAGAGTTGTAGGCGAGATAATGCCTTCGTATCAATCGGTATCCTTGGGAATATGGGTGGCGGCTGGTCCTATTTACGAGCAAGACGGCGAGCGTGGAATATCCCATTTCATAGAGCACATGCTTTTCAAGGGAACAAAAAACCGAACAGCCGAGCAAATAGCCATTGAAATGGACATGCTTGGCGGAAATCTTAACGCATTTACAGCCAAGGAATGTACTTGCTTCTATGTAAAGGTGTTGGACAAGCATCTTGCGGTAGCGGCAGATATATTAAGCGATATGCTGCATAATCCTAGGTTAGATAAAGAGGATATAGAGCGTGAAGCAGGCGTTATATGCGAGGAAATTCTTATGAATGAGGACTCGCCCGAGGACGTAGCACACGAAAAGCTAAACTCAATCTACTATGAGGGTTCACCGCTTGCATTACCTATTTTGGGTACATACGATAGCGTTAGGGCAATGACAGATGATGATATGAAGAAGTATATGAGCAGAATGTACACTCCAAACAATATTGTTATTGCTTGTGCAGGGAATTTTTCGCGTGATGAGCTTATGAAAATAATAAACGAGAAGTTTAGCGATAAGGTAACAGGCGAAACCGCCTCTTGCGTTGAATCAAGCACGATTACTACACGCAAGTTTGTTTCCGTTCAAAAGGACATCGAGCAAGCGCAGGTTTGTTTGGCGTTACCTGCATATTCGATTGATGATAGATTGCAATATCCGCTTTTGGTTTTGAACAACTGCATAGGTGGAACTATGAGTTCAAGGCTGTTCCAAAGCATAAGGGAAAAGCGCGGCTTGGCGTATTCGGTGTATTCATTTGTGTCGAGTTACTGCACATCGGGTTATTTTTCGCTGTACGCTGGCACAGGCGAAACGCAGGCAAAGCAGGTTGTAGAATTGATTTTGAACGAGCTTTCGAGCATAAAGCAAAACGGAATTTCAAATGAGGAGTTTGAGAGAAACAAGAATCAGTTGCGTGATAGCTTTGTAATAAGTCAAGAATCCACAAGTGCACATTCTTCGGCGTTAGGAAAGGCTATGCTTTTGAGGAACAGGGTGTTTTCACCAGATGATGTGCTACAAAGGCTTGAAGCAGTTTCAATGGACGATATAAACGAGGTTATACAAGGCACTATCGACTTTGATAGGCTGGCAGGTGTTGTGGTTAGCAGGAATAAGGATAATCAGTTTGAAGAGCTTGAGAAACTTGTTATGGAGTATAAGTAAGGTTAAGTAAAAAGAGGGAGTCGGCGGTTGTCGGCTCTTTTTTTGTTGGAAAATTGTCGCCCCTACAAAATCAAATGCAAAATGCAGGAATGCAAAACCACCGCTAATTGTAGGGGAGGATTCAATATCCTCCCGAAAACAAAAACCAACAAATGTACGGGCAATGCCCGCCCCTAAATGGGTATTCTCTAAAATTTAATGAATGATGAGTAATTTGGCACGATGCCGTCTGTGGGCGAATACAGGAACGCATACACAAAACCTCGTTTTTTACCGCAAAACACCCATAAATGCCACCAACCAAATGTAGGGGCGGGCATTGCGCGTCCGCCAACAGCAAATACCACACAAAATACAGGAACGCATACACAAAACC
>LSQX01194013.1_pt2 | contig 10810 bp, 14 predicted proteins | sample 654561 | NCBI WGS metagenome assembly LSQX01 (sample SAMN04489861, study PRJNA283612) | anaerobic digester metagenome | isolation source: 4 biogas reactors fed with cattle manure at either 37C or 55C with and... | place: Denmark: Kongens Lyngby | collected 2014 | reverse complement strand
AATTAACATGCAAAACTATTAAGTAGGGAAATAAAAAAGGGGTGACAGATATGAAAGAGCATAAAGGCTTCCGTTTGCTGTATTCCTGTTTAACCATGAGAAAACAGCTGAACAAACTGATCAGCAGCGGCAGTCTATCCCTAGGCGAGTATCTTATCCTGCGGAATGTATGGCTGTCAAAGAGTGAGTTGTCTAGTAATGTTCGCCTGGGAACGATCAAAGCAGCAGATTTATCCGAGTTGCTGGAAATGTCTCGTCCTTCAATAACCCGGATTCTCAATGGCTTGGAAAAACGGGGGTTGATTACACGCACTATCGATCCAAACGATAGAAGGAGCATTAACATCGGGTTGACAGAGGCCGGCACTGAAGCACTCAAACTGGCAAACAGAAAGATCTTGAATTTTGCTGAAAGAGTTGTTGAATCATTAGGTGAATCAGATACAGACAAATTAATTGCATTAATCGAGAGACTTACTATGATTTACGAAAAACTGCAAGATGAAAACGGAGGAAGCAATAATGGATAGACGGATTGCACTCTTCATTGCGGTAACAGTTGTGTGCTGCCTGTTTGGAGCGCCGCATAGTGTCAGGAGCAGAACTTTGCAGGCAATTGGTGAAAACAGAAATGTGAAGCTCTTGCAGGAGCTTAATCACAATTGGACGCTCCCCTCAGACTACTCGCTGGAAATAGTGGAAGTTAATGGAATCACAATGGAATGGGTTCAGGCAGTTGATACAAAACCAGGCAAAGTGATTCTCCAACTCCATGGGGGAGCTTATACCCGCTCTTTAAAGGACAACGGCACAACTTATCGGCGGGCAGCGGTTAAATATGCAGAAATCAGTGGAGCTGCAGTTTTGACTGTCGATTACCGAGTGGCTCCACAAAATCCTTACCCAGCGGCATTGGAGGATGCTGTCCTGGCGTATCAATGGCTTCTTGATCAGGGTTATCGCCCAGAGAACATTATTTTTGCAGGTGATTCTGCAGGAGGCGGACTTGTCCTGGCGACCGCCCTTTATCTAAGGGATAACCAGATGCCGATGCCTGCAGCTTTGATTACCATGTCCGCCTGGACAAATCTTAATTACAAACGCATGATTCCTTCCTATGTAGGTAATGACCGGGCTGACAATCCGTATATATCACCCATTTATGGTGAGTACCATGGCTTTCCTCCAATGCTGATGCAGGTTGGGGGAGCTGAAGTGCTGTTAAATGATACTATTGAGACTGCACAGAACGCTGTGAAAGCAGGGGTTTCAGTACAGCAGACAACCTATCCTGGCATGTTTCATGTATTTCAGATGCTGTTTCCAGAGTTACCCGATGCTAATGCAGCATGGAATGAAGTGGAAGTATTTATCAATGAAATTTTCGGAGAAATAATGGATTGATAGTTATCGGAAGGAATATTAAATTGGCGCAATAGCTGTTGTGGGGGTGAAATATTTTGATCCACCGGACAGCTGAAGCTGGCATTTTCATTGGAAACAAAAACTATTGGAACAAGGGCTATGGTACTGAGGCGATGAAGCTGCTGCTTGATTATGGTTTTAATCTCCTGAATTTAAATAACATCATGTTGAGCGTATATTCCTCCAATCAAAGAGCAACAAAATCTTATTTGAAGTGCGGCTTTAAGAAATCGGCAGGCTAGAAGCAGTTATTATAGAAAATAAGAAATACGATCTCATTTATATGGATATATTAGCAAGCGAGTTTGAGGGGAAGATACCTGATCTAGTCGACTGAAAGGTGGTCTTAATGCGAACATGGCTGTATTTGAGGAAATCAAGCAGGCAATAATGAATGATCCGATGAACCGTGGGTATACTGCAAGGGGAATAGAACCTCTATTCAAAGCTTCGAAGGATGCCAGAATAGTCATTGTTGGGCAGGCGCCGGGGCGCAAAGCCGAGGAGACTAGGCTCTATTGGAATGATCTAAGTGGGGATCGGCTGCGGGAGTGGCTAGGCATGACTCGAGAGGAGTTCTACAGTACTGATTGCATTGCCCACCTGCCAATGGATTTTTACTTTCCTGGCAAAGGTGAATCTGGTGATTTACCGCCGCGAAAGGGATTTGCTGAAAAATGGCATCCACTTTTATTAGAGGAAATGCCGCAGATTGAAACAATTATTCTTGTGGGAAGCTACGCTCAGAAATATTATCTAGGGAAACGGCGCAAGAAAAATTTAACAGAAACCGTGCGAAACTTTCGCGAATTTTTTCCAAAATATTTTCCACTGGTTCATCCTTCGCCACTAAATCTTGGTTGGTTTAAACGAAACCCATGGTTTGAGGAAGAGGTTATACCCATTCTCAAAAAGACGGTAGTAGACTGCTGTAGACAACAATAGGGTTTCCTTTCATTAGACTCTTCCCATGGAATGCTAGATATGCATGAGATGAGATGCTAATGTCGGGAAACCCTGTTTATATTATCGCCGAATCAACTTGGGATATACTGTAAAAAATCTCCAAATATTTATCTGGAAAGTTAAGATTAATTTAACAACAAAGGGTATTATTGAAAAAATTTGCTTGCAAGATCTTGACCAAGCGGTTAAACTGCTTTAATATAATAGCGTAAACTTATTTATAATAGTGAATTTAGTCCAGTGAATACTCCTGGATTATTATAGCATGTATATTGTGAAATTAAACACAAACTTAAAACAGCCTTGTTTGCACCTCCACAGTTATCATGGTAAGATTTTAAAAAAATGCGGCTTGCCCGCATGGCAGCGAGGGGTATGGAGATCGTGGCTGACGAGAAGAATAAGAAAAGACGGCACAGTAATGGTGACACTCTGCGGGCTTTGGCCTATTTTTCGCAGGTAGGCATTACTATGGCAGCAACAATTATAGTTGGTGTGCTGTTAGGTAAGTACCTCGACCGCTGGTTGGGGACAGACCCTTGGCTGCTTTTGATCTGCTCTCTGTTGGGCGCTGGAGCCGCAATCAAGTCTCTGTTTAGAGATTTCTAGAAAGAGGGAAGGCATGAAGTTATCTAATTTGGCTAAGCGGATGATTGTGGCGATCCTGATTGTAACGCTGGTTTGTCTGATTGGATCTGTTGTCTATTATCGTTCTTTAGGTTTTTTCCCATTTTTGCTTGGTCTTGTGTTGGGCTCGGGAGTGAGTATAGCCAAAGTTATACTGCTTGAACGTGCTGTAGATAAGGCACTTTCAATGGATAAGGAGCGAGCCGGAACTTATGTCAGTATCCATCATTTATTTAGACTTCTGCTTACTGGCATCGCATTGTTTATCGGGGCCGTGGTGCCCCAGATCAGTTTGTGGGGTGCAGCGGCAGGAATCTTTGCTTACCAGGTTGCTCTGTATACCTCAAATTTTCAGCTGAATGAAACAAAACATTAATTTGGGGGTGATAGGTCATCGATTTGCTCAATGTGGATAATATATGGGTTGTTTACGTTGCTGGTGTCGAGATTTGGATAACCGAAACAATTCTCAACACATGGATAATCATGTTATTCCTGATTGGACTAGCTGTAATCGCACGAATCAAATTCAAAAGCTTTCAGGAAATTCCGCGAGGATTTCAAAATGCAATCGAAGTGGTTGTGGAAATATTTGATAACTTCGCGGTCAGCACTATAGGTCCAACGCTGTCTTATTTAGCACCCTGGTTTTTTGCAGTCTTTGCTTTAATTTTGTTCAGTGCTCTGTCCAGTATTTTTGGTTTGAGGGCACCCACAGCTGATTGGGCAACTACATTCGCCCTTGCCCTTGCTACTTTTGGATTAATGGTAGCTATGGGGCTAAAATACCGCAGAGGTGCTTATCTTAAAACATACATCGATCCTCACTGGATTTTCTTTCCCATGAATTTAATTGGAGAACTGGCTAAGCCTGTAGCTTTAAGTTTTCGTCTCTATGGTAACATGCTGTCGGGCACAATTATCTTAACGCTGTACTATGCCCTTACACCGAGATTTGTGCAGATAGGCATACCCGCATTTCTGCATGCCTTTTTTGATGTGCTGTTCGGAGCACTGCAGACCTATATTTTTGTGATCATCAGCCTGATGTTTATCAGACTTGCGGCGGACGATAATTGGTGACATCAAAAATGATACAGGAAAAAGATAAAACGATTGGAGGAATTTATCTATGGAAAACTTAGGAATTGTTATTGGGTTGGTTCACATTGCGGCTGCTATTGCACTCCTAAATGGGGTATTTACCACATTTGGTCAAGCACGGGTTGCAAGTCAGGCTATTGAGTCAATGGCTAGACAGCCTGAAGCCGCAGACAGCATCAGAAGTGCAATGTTTATTGGACTAGCGTTTGCTGAGACTTCCGGTATCTATGGGCTTTTGATTGCTATTATCATGCTGTTTGCTAATCCGCTGGTAAATACACTTATAAACTTAATCAGCTAATTATCGGATTAATTGAAGCAGACGAAAGGGGGGCCATATTAATTTGCAAAATCTGATCTTTTTGGCTCAAGCGGTGCCCGATGGGCGTGTATTTGGCCTTGATTCCCAAACCCTAATCCAGATTGGCATCCAGTTACTAAACGCAATTCTGCTTGCTGCAGCTTTGGGTTATCTGCTTTATAATCCGGTTAAAGAGTTTATGCAGAAGCGCACAGATAGAATTCAAAAGCAGATGGACGATGCAGAGGCAGCTAAGGCTAGAGCAGAGGAGCTGATTGCTGAGTATAAGCAGAAGCTGAGTGAGATTGATCGAGAACGGGAAGAAATCTTTGAGGCAGCTCGTCTTCGGGCTGCGGAGGAAAGAAAAGCAATTATTGCAGAGGCCAAGCAGGAGGCTCTCGAACAGAAGCAGCGCGTCTCAGAAAGCATTGCTGCTCAAAAAGAACGTTTAAAAGAAGAAGCTCGTCTGTATATTATTGAGGCAGCTTCCCTGATGGCAGAGAAGTACATTGCCCAGACAATTGACGACCAGATTCAGGACAAGTTGTTTGCTGAAGCTTTGGCCCAGCTGGAGGAAGCGCAATGGCTGCACTAAAGGACAGATACGCAAATGCACTTTTAGAAATTTCTGATGAGAACGGCAGTTTGGAACGGGATTTAGAGCAGGCAATCATTTTGCTTGATACGCTAAAAGGCGATGAGGTTAAGGGGTTTATTGAGCATCCCCATGTGCCAAATGCCGCCAAACAGCAGTTTTTCAATGATGCTTTTTCCGAGTGGATTTCTGAGCATCTCATGAATTTTCTCTATCTGGCGGTGCGGAAGAACAGGGAATCATACCTAGTACCAGTTTTGACAGAATTTATCGCTCTGGCCAAAAGGCGTCTAGGTAGAATTGAGGCGAAGCTTGTTTCTGCCAAGCCGCTGACAGAAGCACAGATCGAATCGGTCCGCAGGGTCTTAGTAGAGAAAACTAAGATGCAGGTTGAGCTGGAAGCATCAGTCGATCCAGATGTGATTGGTGGATTTTATGTACTTGTTGACGGACAAATTTTTGATCGGACGGTGCGCTCCGAACTGAATCTGATGAGAGAACACTTGAAGAGAGGGGGTTGCGCATGGTAGTCAGAGCTGATGAAATAAGCAGAGTAATCAAACAGCAGATTAAGTCATATTCGTCTCAAGTGGACTTCTCGGAAGCTGGTACAGTGATCCAAGTTGGCGATGGTATTGCCCGAGTCTATGGTCTGTACAGCGCTATGAGCGGTGAACTGCTGGAATTCTCCAACGGAACTTATGGGATGGCACTGAATTTGGACGAAGATACCATTGGAGCAGTAATTATGGGGTCCGATGCAGGGATCAAAGAAGGCGATCCTGTTAAGCTGACAGGCAGAATGGCTGAAGTTCCGGTGGGAGACGGCATGCTGGGGCGGGTGGTCAACGCGCTGGGGGAGCCTGTCGACGGAAAGGGTGCGATTGCATCCGATGGGTACCGCAGAATTGAAAGTCCGGCTCCAAGTGTGATTATGCGTCAAGAGGTTAATCAGCCTCTTCAAACAGGTATCAAAGCGATCGACGCTTTAGTGCCAATTGGGAAAGGTCAGCGTGAGCTAATCATTGGCGATCGCCAGACTGGTAAAACTGCCATTGCTATTGATACAATACTCAATCAGAAAGACAAAGATGTTTACTGCGTATACGTGGCGATTGGTCAAAAAGCATCTACAGTTGCTCGGATCATTAAAGTGCTGAATGAAACAGGAGCAATGGATTACACCACCGTAGTGCTCTCAACCGCCAGTGACTCAGCACCACTGCAGTACCTTGCTCCTTATGCCGGGTGTGCCATAGCTGAGGAATGGATGTACAGGGGTAAGGATGTACTGATAATCTACGATGATCTATCAAAACATGCAGTGGCTTACCGAGCAATCAGTCTTCTCCTGCGCCGTCCGCCAGGCCGCGAAGCCTTCCCAGGTGATATTTTTTACCTGCATTCACGGCTGTTAGAACGGGCTGCATGCTTAAGTGAAGAATACGGCGGCGGCACATTAACAGCTCTTCCAATAATCGAAACTCAAGAAGGAGATATTTCCGCCTATATTCCAACGAATGTGATTTCCATTACTGACGGACAGATCTACCTAGAAGCTAATCTCTTTAACCATGGAGTGAGACCAGCCATCAATCCAGGATTTTCGGTTTCTCGGGTTGGGGGTTCTGCTCAGATTCCGGCAATGAAAAAGTTAGCTGGCCCCCTTCGAATTGAGTTTGCACAGTACAAAGAATTAGCTGCCTTTTCCCAGTTTGGGTCTGATCTCAGTCAGGATACATTGGATCGGTTAAATCACGGCGAGCGGATTATGGAGGTGCTCAAACAGCCCCAGTATAAACCGATGCCGGTGGAAGATCAGGTTCTGATTCTCTATGCTTTAAACAATGACTACTTAAAAGATATTGAATTGAGCCGTATTCTGAAGTTCCAGAATGATTTAATCAAGTATGTGGACAGCCATGCTGCCCACATTAAAGATGAAATTCGAGAAACTGGTGAGATTTCAGATGAGCTGGAAAAGGAAATCGATGCAGTGATTGCTGAAGTTAAGAAACAGTATAATTATGGGTAGGGAGGTACCACTGTGGCTTCGTTGCGAGATATCAAACAGAGAATATCTAACGTCAGCTCTACCGAACAGATTGTTAAAGCAATGAACATGATTGCTTCGACGAAACTGCATAAAGCTAGAGCGCAGTTGGAAGGGGTACGTCCCATCTACCATCATCTAAGTCTTTTGGTTGATGAACTTGGCTCGTACAGCAGAGCGCGGTCACATGTATTTTTTAAAGAGCGAGAGGTAAGAAATTCATTATATATTATCCTTACTAGTGATCGCGGATTTTCCGGTGGTTATAATGCCAACATTATGGCAAAGGCTTTGGAACATATGAACCAAGGAAAAAATGAAAAAATCCTAGTGGTTGGTTCCAAAGGCAGTGAGTTTTTTAAAAAGCGGGAGAAAAATATCATCCGCACGATCACTGACGTAGCGGATGCCCAAGTTTATCATGGGTCTGAAAGTATTGCGCGGTGGGTGGTAGAACTCTACCTATCTGGTGAAGCTGATGAGGTGTTTGTGGTTTATACTCAGTTTGAATCTCTTCTCAACTATGTGCCTAAGGTAGATCAACTGCTGCCCGCAGCCGCAAGTACAGAAGAGTTAAATGATGATGACAGAAAATTTGAACCTGATATTTTGACATATATCGATCACGTTATTCCGTTTTATCTGCATATGAGTTTGTTCAGAGCATTTTCTGAATCTCATACCAGCGAGCAGGCTGCTCGCATGATCAATATGGATGCAGCTAGAAAAAACGCTGAGGAAATGATTGAGGAACTAATCCGCTTCTACAACCGTAAGCGGCAGGCTGCTATCACGCAGGAACTCAGCGAAATTGTTGGTAGTGCAGACGTATTGAATACTTTTGAATAAAGGTGGAAGTACATGACGGCTAAAAATATAGGTAAAATTACACGAATAATAGGTGCGGTTATTGATATTCGCTTTGAGAACGAGTTACCTTCTTTATACAATGCTATCGAAGTGCCGTTCGGCGAGGATACAATCGTGCTGGAAGTTATGCAGCATGTTGGCGATTACACGGTGCGGTGCATTTCGATGCATCCCACCGATGGATTGAAGCGCGGTATGGAAGCGATAGACACAGGTGCGCCGATATCCGTGCCGGTCGGTGAAGAAATTCTCGGCCGCATGGTCAATGTTTTAGGTGAGCCAATTGATAATGAACCTGAAATCAAAGCCGCGGAGTATTGGTCGATTCACAGAAATCCGCCTAGTTTTACTGACCAGGTAGCTCAGCCGGAAATGCTGGAAACCGGCATTAAGGCAATTGATCTGCTCTGCCCCTTCTCAAAGGGAGGCAAGATCGGTTTGTTTGGTGGTGCCGGTGTAGGAAAAACAGTTCTAATTATGGAGCTGATCAACAGCATTGCCAAGGAACATGGTGGCTATTCTGTGTTCGTTGGGGTAGGGGAGCGTACCCGCGAGGGCAATGATTTGTATTACGATATGAAAAATTCCGGAGTACTCGATAATACAGCGCTCATATTCGGTCAGATGAACGAGCCTCCCGGAGTAAGAATGCGGGTTGGCTTGACTGGCTTAACTATGGCTGAGTATTTCCGTGATGTTAAGCAGCAGGATGTTCTGCTGTTTATTGACAATATCTTCCGCTTTGTTCAGGCGGGCTCTGAGGTATCGGCTCTGCTGGGACGCACTCCAAGTGCTGTTGGGTACCAGCCCACTTTGGCCACTGAGATTGGTGCTCTCCAGGAACGAATTACATCGACAAAGTTTGGTTCAATCACCTCAGTTCAGGCGATCTATGTTCCTGCAGACGACTTCACTGATCCAGCAACAGCCACTACATTCGCCCATCTGGACGCAATGACTGTGCTTTCCCGTGCCATTGTTGAGCAGGGAATTTACCCTGCTATAGATCCTTTGAACTCTTCTTCACGGATTTTGGAAGCCAGCATTGTTGGAGCGGAACACTATCGGGTTGCCCATGCGGTCCGGAGTATACTGCAGCGGTATAAAGATCTGCAGGATATTGTGGCTATTTTAGGAATGGACGAATTGTCCGAAGAAGATAAACTGCTCGTTAATCGAGCAAGAAAGATTCAGAGGTTCTTATCGCAGCCTTTCTACGTTGCGGAGAAATTTACATCAATTCCAGGGCGCTATGTACCTGTGGATGAAACCATTCGCGGTTTTAGGGAAATAATAGAAGGAGTCCATGACAATATCCCGGAAGGTTACTTCCTTAACGTTGGGACAATTGATGAAGTTGTGGAGAAATTTAAGAATGCACGAGGTGGTTGAAGGTGAATAACAAAATTGAGCTTAAAATCACCACCCCTCGCGGCCTAAAGTTTGAAGAAGAGGCTGACATGGTAATTATGCGCTGTATTGATGGCGACTTGGGTGTGCTTCCTGGACATGAACCGATTTCAGCAGTGCTGGGTGATGGTATCCTCCGGATCTATAACAACGATTATGTGAAAAAACTAGCTGTTTTCGGCGGGATAGCGGATATAGATCAAAAATCGATTAAGATTTTTACCACCATTGCTCAGCGGCCTGACGAAATCGATGTAGAACGTGCGGAATCAGATCTGCGCGAAGCTGAAGCTACAATGATTGAAGAATTGGAAGAGAATCAAGTTCGCAGACTGCAGGTATTGATGCGCCGTGCTTTGGTGCGTATTGAAGTCAGTTCGCATCCAGAGGAAACGATTCATTACGATAATCAAGATTCATAATTATACTTCTAAAAAAAGCAGCCTTTTAAAATCAAGGCTGCTTTGCTGTATCTTTATACAAACTGGGGTACTCTGCTCTTAGATCTGCCAATTTCAGTATTATCTACCCTGCGATTTCTTAAACTATTAACAGGATGGACATCAACTTCAGAACGGTAATCGTTTCCGAATTTGTTCTGATGCTCAGTAATGACAACATGGCTGGGCACCATACTTATATCATGATTAACAGCATTTTGGTACCAGAAAAATCCATGATTGTCCGGTAGATCGTTAATATGCTTAAGGTGTACGTAATCAGCTGTCAGTTCTGTTTGATGATACATCACATCACGAACATAATTCTTTGTATCATGGAAGTTGAGAAGTTTAGGGAATGGCCCAGGTACAACGGTGCTCCAATGCTTGTTTTCATACATTGCCAGTAAATCGGCAGCGCGGTGGAGATGGGCAATCTCTTGTTCCAAATGGGATTCCAAAATTAGTTTAATGTTCGGATCAACTTCAGTCTGATAGAACGAGTAATAGAGATAACACTCCATGTATTGGTGCAGCAGTAAGTTCTCGAGCCAGGTGCAGTTTGGGTCAAGGAGAGATCCGTACTGACTGACATGCTGCTCTTCAATCATAGCAATTTCTTGATAGAGCTGGCGTCCGAGATCGTTATAGTATGTGGGACCGATGTTCATATAAAAATTCATGGTCTGCTGTTCGGCTGCGGTAATGATTAGAGTGTTGAGTTTGGTTTGAATATCTGCTGTCTTAAAATCGACATAGAAGCGGATTGCTTCGTTTGGGTGGCGGTGTTCAGAGATTGTCGGCCTGCCGGGGGTAATCTCCACATAGTCTTGGACTAAGTTGTGAGCCGGCACATTTTTGTCAAAGTTGAGTAGATTCGCATAGCGATAGAGGTGATCAAAATCCTCTAACAGAGCGAAGTCTAATGTTTGTTTAACATAGGGATTAGGTTCATTTTGCGCCAGCCATGCGGTCAGGTCAACAGCAAGATGTTCATAACCGATAGTTGTTTCCAGCGG
>LSQX01032916.1_pt1 | contig 10810 bp, 14 predicted proteins | sample 654561 | NCBI WGS metagenome assembly LSQX01 (sample SAMN04489861, study PRJNA283612) | anaerobic digester metagenome | isolation source: 4 biogas reactors fed with cattle manure at either 37C or 55C with and... | place: Denmark: Kongens Lyngby | collected 2014 | reverse complement strand
CCATCATATACTAGATAATCTCCACAAAGGATATACAACTTATCTTTGCTTACTATTCCATACGATTTATCATCTATAATCCTATCTGTATTGATTAAACTTGAATCAATCTCTATGTAAAGAGCATTTTCATTGTCTAATTCATCGGTTGTATACAGGAATCTCGTTCCTACTTGAATTATCGTTTTATTCCCTAATTTGTAAATTCCATTGATTTTATCTTGGATAATATTACCTTCGTTGTCTACTCTAAAGAAATGCTTAACTTCTTTCCAACCAAAGCGTTTTTGGTTTGTTCCATTTCTTTTAATAATGTTCTTCGATAATACTGCTCTTTTAGGGTTTACCTTTAATCTACTGTTCGTGAAATCTACACCCTTTAAATCCCCTATTTGATATTTAAACAATGATTTTGTGCTTAACTTATTTGTTTTCATTTGAATTGCCATATCTGTATACACTCCTAGAACATTTGAAAGACTGATCTAATGTAACTTTGTCTTTCGTTATCTTCATTTGTTTTTAACTCTGCAATTGCGTTCTCGAAGTAATTTCTACTCGCCATTGCTAGTTCAGGTTCATCTTCTTCGTATAGGTCGGCTTTAACAAAATAAGGAATTAGGTTGCATATATGTTCTGGAACATTTATCTCTGCATTGTCTGGCATATCTATTGGAATAGTAACGTTAGGTAGATAAACTAGTATATATATTCCTTTTTTAATTTTAGGCAATACGATATATTCTCCCTCAACTCTTAATTGATTCTGTGTGTATGAGTTTCCGAAATCATCTTCGTATATGACCTTAATAACTGTATTTACATCGTTTGCTAGTTCTTTTATCCTATATCTACATGTATTACCAGTCATTAGAGAAACAGGTGTTTCAGGAGTAATATATAGTGTTGAATAAGGTATCTTTTTCTCTGTTAATAATCTTGTAAAAGCTCTGTTTATGCTTTCTCTACAATTTTTTAAATAAGTATTGTAGTTGTCATCGCTCTCTAGCTCTGCTAAGTTTTCTACTGTTAAATCATCGTTTGTATTGCTTAATAGTTTTAATATAGCAATCTTTAATTCTCCAAGTGTCATATGTTTTCTCTCCCACTCCTTTTAAATACAAATATAGGGATAGAATACTCTACCCCTATCTCTTTCTCCCCACCACCGACCCTACTTTAATATTCTAAAGTTAAGTCTAACTTCATCATTTGTAATAATTTTAACGAAACAAGTATAAGATTTAATAAATCCGTAAAACTATTTCATAATAGGTGTAAATAAATTACGGAACGACTTGAAAAATATTTTATAATTGTTAATTTATTAATATCTTCCTGAACGTTCCAAAATCTCAATAATAGGAACAGGTAACTCGACTTCTTTTCCTAATGGGATATTGAATTGATATCCATTTAAAACTACCCTAATCATTGTTTCTTTCGGATTAAGTGGGTCTTTAGGGATTTTAATTCTTCTTTTTGGCGCTCTCGCTAGTTGCTTGCCAAATCTTTTTGCTTCTGAATCTAACGCACTATCACTAATGCTTTCGATTGGTTTTGGGTTTGTTAATTTTGCCATTAATTTTGTCTTCTCCTTTCCCTTTTTAGGTAGACTAGGCTAAGCATATATACCTAACCTAGTCTTATTTATTAAATTTATCTATCTACTAATTTTGAGCGTCTTGAGTGTATTTAGCATATAACTTAGTATTTTCTGTAATAGCTGCTCCTGCTACTGCTACTGTAGTTAAGGTTGCTTTATCTGTATACCACTTACCATCGTTTGTGTAACCATCTTTTTCAGGAACTGCAGGCAATACTGGTGGTAAATAGGCTCTCTTCTCTAGCCTTAATTCAGTTAATTCAGTATCTCCATCGTAGAACTGAATTGTCATTAGTGATTCATCAGGGATGATTTCTTCACTTGGAACAACGTGTAGTAATACAACTCCTACTTCTTCAATTAAGTGAGCTGCAAATCCATCAATTAACCATGCAGCTGCACCAATCTGTTTGAATGGGTTGTCTAGAGATACATTTTGTCTAGGAATGATATAGACTTCTGGTTTAACGGATTTTCCATCTCCACCATCTAAATCTACAACACCGAAAGTGTTTCTACCGTAGATAGCGATAACATGAACGTTTTGTTTGTTGTCGTTTTCGATTTTCTTGGTGTTGTTAGTTACTTTAAATCTAACACCAGCCATTTTACCAATTTCGCCCTTTAATAACTGAGTTCCATTTACATATTTACCAATATCTTGCCATAATGGATCATCTTGTAAATCAAATTCCATATCAGGATCGATAATTGCATGGAAGTATCCATCTTTGAATGGTTTAACGTTGTTTTTCTTTAATGTTCTAACAGCCTTTCTAATTTCCTTTGAAGTAATCTTTGAGTTAATTTCATGGATTGAAATAGCTGAACCTGCATACTGAATATTTGTTGATTTTGCTACTTCATCTCTTACCAAGTTGTCTACGACTGTTCCTGCTTGTTCGCCTAGTAATTCAACTGTTTCAGTTAATACTGGGTCAATTGCAAGTAAGTCAACTTCTTTTGTAAGTCTGACATGATCGCCATAGAATTTAACAGTTGTCTTGACTTCTGTCATACTTAATGAGTTTGGATCAGGCACTACACCCTCGCTTAGTTCACATTTACTAGCAGGGATTTCAAGAGAGTTAAACTTTCTAAAACTAATGGTATCTCCACTGTTTCTTGGAAGAACTTTCTTTTGTGCATCCTCTAACCAAATTGTGTTGTCTAATAGTCTTTCTCTTAGAGTTCTATCGTAGAACTCTTTATTTTGCGCTGATAAATTCGCTACCCCTGTTACTGCATTAGGGTTAATTATTGTATTTAATTCATTAGTTGCCATACTATTCTTGCACTCCTTTTCCTTGTTATTAATTAGCAAGAAAGTGTTGTAAGAATTAGATGATACTTAACTATCTAATCAAACCACGTTTTACTTTGTCTAAATATTCTTCAAATTCTGCTTTAGACATATTCGTAAAGTCCACAACTTTGCTATCACCTTTGCCACCTGATAGACTTCCTACACTTGTAGAATTGATTGCTACCATTTTCTTGGCTGTTTCTTTAGCCTTTGTTTCGTAATCATTTGTGAAGTTAAGATACTCTTTATAAACTGTATCTAATGGTTTTAACCCTAATTTACCTTCTGCAAATAACAAGAATTTTTCGTTTGTTAATAATGCTTGAACATCTACATCAGGATTTTTTGATTTGAAATCATTTAAGTCTGATTCATACTTCTTTTGTGCTTCCTTTTGTAATTGTTCTTGTTTAGCCTTTTCTTCTTGTTCTTTGGCTAACCTAGCTCGTTCTTCTGCTTTCTGTTGTTTAACATACTTGTGAAAATCTTGAATTGGGTCTAGTCCTTTTTTAGCCAATTCTTGCATGATTTTAAATTCCTCAATATCTTCATCTGTTTCGATTTTCTCTTGAGTATAAGGGTTAATACCATTTGTAGCTTCTAATACACCTTTGTTATAAGCTTGCTTCTCTAATTCTTGTTTCTCCCTTTCTCGCTTAGCTCTACGCATTTCTGCATATCTTCTGTTTTCAGCCTTAGATTGCTTTTTAGTTCTTTCTTCAGTAGTTTCTTGTTTCTCACTACTGTCATCTTCCAAATCATCGAAGTCTATATCCTCGTTTTCTTGAGTTTCTTGTTTTGTGTTATCTTTGTTATTAACTTCGTTTGTTTGGGTTTGATTAGGCTGATTAGTTTCGACATTTTCTGGTTTCGTTTCGAATGTTTCCCCACTGCTTGTCGGAGCAGAATTTGTGTTGTTTAAGACTTCTTGTTCTACCATTTTCTATCCTCCTTTTTTTAGATACAGCATGGTTACTGAATTTCTATATTTGATTTCTATTTCTTGCTATCTTTCAAGCACTGTATAGATACAGAGTGTGTTTTTATGTAATCTCTATTTAGATAATAGAGTTATTACTTTTGTTGTATTTGTTCCTCTTTCGAAACTTGATTTGCACTATTAATAGGAACACCTTGAATATTTTGCATAAAGTCTTGCATATTCTTGATTTCGGTATTTGCTAGATTAATTCGGCTTTCAAATTGTTTTGTCAACTGTTGGATGTATTGATTTAGTTGTTCGTTACTTCCCCCTAGTTGCTTAACTTGTGCTTGTAATCGTTCGATAATTTGAACTGCTTTGGCATAGGCTTGTTTATATTGATTTAACTCGCTTTGTTCATCTGCTCTTATTTGAGCTGCTAACTCTCCCTTGAAAGACATATTAGGATGTAAAGCTACATATTGCTTGAAGTTGATTAGTTTGTTTTTGAGTAGACTTTCTAACTGTTGCATTACTAGAATTTCACTATATCTACTTCCTGCACCTGCTTCACATACAACATCAATATCCTTGAATTTAAAGTCTTCACCTCTAAATGTTGCTTTAACTTTTCGGTTAAACTTCTCGCCTGTCTTATAACTAATGTCTTGTAGTTTTTGCCAATTTTCATCGCTTATATCAAACGTAAATTCTTGTTCTAAATAATGGGTTATAAAGAATTGTTTTAGGATAAGTCCTAATTCTTCTTTATATCTCCAAAATCTTCTTTGCTCTTTATCTACCGCTTTATTCTTTTGCTGTTGTAACAGTTCGATTGTAATTCCACTAATGTTCTTACCTATCATATCGCCTGTCATGATTTCATCAGCATTTGTTAGTGTTCTTGTTAACCCAACCATTACGTTAGTTAACTCGACTGCGCCATTACTCAATACTTGAACTCCCGGCATTGCACTAATTCCCCAACCGTTACCCGGAGAATAATCATACAAGACTTGACCCGGAACGTTATTAATTTCTTGACCTCTTAAAGCATTAGCCTTAACTAAGTATTTTGACCAAGCAACCTGTTGGGTGTTGAATAGTACCATTGCCATATTGAAGTTAATTGCCTTTTGATTAGGGATTAAATCTCTAACCTTACTTAACCCATATATAGAGTTGTTGCTTGGTTCTAGACAACCTATAACTAATGGATATAGATACGATTTGAAGTTATCATCGGTTTTTACTTTGACTTCAGTTGAAGTAGCACCCTCGATTTCACTATCTATGTTCCCATCTACATCTATATCGCCATTTTCTTTAATCTTAACTTTGAAGTCATCGGTTACTTCTATTAGTGCAGGATTTAATGGAATTGGGTCATGTAACATAGTTCCTTTGACTGCTCTCTCGAAATAGACTTCTCCATCTTTCCTAAAATATCTAGTTAGAACAGTGCAATACTTATTTCCATCTTGTTCGTGTTGATTAGAATAAATAGGCTCAAATTCATCTGAAACAATTAGTTCTTCCTTTTCTTTTTCCGATAAAGAATCCCCTACTAGTTCTCTAACTGCTTTTACTTGCATACGTTTCTTAATAATTATCCACTCTTGGTTTTGAGTGTTCTTTTCAGTTGGATCAGCGACACATACGTTTAGTGGGTCTATCATTTCAATTCTTAATGCACCCTCGTATTTACCATTCTTTCCAAACGCTTTGCTATCCCAATACACGTGGTAACAAAATAATTTTTTAATAGCACTATCGAAAACAGCTTGTTCATCTAAACTTTCAATTTTATTTTCTTTTAAGATGTGCTTTGCGAAGTTTGTGAATATCTCTGTCGATACTTCATCTTCGGCAGCTATAAATCTTAATGTTGCAGGAACACTTAATATATTTGATACAATCGTATTAACAATTAGTTTAATAACATTGAACACTGGTCTAGGCATATGTGCAGTAGCTTTTGTTGGTTGCGCCCATTGATCTCCCTCGTAGAATTTTACGTTTTCAGGGATTTCTTGTAAAGCACCTATAATTGAAGCAAAACTCCTACCACTTTCCCACAACTTCCAAACGTGGGATATTTTACGTTCGGCTATTTCTTCTTTTGAATATCTAGCACTCATAATACTGGAACACCACCGTTATCTTTAGTTGGACCATTTAGATATTGGTCTAACAAATTCATTTGTTTTTCTGCTAATTTTTGTTGTTCTTCTTTGGATAGTGGTTCAGGTTCGATGTAGTTTGATTTGAGGTTTGATATCTCTTGTTGCAAGGTTTTAATAGTTCCTGTAAGACTCGATACTTCAAGTTTTAGTTCTATGTTCTTTTCTCTAAGTGTTTCAATGTCTTTTCCTAGAATTGAAATTTTGAGTTCGAGTTCCCGATTATGCCTTTGCAATTCTTCAATTTGCAACTGCCTTTTTGTTTTGATTACCATCTTATAAATGCCTCCCCTGTGTTCTCTCTACTATCAATCAATTTTTGCGCCCATTTAGGTCGTTTATATTTATTCTCAACTTTAATTTCTTCAACTGTCATTCTTTGTTGCCCGCTAGAACGGAGATGATGTGCTATTGCTAAACCCATAACGTTATCATCGTGTTTGCCTTTTTCAGCTTCAGGTCTACCTTTTTCGTTTTTAACAAACGTTAACATTTCATTTAAGGTAGTTCTATCGTTAATTAGTTCTGGATGTTCTAGAACTATCGCTTGTAACTGACCTAGAATTAAAGGTCTAGTTTTTGTATCTGTTCTAAACCCAAACGATGTGGACACTGCACCTGTGTATGTATCTGTCTTCTCTCTTTCGTAGAATTTAGGATACTTTAGTCTTTCTAATTCTCTTTGTGGAAATGTAGAAAAGTTAGTTTCTACACCAATCATTGCCCAGTTGTAATATTTACCTAGACAATACATTTGTTTTGCGTATTCGGTTTCGTTGTATTCTTGATTTAATACTGCAACTTGTTTCCCACTAATGTTATCTACTACATGTCCTGTAAAGATATCGCTTCCCTCTCCTGCTGTATCACCTGCAAGAACATATGGATAACCTTGTTTAACATCTTCGTAGATAGTTATATCCCCCCGACTGTCATCTACCCATTGAATGTCATACAACTGTTCTTCATCATCCTTGTATGGACTTTCCTTATATGTAAAGTAACCTCTTTTAACAGGTGATGGAAGGTTCTTTAGTCTTTCTACAATGTTCTCTTGTTTGAAATAACACTTACCCGTTGATATAAAAGCTTCTTCTGGACACGCAGGATATTCTTGTGTGAACAGTTCTTCATCTCCTAGAAATTCAGTTCTAATCTTGTATCTGCGCCATGCTAATTGTTCGTTTGTTAGGTTATATTTAGCTTTTAGTTCTTTCTCTTTAGGTGATAACTCAAACCCATCATAATACATCTTGTAGGTTTCATCTTCATACCACGGAAAGAACACAGGTATAAAGTCGTTTTTCCCTGCAACAGCATCATCCCAAAGCTCTTTGAATTTGTTATAACCTCTTGCTGTGCTTTCTAGGAATACCATAGTCCCTGGTAAGTTTGGTACACCTTGCATTAGGTAGGGATATATTGCTTCTAGGTTAGGCCACAATGCAATTTCAGAACAATGTAAGAATTTGAATGTTTGACCGACACCAGCATTTTCTCCACCAGCAGTCATAACTTGAATAATGCTATCTAGTCCATTTCCATCTTTTGTATTAAAGATTAACTCTTTAGCGTTGCTAGCTTTAGTTTGAGGTTTTAGTTGGTCTGGAAGATAGTTATAGAAGCGTTTTGTCATATTGAATATCGCATTTGTTGTTTCTACGTTATGTGCAATAATACCTGCTTTGACATACGGTGTAGTTGCAGCTATCTTGAACAAAATTCCTTCGATCAATGTAGAGAACCCCATTTGTCTTGCTTTTAGAATAATAATTCTAACAGGTTTATTTGCTTCTGTTTGTTTCTTAACAATATTGTAAAGTCGTAATTGCGACTTATTAAGTTTAAAGTCTATTAGTTGGAAGTTTTTATCTACAATTTTTAGGTAGGTTTCTATATATTTCTTGGTATTTATAGCCATAAACTAGAACTCACTACCTTCAACTTTTTTAAGCAAACTTTCTACCGATACTTTTACACTAACATCACTAGCACCATCTTCGCCTACCAACTTCTGCAATTCACGTAAATCTTTCATATTTGGATTTGCGATAAGATTTGCGATAGCACCCATTACTACTTTTTCTGCAACGGTTATCTCTTGCCCATCTGCTTCAGTATATTTACCTGCTAGAACGGTTTTTGCAAATTTAGATAGGTTGTTATGATATTTTTTAAGGTTTGTTTTCTTGTTCTTAGCTTTTGTGTAGTTGTTAAGGATTATGTATTCTTGTTCATCTATCCTAGCTCTAGGATTAGTCTTTTCTTCGTATTCCTCAACACCAACATCGGTATATCTATCGTTATAATAAACCATTTTTCATAACACCTGCCTTTCCCTAGTTACATTATATTTCTTTAATATATGGCTTAACGGTATATAAGAGGTAAATAAGGTTAATACTTATCGTGTTTTGTATATAAATGGTTAATTAAGTATTAAAAAACACCTCATTTTGTGCTTTGAGGTGTCTTATACTCTTTCCCAAACAATGCTTTTAGGTCTTTGTTAAACATACATTTATACTGCTTTATTGTGCCATATGTTAAGTTTAGTTCTTGTGCTATTTTTTTGTAAGGATATCCCCTTATATATATAGCGACAAATACTCTTAACTTGACATCATCGTATGTATTAGCTATATCTAGCAGTAACGTTCCTAACTCTTGCAATTTTTCTTTTAACTTATTTATGTATGCTTGAGTTCTTGTTATCTCTATATCTAGTTCCCTAGCTTCAATACTATTGCTTAACATGGGTTTATTTTGTTCTTTAATATATAGAACCGATAGATCGAATTGAGATAACCTAATCTCATTTTTTATTGTTTGGTATGAGGTTAAATAGTGGTCTTTATAAACAAAGTCTTTTTTTAACTTCATTCTTTACTATCACTCCTTTTTCTTTACAATTTCTTTTTTTTGCCATACTGTTTTAAATTTCCCCCTCAAATTCATAAAGCGCATTTCTAAAGTCATTCTTCATTATCTTCTTATCATCATCTTTATCAAATATAAAATCTACCTTTTTAACTAGAACATAGTATCCATAGATTCTTAACCCTGCAATATGTTCTTTCGTGGTTTTCAACTCCCCTTGTATACATATTGGTTGCTTGTCTTTTTTTAGATTATATATATATGTCGCATTGCTATCGAAAGCTACACAGGTTACTATGTTACCTTTATTCCACAAGTTAAACTTTAAGAATTTTTTACCTTTATACTCTTTTAGAACAAGTAATTTGGTATTTGTCATATACCCCACTATTAATACTAGGTTTAGAATATCACATCACTTCTCAATCTCTTTTTTCTAAATTTCTTATCGTGTTTTGGATAGTTTGTTTCCATTTAGAAACTCGGTTCTTAGCATTAAAAACACCTTGCCAGAATATCGAATAGAATAAGAAATCATATCGTTGTTTGAAGAATGTATCTATCTCCTTTAGGATAGCAATGTCTTCATCTTTTACTAAATTGTTTATACACCATTCAATATCATCTAGAATATCTTCCAACATATCAATTGCTTCTTTTCTACTTGGTTTTGGGTTTTCTTTTAGAAAATCCCTAGCATAATCTATCGAACTTCTTATCGTTCTTACTAATCCACTATTTCCCATTTTTACTTCCTCTCCAATCTAGACCTTAGTGGTCTTACTCCCCTATTCTTTCTAAAATCTAATATCTTTTCTTCGTAGACTTTATCAATGTCAAACTTACTTTTAATCATTTCATAATCTTCTTTAGTCATTGGCACTTCGAATCTACGAAATGTAAAATTATCTCTTAACTTTTCTCGCATTTTTACTACTTTCTTATTGCTAGTTATGTAATACAAAAACTTGTCAGTTTCATAGAATAGCACCTTATAATCTTCGTATTTCGCCATAGGTTACTCCTTTAACTTATACCAAGCTATTAACAAGGTAAGTAAGACATATTCTAATGTTTTAAATAGTTTTTTCATTCTTTCACTCCTTAATCAATCACAATCACTAATGTATTATTTTTTGCACTAATATTTAATACTTCTGAATCTAACGCATATTCAATATCTATAAATTTAATATCTTTTTTCGCTACGTTTTCAACAAAATAAATATTATCATCTTTAATTGATATAATTGTTTCATCAGTCCTTACAAATTCAGTTAGAAAATATAACAGTTTCATTCTCTCACCTCGTTTATTTCTGCACATATATACCACCGCTTCTATCATCTATCGTTTCTTATCTTTTAGTTCTTCTATTAAGATGTAGGAGTCTAAGTCTGTAATAGTTTTTTCTAATGTGTATAAGTTTATATCCTCTGGTTCTTTATCTAATTGTTCTCTGATTTGTTCTTTTAGTTTTTCGATATATTCTTTTACTGTTTTAATTAAAACTGCTTGACTTTGATGTGATATCAGCAGATCCTCTAATGTTGTGATGTATTCTTTCGGGATGTAGATAGGTCCATCTACTGTATTATGAATGTCTTGTTCTTGTAGATAAGTTATTACCTCTATTGCTTTTGCAAATGTTGTATTACTCATTCTCTCACTCCTTTTCCATTTTTTTACTCTTTCATAAAATCAAATATATTTTGTATGCCCAATTCTTTTTCTTTATCTTCTTTAATACTTTCTTTGATAATAGTTTTTGTATCTAAGGTTGCTTCATAATCTTTAACTGCAGCAATTCTTGCTTTTGCAATTTCAGCATATTCTGGTATAAGTTCAATACCTATCCATGCAATCTTTTCTATTTCACACGCTATTGCTGTTGTTCCACTACCTAAGTATGG
>LSQX01275572.1_pt1 | contig 10812 bp, 10 predicted proteins | sample 654561 | NCBI WGS metagenome assembly LSQX01 (sample SAMN04489861, study PRJNA283612) | anaerobic digester metagenome | isolation source: 4 biogas reactors fed with cattle manure at either 37C or 55C with and... | place: Denmark: Kongens Lyngby | collected 2014 | reverse complement strand
GGGTTCAAGTCCCGCCCCGGGTACCATTCCTTTATTTTAATTTATATACAGATCAAACGGCATTCTGGCAAACACACCCTCCAAACCGACTGCTGTTTTCAGATATTTATAATAACGGTACTGTTCGCCCAGCTCTCTTTTCAGGAACCGTGTACGAATATCATCGGTACCGGATTTAAAAAGCTGACTAAACGGGTCGGGTTGTGCCGGGAGAGAAACCGTGCGGTAATCTTCAACTCCTTCAATTTCGGCAGCCAACTCAATAGCTTCATTTAACCCGCCAAATTTATCGACAAGATTTAATTCCATTGCACTGATACCACTCCACACACGCCCCTGCCCAATCTCATCAACCTGTTCCTTTGTTAATCCGCGACCTTCGGCAACATGCGATATAAAAAGGTCATAACCATCTTCGATATATTCCTGCATAAGGTCTTTCTCATATTGAGTCATTGGCCTGGTAACAGAGAGCAAATCAGAGTTTTTATTTGTTTTCACAACATCTGTTGATATCCCAATCTTTTTATTCAGTAACTCTCCAAAATTTGGTATCATCCCAAAAATACCTATAGAACCTGTTATTGTATTTGGTTGTGTAACTATCCGGTCGGCACCGCATGAAATATAATATCCTCCGGAGGCAGCAACATCACCAAAGGAGACAACCATTGTTTTTTCATCAGCTGCCAACTTAACTTCACGCCAAATCACTTCAGAATCAAACAAGCTTCCCCCGGGCGAATTAACTCTGAGCACTATAGCTTTATAACTACTGTCCCGGCGTACTTTTCTGATCTCTTTGCCAAGCTCTTCGCCAATAATGGCATTCCCTCCCATAGAGGCGCCTATCTCTCCGCCGGCATATATAACTGCAATCTTATTCCTGCTTAATTTCTTCTTTTTATCCTTTGACGGCATCTTAGCATAATTCCCTGCATTAATAACCGGAACACCCTTTTTCATTTCAGTGCCTGTAATTTCACGAAGGTCATCAATCACCTCATCTTTATACTTTGCAGCATCTACAAGACCCGTACTTACAATCTTCTCTCCCAAATGAAAAGTTTGTACCTGATCTGCCAACTCATTCAGCTTTTCGACCGGAATATTTCTATATTTTGAAATACCCTCTAACATATGATTCCACAGACTGTTCATATATGTAAGTTGCTGCTCCCTGTTTTCATCGCTCATCTTCTCAAGCATAAAAGGTTCAACAGCCGACTTAAACTTTCCATGCCTGACAATTTGCATTTCAATACCGGCCTTTTCAAGCGCATTTACAAAAAACATCATTTCTCCGCCAAGGCCTCTGAAATCAACCGACCCCAAAGGATGAACAATTAATTTGTCGGCTACTGTTGCCAGATAATATGCTTTTTGATCATAAGCATTACCATAAGCATAAACCGGCTTATCACATTTTTCCCGAAATGTTATCAACTCATTTCTGATCTCTTCAACCGAGGCCATTCCCCCGTTAATTACAGAAAGCTTCAGGAAAACTCCCTTAATCCGGTCGTCTGTCACTGCTTTTTCAAGGGCAGAATGAATTTCGTCCAATCCGATAGTCTTCATCTTTTCAAATCCGGGAATTCCCAGATTTTGAAAAGGATCATTTGGAGCACGATCAACTATCGAACGTTCAAGGTTAATAATCAGCATGGAATTATCCCTGACGAATCCCTGTTTTTCTGACAATGCAACCATTATTCCTGCCATAAAGAAAAACATAACCATGCTTATCATTGACACTGCAAAAATACCTACTATTGTTGCCAATACATACTTAAAAAAATCCTTCATCGAATAAAGTATTTAAAGTTATTGATTACTGATTAAAGATATCGTAATAAAATCTCAACTGTTTGGAACCTGCATTTATATATTTTATAAATTTATCCTTATATATACGGATATACAAATATAAAGTAAATGCATGAAGTTTATTTAGGAATAGGTGGAAATATTGGAAATAAAAAATACAATTTCTATAAAGCTAAGGTTCTGATACAGAAAAAGCTCGGCAAGGTCACCGGCAGTTCGTCAATTTATGAAACTCCCCCGTGGGGTTTCACTTCCAATGATAATTTCTGGAATATGGTGATTAAAATTGAAACAAGTTTAATGCCGGAAAAATTGATTGCCGAAATTATGCAAATTGAAGATTCTTTTAACCGCAAACGCATTGAAGGGATTTATACTTCCAGAGAAATGGATATTGACATACTCTACTACGATTACAAAATTATAAATACTCCAATATTAAAGGTCCCCCATCCAAGGCTTCATGACCGTCTTTTTGTACTGACCCCCCTTTGCGAAATTGCTCCCGGATATAAGCACCCTGTTTTAAATATGACTAATTGCAAATTACTGGAAAACTGCAAAGATAAATCCGATATTAAAAAATTAAACGTAAAATTATAACTTAAAAAACTCCTCCATTTTTTGGTCAAATTCTGAAGGAGCCATTATGAAAAACTGCTTCAGTTTAGGATATAATTTCAGCTGATTCAGCTCTCGCAGATGATCAACCTGATTATCCAATATAAACAACTCATCTGCATTAAACCCGCATATCCCGGAATTAATTTCAGTGAAAAAAACATACAGGTCGTGGTCATTCCCAAGCTGATCATTAATCTTATTAAGCTGATTTGTTTTTAGTTTGAAAAACTTAGGATGAAGAAACCTGAGAAAGTCTATCTGATAAAACAGTCTCTTCAACCTTTTTCTCAGGGAGTGAAGCTGTTCGGGATGCGGATCGGGACCAAGCTGCTGATAACACGCAATACTTTTCAAATAGCTCCGGCTAACCTCTCTGAAAAAATGAACTTTAGTAAGAGCAGCCGGTTGCACGCCAAAACCCTGTATAAGTCCTTCAAGATATTTGTGTATGTTGCTGCACATATTATTCCTGACAAAACTGTTTTCAATAAGAAATTTATTTCGTTGTACCAAAAGCTCTCTTGCAGCTTTTATTTTACGTTCGGAAAATAATTTATTCTTTGCAATCTCTTTATTAAACAGTTCTATATTTACTGCTGACTCTCTCAAAGGGGCAAGCAGTCTGCCATATTGTCTTATCTCTTTAATTATGAGACCGGCAGGATGTTCAGGCAACTCAATATAAAAACGCAACAACGCCCTTAATCTCTTAAAAGATTTTCTCAATTCATGAATTACCGGATTAACAGGCATCTTCCCGGCAGCACAAAAATAACCCGATTTTTCTGCTTGCCTGATAATTGTCGTTGTTAATCTGTTCCCTACACTTTGTACCATTTAAGGCGCCTCAAAAAAGAATTAAAAAATCTTAAATCGTTATTACGGACTCCGTCTATACTGTTAAATTATTTTTAACCAATCATGTCAAAACCGGTATACGGCACTAAAGCAAGTGGTATTTTAATCCCTTTATCTGTCTGATTATTTTCCAACAGGGCAGCTACAATCCTCGGAAGTGCCAATGCACTGCCATTTAAAGTATGGGTAAATCGATTTTTTTTGGCCCCCTGATCTCTATACCTTAACTTCAGCCGGTTTGACTGAAACTCTTCAAAGTTTGAAACTGAACTAACCTCAAGCCATTTTTCCTGTGCTGCAGAAAATACCTCGAAATCGTATGTCAATGCCGAAGTAAAACTCAGATCAGCTCCGCATAACCTTACAATACGATATGGTAATTCAAGCTTATTCACAAGATATTCAACATGGCCGACCATCTCTTTCAGAGCCTCGTACGACTTGTCGGGAGATGCTATTTGCACAATTTCAACTTTATCAAACTGATGAAGCCGGTTCAGCCCCCTTACATCTTTTCCGTACGATCCCGCTTCACGCCGAAAGCAGGCGCTGTATGCTGTATTTTTAACCGGCAGCTGATCTGCTTCAAGTATCACATCCCTGTAAAGATTTGTAACCGGAACTTCAGCTGTCGGAATCAGGTAAAAATTGTCAGCAGTAACATGATACATCTGTCCCTCTTTATCAGGAAGCTGTCCTGTTCCAAAGCCGGAATCTTCATTCACCAACAGAGGCGGCTGAACCTCTTCATATCCTGCTTTTCTGTTTTCATCAAGAAAAAAACTGATAAGAGCACGCTGCAGTTGCGATCCTTTACCACGATATACCGGAAATCCGGCACCGGTTATTTTTACTCCCAGCTCAAAATCTATCAGATTATACTTTCTGGCAAGCTCCCAATGAGGTAAGGACAATTCATTTTTTAAAGGAATGACCCCTCCGGATTTAACCACGGTATTATCCTCCGCTCCCCTGCCTGAAGTGACAGACTCATGAGGCAAATTAGGCAGCTGTACCTGAAGCTCACTGACTTCCTCATCAATCCCGGCAAACTCCTTGTCATACTTCTTTATTATCTCTTTCAGCTTCAATGTTTTTTTGCGTGCAGCAGCAACTTCCTCTTCCCTTCCTTCCCTCATCAACTCCCCGATCTCTTTTGAAATATGATTCATTTCAGCCTTAGCCTGATCTGCCAGTCCCTGAACTCTCCTCTTTCTGTCGTAAAGCCCGACAATATCCTTAACTATTTCAGAAGCATCGAAATTTCTGATTTCCAGCTTTTTAATTATCAACTCAGGATTTTCCTGAATAAATCGTAAATTAAGCATAACCAATTAGATTTTCTATTGCAAATCTAACATAAAAAAATCTCCTGCCGATAGCACAGGAGATTTTCCGTATATTTTAACAGTTTATATTTTACCTGATTATTCACTCATCGCTTTAGCCTGCTCAATCCATGGAGCCGGATCTTTTGAAGCATAATAACTTCCTGCTTCCGCAAGAATTTCATTTAACTTATCAACAGGCGCAGCAGCAAGATCTTTATAAGAAACAATCCCGGCCGTGCTTAATAGCTCAGCAATTTTAGGGCCTATTCCCGTTATCTTTTTAAGATCATCAATACTCTCTTTTTCTTCAACTTCTGCAATAACACTACCTTTGTCTGCCGGCATTATATCTGATTCGGCCATTTTGCCGCCATTATCAGATATGGCCACTGCTACCTCAACATCTTCCCGGGGAAAAACAGATACATATGACCGGTTTTTTCTTTTTTTTCTGAACTCCACCGTACCGTCGATAAGGGCAAACAAGGTATGATCCTTACCAATACCAACATTGTTACCGGGATAATGCTTAGTTCCCCGTTGGCGAACTAAAACATTACCTGCCTTAGCAAACTGACCGCCGTAAATTTTCACTCCTAATCGTTTGCTTTCTGATTCACGTCCGTTTTTCGAACTTCCAACACCTTTTTTATGAGCCATGGCAAATTAATTTTAGTTACCCAACAATATTTTCAATCTGAACTTTTGTAAACCGCTGTCTGTGTCCATTTAGTTTTTTATAGCCTTTTCTTCTTTTCTTTTTGAACACCAGCACCTTATCACCTTTTACATGCTCAAGCACCTTAACCGTCACTTTAGCACCTTCCAACACAGGAGTTCCAACATCAACCTTGCCTTCATTTTCAATAAGCAACACCTTTTCAAAATCCACTATGTCGCCCTCAGATGCATCAAGGCTGTGAACAAATATTTTTTTGTCCTTTTCAACTTTAAACTGTTGGCCTGCTATTTCCACAATCGCGTACATAAAAACAAATTTTAATTTTACCGTCAGGCGGACAGCTTTCATGCAATCTCTTTTTATGCCTGAACGATTTTAATTTCGGACTGCAAAAGTAGTTATTTTTATAAATCTGGCAAATAATTAATAAACATTTTTCCAGTCAAACATAATTCAAAGGCAAGACTGAATATTAATAAAAATGATTGTTATATTTGTTTCTATAAAAAACCCGATTAAATTGTGGGATGCAAAAGGTACGTTTAAATATTCTTGGACTTTCGGTAAGTCAAACACAATCCGGTGCATATGCTCTTGTTTTATCAGAAGAAAATGGGGACAGAAGAATGCCCATAATAATCGGCCCGGTTGAAGCGCAGGCAATTGCCATTCAATTAGAAGGGCTGAAGCCTCCCCGTCCATTAACACACGATTTGATAAAAAATATAGCTCTTGCATTTGAAATTTCATTAATTGAAGTAACTATTTATAAGTTAGAGGAGGGGATATTCTATTCTGAACTTCTTTGTGAAATGGACGGCAAAGAGATCAGGGTCGACTCAAGGACTTCAGATGCTGTTGCCCTGGCTCTTCGTTTCAGATGTCCGATTTACACTACTGAAGAAATTTTATCTAAAGCCGGCATTATTCTTGAAGCTGATGATATTAAAAAAACCGAGCCTGCTTCCCGGGAGAAGCCGGGCGGAACATCCAAAGCATCTCCTTTTACACGTTATACAATTCAGGAGCTGGAAGAGCTGCTGAACGAAGCTGTTCAAAATGAAGATTATGAAAAAGCATCCATATTGAGAGATGAAATAAATAATCGTAAAAAAAACTAAACCGGTATCTATTTGCCAAGCCACTGTTTAATGTCCGTTGCCTTCAATCTGCTTACAACAACCATCTCATGAAATGGAGGATTGAGCCTGGCTTTTAACTTACCGCCAAAATAGTTGTCCACTCTGTCCACCGAGTTAATATTAACTATGATTTGACGATTTGCCCTGAAAAAAACAGCAGGATCAAGCTCCTCCTCTAAGGCATCAAGCGAAAAATCGACAATATGATTTTGCTTCCTGAAAGTAACAGCAGTTGTTATCCTGCTTTCACTGTAAAAATATGCTATATCATCGGTCATGAGACTATAAAATGCCGGACCTTTAGACACTAAAATTCTTTTACGGAACTTCTTTTCACCTCTCCTCACAGCATCCAAAACTTCTGCATAATTATGGATAATATTTTTCCTGTCAATAAAAAACCAAAAATTTTCAAACTTTTCAATAGCTGCTTCCAGATCTTTCTCTTTAAAAGGTTTTAGCAAATAATCAATACTGTTAACTTTAAAAGCGCGAAGAGCATAATTGTCATAAGCTGTTGTAAAAATAACCATACTCTTTACATCCACCCGGTCAAAAATAGAAAAACACAATCCATCAGCAAGCTGAATATCCATAAACAGCAAGTCCGGATGGGGATTCTTCTGCAACCAGCTTACAGTAGCCTTTACACTGTCAAATGTTTTTAAAATCTCCCACCCGGGTCTTAGTTTCCTGATCATCTCCTCAAGCAACCGAAGGTTATATATCTCATCTTCAATCAGTATAATTTTCATTCGAATATAATTTAACAAAAATTAACATCATCCCTCATGGGGTTTTATCTAAGTATAATTTTATGATCATTTGTAAATTCATAAAAGTGGAATCTCAACTTTAAACAACTCACTGCCATGATCCACAAACACCTGCATATCTGTCAATAAAGAGTAGCGATCAATAAGATTTTGCAATCCGGTTCCTTCAGAAAATTCGGACTCTTTAGGATTTAAATTATTGGCAATCAATAAATTTCCTCCTGATGATTTTATTGATATCTTCAGTGGAGCATTTTTAAATGCAGTATTATGTTTCAAGGCATTTTCAACCAATAATTGCAAGGCAAGAGGCGGTATCTCTTTTTTTAAATCAGAGGCGCTGATTTCTGTTGTTACCTGCAGTGCCTCACCCATCCTCTCTTTATGAATGGCAATGTATGCTTCGATAAACTCCAGTTCATCTTCTAATTTAACCGTTGCTTTATCTTTACTTTGCAAAACATAACGATAAACATCAGTAAAGTTTTGTGTAAAATGCACTGCAGCCTCAGGCTCAAAAGTTATCATTGACTTTAAAACACTAAGATTATTAAACAAAAAATGGGGATTTAGCTGAGCCTGCAGTGAATTATAGTCGCTCTTTAGCTTCATCCTTTTTATATCTTCAAGCTGTCTGACAGAAAAAATCCATTTTTCAATAATACGAAGGGTAACCGATACCAAAATCAGAATAAAAATAAAGATCAGTCCGAAAAGCATCATCAACTGCACAATAGGATGTGTAAAAAAAAGAGCATCTTTTACAATCAGTAAAAAATAAAAAACCGATCCGTTTGCAATAATAAGACTAACCAAAATATGCAATACCACTCTGAGGCTCAACTTCTCGGGAATAGGAAAAAACCGTTCCCCCAGGTGGTCTAAAAATACGTTGCTTTCACTGATAACATTAAAAATAAGCACTACCTGAAAATATTCAAGCCCGGTAACTCTGATATTTTTATCACCTGTAATCTCAATGGCAAAAAACAGAAAAAGCAATCCCACTCCACTAACCAATAAAACCCTGATTAAAAAACTTTTGAGGGTATATGCAGAAAGTCTGCTAAGAAAATGTAGTTCTCTGTTACCCATATAATTTAAAAAAGCTTTACTCAAAAATAATAAATTATTTAAATATTACAGTATACTCTTTTATCGGAATCCTTTCATTAAACATTTTGCTGTAATTTCAGAACGGGCTAAAAATCAATCTATTCCTAACCTTCCGGTTGTCTTAAGCCATTCAGTCTCTCTCATTTTAAAATCTGTTCTGGAATCTATTAATTCACTGAAAGCCTGTTGCCAGTTTGTTTGAGCTATCAATAGTTCATTGACAGTTTCCATTCCTACCTCATAATTATCTCTCACAACCCGCAGATTTTCTTCTGCCTGTTCCAAAGCTGTTTCATTCATCTTTATACGCTCCCACGCCAAATGCAGGTTAAGTCGCGACTGCTCTGCTTCAAGTTGAAGCAGTTGTATGTTTTTTTCCAGCTCTAATGCAGACATCTCTTTATCAATTTTAGCCGAACTGATCTTCTTCATTCCCTCACCCCAATGAAATAATGGGATCTTTACTGAAGCCAGCATACTAAGAGAGCTATTTTTAAAATCGGTTCCGCTGAATTTAATACCGCCAATATGGTTATATCCGGCCTGAATACCTGCAACCGGCAGGAAATCTGCTTTTGTCATTCGTATTTGTTGTTCCTGCATATCTATATTTTTTTGCAACAATCGAAATTCGGGACGATGACTGTAAAGCTCTTCACTTAAATCTGTTTCTCCGGGTAATCTTACCCGGATAACTGTATCGACAGCTATGATCATGGTATTAAAAGGGAGGCCGGTAATGCGACATAAATTCATCCTGCTCAGTTCTAAGCCATTTTGCGCTTTTTGTAAATTAAGAGTTGCTTTATTATACTCTACCCTTGCTTTCATCAGATCGTTTCTGCCCGACATTCCCACATCGTGTGCATCCCGGGCTTTTATCACCAACTTATCCAACATATCCACAGCTTTATGTGCCAGTTTAACTTTTTCGGTAACCGAAATATATGCCCAATATGCATTATCTGCTTCTGCTATGGTATTAACCTGCTGCAGTACTTTATTCTCACCGGCCATCTCTATCCCAATATCAGCCATTTTATTACCTGCATTGATTTTTCCGCCGGTATAAACCGGTTGTTCCAATGCTACTCCGGCCAGATATGCTCCGCTTAAACTTATATCCAAGGGCATCCATGCATACATATTAAAAACCGGATTACCATCAGGGCCGATCACCGGCTCACCGGTAACAGGATTTGTCATAATATTGGGTTCCAGTTCGCCTGTAAGCATATTTGGTTTATTGGTAGGCAGAATCAGCTCCATCTCAAAATCCTTTTCATTATAAATTCCGGTGGCTGAAGCTGAAATACCCGGAAGACGCATAGCCTTTGCAACCGATTTCTGCAATTCAGCCTTCTCCTGTTGCATTGCCGCCAGCTTCATATTTTCACTTTTCCGAAGTGCCATCTCCCTTGCCTGCTTAATTGTCATTTGTTCTTGTGCCGACACAGGAGTAAGAAATGTTATCAATAATAAAACCAAAATATTATATATTATCTTCATAATGCTAATTATATTGTTATTTCAGATTTCCCAATTCGTTTTACTCCATAAAAAACAGCATATAAAATTGGTACAAAAACCAGGGTAATAAGCGTTCCTGCCAGTAATCCGCTGATTATTGCCACAGCCATACTTGCATACATGGGGTCTGTAAGCAGCGGCATCATCCCTAAGATGGTTGTAACCGAAGTAAGCAGAACAGGCCGGGTACGCGAAATAGTAGCATCAATAAGAGCATTATACTTCTGATTACCGGCGGAAATAAGTATTTCAGCCTCATCTAACAAAACAATTGCATTTTTCACAATCATTCCCATAAGTCCGAAAGATCCTATTATTGCCATAAAAGTAAAAGGCTGTCCGGCCAGGATCATTCCCGGTACAATACCAATAAAAGCCATCGGAATACATAAAAGTACAATCAGAGGTTTCCTGAAATCATTAAAAAGTAAAATGAGAGTTACAATAATAAGCATTACTGAAATAGGCAGATACCTGAAAATATTACGTAATGCATCACCCTGCAGCTCGTGTTCTCCCACCCATACAGATTTATATCCGCCGGGCAGAGGAATTGATTCAATCTCTTTCAGCATGGCTTTTCGCGCCAATGCCGGACTGTTTCCGTCAAGAGGTTCACACTGCACCTGAATGGCACGCTGTCCGTTTACCCTCCTCACAACCTGTTCCTCCCAATCAAGGTCAATTCCTTTGGTAACGGCACTTAAAGGCACCGGGCTTATAAGCTCTTTTGTAAGCTCATCGGTTGATTTAATTCCTGTAAGGAGCTCCCTGAGGGTATTCTCATCCACTCCGGAAAAATCGGGCATCATACTCCAAACCGGAATATTTTCCAAATCTTCTATTTTTGATCCATCGGGATTACGCAATTTCATTACAATCCCCACACGTGTCTGTCCTTCAAAATACTCACCTACCGGAAG
>LSQX01210716.1_pt1 | contig 10812 bp, 11 predicted proteins | sample 654561 | NCBI WGS metagenome assembly LSQX01 (sample SAMN04489861, study PRJNA283612) | anaerobic digester metagenome | isolation source: 4 biogas reactors fed with cattle manure at either 37C or 55C with and... | place: Denmark: Kongens Lyngby | collected 2014 | reverse complement strand
TGTATAAGAGACAGTCCCTTGGCTCCCTTCGCGCCGAGGTTGAAAGGCGAGAGCCGGAGAAGCTTTCCCTCGAGACAGAGGAAAAAGAGGTCCTTAGGGAACTAAGCGCGATAGGGGAGCGCTTGAGCGATGTCTCCCGGGTTATGGAGGCGAAACAAGGCGAACTTAATAAGCTGGACTCTCATCTTAGGACCGTGTCTCTTTCGGACCGGAAGTCATCCGACGAGATCCAGAAGCTAAGGGCCGAGAAAGAGGTCGTGGAGCGCGAGCTCTCTTCGGTCATGAGGCGCCTCGATGGAATAGTAGGGGAGAAGTCTTCCCACGAGAAGGCCCTCATCGAAGAAGAGAACGAAATCAAGAAGCAGGGACAAAACCTCCACGAAATGACAATGCTCACCGAGTCGCTTGGGACGCGCATTTCGAAATTGGAGGAAGAGTCCAGGCGCCTTGCGGGGCTCTTCGAGGAGAAGTCGGCCGAGAGGGAAGCCCTTATTTCTGCCGTCTCCGAATGCCAGGCTGAGCTTGCCAGAATAGAGCGGGATTCGGAGACCTTGCTTACGAGGATCGAGGAGACCGCAGCCGAGATAGAGGCACAAGAGCAGGCATTTCTTGACACCAAGGAGCTTATCGCCTCCGAATTCGGTGTTAATGACCTATCAGGCGTGTCCTTTGAGAAGGTGACGCGGGCTCAAGCCCTTCAGAAGATCGAGGAATTGGACGAAGCCCTACGAGCCTTAGGCAGCGTCAATTTGAAGGCCGAGGAAGAGCTCAAGGAGCTCTCAGACAGGCTCGAGATCATCGCCCTCGAAAAGGTCGATGTTGAGGAGGCCATCCAAGAGATCCACAGGGCCAGAGAGGTAGTGGAAAAGGAGATAGAGAAGCGTTTCCTGGAGACTTTCTCTTTGGTGCGCGAGAGCTTCCGGGAGATATTCAAAGAGCTGTTTGGAGGAGGCCGCGGCGACCTCCATCTCATCGAAGAGACTCTGGGGGTGGAGGTCACGGCCGAGCCTCCGGGCAGGAGACAGAAGCACCTTAATCTCCTATCGGGCGGCGAGAGATCGCTGTGCGGTATCGCCCTTATTTTCGCTATACTGTCTGTAAAGCCGTCTCCTCTCATAGTGCTTGACGAGGTAGATACGGCTTTGGACGAGGTCAACGTCGTGAGATTCGGCGAGTTCTTGAGAAGGTATTCCGAGAATACTCAGTTCCTCGTCATAACGCACCAGAAAGCCACCATGGAGGCAGCCGATCTCTTGTACGGAGTGACCATGCAGGAGCCCGGAGTCTCCAAGGTCTTCGGCATGCGGCTCAATGACGGAAATACGAGGTAGGGATAGTTACTATGGGTCTTTTTGAGAGGCTTCGGGAGGGGCTTAGGCGGACGTCGGGGAGCCTGAGGGACGCCGTATCGGCTATTTTCACAGGAGGGCGGGTGACCGCCGGTTTCCTCGACGAACTTGAGGAAGTGCTGATCCGGTCCGACGTGGGCGTAAAGGCGGCCATGGCTTTCCGGGACAGAATCGAGGAAGAGAACAAGAAGAAGAACCTTAAGACCACCGAGGAGCTCTTCGGTGTAATGGAGAAGCTGGTCACCGAGATTTTGGAAGGCGTGGCCGAACCGCTCAAGACGGCTCCTTCCGGCCCTACGGTTTACGTGCTGGTGGGGGTAAATGGGGCGGGCAAAACCACGACCATCGGTAAGCTGGCCGAGAGATGGCGGAGCCAAGGGAAAAGCGTTGTCATGGCTGCAGCAGACACATTCAGGGCCGCCGCACAGGACCAGCTCGAGGTATGGGCGAAGAGGACGGGTTCCACCATCATTCAGCACCAGCCGGGGTCCGACCCGGGCGCAGTTGCTTTCGACGCCGTAAGGGCCGCCCTTGCCAGGAACATCGACCTTGTGCTTGTCGATACGGCCGGGAGGCTCCATACCAAGGGGAACCTCATGGAAGAGCTCAGAAAGATCATAAGGGTAATCGGAAGGGAGCTCCCAGGCGCACCTCACGAAGTAATCCTTGTCATCGACGGGACCACGGGGCAGAACGGTTTGAACCAAGCAAAGGTCTTCACCGAGGCTGCGGGGGTAACGGGAGTGTGCGTAACGAAACTTGACGGGTCATCCAAGGGTGGAATTGCCGTGGCTATAGCAGACGAACTGGGTTTGCCCATCAAGCTCATAGGAGTCGGAGAATCGGCGGACGACCTCCGGGATTTTGAAGCCGGACCTTTTGCCAAGGCTTTGTTCGCCAAGCCTGAGTAGGGAGTTGGAGCCGTGGAAGGCCCGCGAGGGATAGTGTTCAATATCCAGAGGTTTTCCCTTCACGACGGTCCCGGCCTGAGGACCACGGTGTTTCTCAAAGGGTGTCCTCTCAGGTGTCCCTGGTGCCACAATCCGGAGAGCCAGAGCCAGCTCCCTGAGGTCATGTACTGGAAGACAAGGTGCGTGGGTTGTGGCGCTTGTGTAGCAGCATGCCCCGAGGGCGCCCTCAGGCTTCTGGACGGGCGGGTTGTTCCAACAGGCGAACGGTGTGTGGCATGCGAAGAGTGTGTAAAGCGATGTCCCGCCGGGGCAAGGGGCGTATCTGGCCGGAGCGTGACTCCGGGAGAGGTCCTTTCGGAGGTCCTGAAAGACAACGTGTTTTTCGACCAGTCGGGAGGCGGGGTGACCTTCTCGGGCGGAGAGCCCCTCATGCAACCTGAGTTCCTCGAGAGCACCATGAGGCTCAGCAAAGAAGCCGGGCTCATGACTGCGGTTGATACCTCGGGGTTTGCGCCCTGGGAAGTAATCGAGAGGATCATTCCCTTTTGCGACCTCTTCCTCTACGACATAAAGCACATGGATGATGCAGTACACCGGGAGCTTGTCGGCGTATCCAACGGACTCATATTGGAAAACCTTGGGCGCCTCACCCGGACCGGGAAGGAAGTTGTGGCCAGACTACCGGTCATCCCGGGCGTAAACGACCAAAGCACCAACATAGAGAATACGGCCGAGTTTCTTTCGTCTCTGGGGATCTCGGAGATAACGGTGCTTCCCTACCACGACATAGGGAAAGAGAAATACGAGCGTTTGGGAAGGGATTACGCGCTGGTGGGCCTTTCTGAGCCAAGTGACCGGGACATCGAGAGGGTAGTGAGAATGCTTAGAGGCTTTGGATTGCGGGTTGCAGTAAGCGGTCGGCCATAGGCTATTAGCGAGTACCGGGGGGATGAGCCGTGAGAGAGAGAGTTAAGAGACTGCGTGACGAAAGCTTGAGCGCGGTGCCGGAGCTTTCCATTGAGCGCGCCCTCATTGTCACCGAGGTCTACAAGGAATATCAGGGCAAGGTGTCGACTCCGGTATTGAGGGCCCTCGTATTCAAGGCGCTTATGGAGAAGAAGGCGATTTACATAGGAGAGGGAGAACTTATCGTCGGAGAGCGGGGCGAGCGCCCGAAGAGGACTCCCACGTACCCGGAACTCTGCTGCCACTCGCTCGAGGATTTCCAAATCATCAATGATAGGGAGAAAACCTTCTTCCGTGTAGACGATGACGCCCGCAGGGCCCAAGCCGAGACCATCATTCCGTACTGGGAGAAGAGGTCTATGAGATACAAGCTCTTTTCCCAGATGTCCAAAGAATGGATAGACTGCTACGAGGCAGGCATTTTTACCGAGTTCATGGAGCAACGCGCTCCCGGACACACGGTCCTGGACGGGAAGATTTACGAAAAAGGCTTCCTTGATTTCAAGGATGACATCGGGCGGGCCATCCGCTCGCTCGACTTTGCGAACGACCAAAGGGCCTATGAAAAGCGTGAGGAACTCAGGGCTATGGATATTTGCTGTGACGCCATCATCACCTATGCGGAGCGTCACGCAGAACTCGCAAGGAAGATGGCCCATGAGTGCGATGACCCTTTGAGGAAACAAGAACTCCTCAAGATCGCCGAGGTGTCCTCCCACGTGCCGGCGCATCCTCCCAGGACCTTCTGGGAAGCGCTCCAGATGTACTGGTATGTCCATATAGGCGTGATCACCGAGCTCAACACGTGGGATTCCTTTAACCCCGGAAGGCTTGACCAGCACCTATATCCCTTCTACAAGAGGGAGATTGAGGAGGGTACCCTTACCCGCGAAGACGCCAGGGAGCTCTTGCAGTGTTTTTGGGTGAAGTTCAACAACCAACCCGCACCGCCTAAGGTAGGCATTACACTGGCCGAGAGCGGGACCTACACCGATTTTGCCAACATTAACATAGGCGGGCTCCGAGCAGACGGCTCTTCAGGAGTCAACGACGTTTCCTACTTGCTGTTGGAAGTCATCGACGAAATGAGGCTCCTTCAGCCTTCTTCGAATATCCAACTGAGCGCCAAGAACCCTGACCATTTCCTGAGAAAGGCCTGCGAGATCATAAGGAAAGGATGGGGGCAACCTTCGGTCTTCAACGCGGATGTGGTGATTGAGGAGATGCTCTTGGCCGGAAAGACCATTGAAGACGCCCGGCAAGGTGGCACGTCCGGCTGCGTCGAGACCGGGGCCTTCGGCAAGGAGAGCTACATCCTCACCGGGTACTTGAACCTACCGAAGATACTGGAGATCACCCTCCATAACGGAGTTGACCCCCGTACGGGCAAGGAAATAGGGAAGAGGACCGGCCCGCCGTCGTCCTGGGTTTCCTTTGAGGACCTCTTGAGGGCTTACGAAGAACAGCTCCGACATTTCATAGATGTGAAGATCAAGGGCAACAACATAATCGAGAACCTCTACGCCGAGAACATGCCCTGTCCTTTCCTGTCGACCATCATAAGCGACTGCATCGAGAACGGCACAGACTACAATGCAGGAGGAGCCAGATACCACACCAGGTACATCCAGGGCGTAGGGATTGCCTCGATCACAGACAGCTTGGCCGCCATGAAGGAACTCGTGTTTGAAAGGCGGCTCCTCACCGCGGATGAGCTGGTGGCTGTGCTTTCAAAGAACTTCGAGGACGCTCCTTCTCTCCGGGAGATCGCCGTGTCCCAGTGTCCCAAGTACGGAAACGACGACGACCGCGCCGACGGGATAATGAAGAGAGTGTTTGACATGTTCTACGGCCTTGTGGACGGACGAAGGAGCCCGACCGGCGGGACCTACCATATAGACATGCTTCCCACTACGTGCCATGTATACTTCGGCTCGGTAACTGGCGCTACCCCCGACGGCAGGCTCGCCGGCGAGCCGCTATCAGAGGGGATCTCTCCGGTGCAGGGGAGGGACAAGTACGGGCCTACGGCCGTCTTGACGTCGGCCTCCAAAATGGACCACGTAAAGACCGGAGGCACGCTCCTAAACCAGAAGTTCTCGCCCGAGGTTCTGGAGGGAGAAGAGGGGCTCCGGGCCCTCATGAACCTAATCAGGGGTTACTTCAAGCTGGGCGGCCATCACATCCAGTTCAACGTTATAAACGCCCAGACACTCCGGGAAGCTCAAGAGCATCCCGAAAGGTACAGAGACCTGATTGTGAGGGTGGCGGGGTACAGCGACTACTTCTGCGACTTAAGCCGCGCCTTGCAGGATGAGATAATCGCGAGGACCGAGCATAAGTCATTCTGATAGGAGAGTCTCACAACTCGGACGCCCGCGGCACTCCGGCAGCCCCTTGGGCCTACCGGAGAAGGCGCTCGTACACGGCCGCTACCTTGCGGGCAGTAGCCTCTGCAGAGTGCTCTCTGCGGACGAGCTCCAGGCCAAAGGCCCGGATTTCGTCCAAGCGGGGATGGGATAAGGCTCCGGCTATTTCGGTCGCCAGGCTGTGAGGCTCTACAGGCCTGGGGGCGCCCCTCGATATAAAATTCCGTTTCTCAAGCTCATCTGCATTTTCCGGGTGGACAAGGCCGAAATCACCTTCCGGTCCTGCCACTATGCATGGCTTTCCGCAAGCCATGGCCTCAAGGACCACCCTTGACATCCCTATCACCAGGTCGGCTGATTGGTAAACCGGGGCCATGTCGCTTACGAAGCCCAGGCACCTCACAACCTCTCTGCCCAAGCGCTCGTTGGCCTCTTGAGCGGCTTTTTGGACTTTATCCAGCGACTCTCCATCTCCGGCTATCACGAGCCGAACGTCCGGGTAGGTTTCGGCCAAGAGTCCTACGGCTTCGATGGTAAGGCACGCCGTATTGCTTAGCTCGGGGCTCATCCGCGAGGCGTATGCAAGTACCGGTCCCTGTGTCACATCCGGGAAAAAGGCTTTTCTGAGGCTTAGGGATTCTTCATGGGAAACGGGCCGGAACTCGTTGCAATCGATCCCGTTGGGTATGACCGTTATCTTTTCCCGGGAGAAACCGAACTCTTTCACTACGTAATCCTTGATAATATCGCTCACGGCAATGGTTAGGTCGCCCTGGCGCGAGACCAACTTCCAGGGAAAGCCCGACACAAAGGTCCAGTGGTAGGTGGTTACGAGGGGCACGTTAAACCGCTTAGAGACGTAGGTGCCTATCCACGCGGGGATCCTGGCGTGGGCGTGCATCAGGTCGACTTTTCGTGTCTCCACGATATGGACAAGGGACCTGTATGCCTCAAGCATCTTGAGGGGATTCCGGGAGCCCAGAGGCACATGGAAGTGCTCGATCCCGGATTCCGTGATGTCTCTAACCCGCCTTCCTCCTCCGGAGGCCACAAGGACTTTCCAGCCCATCGACTTCAAGGACCTCGACAGGCTCACTATGTGAGTTTCGGCTCCCCCTATGTCCAGACCCATGGCCAGCTCAAGCACAACTCTCTCTCTTTGTTCCCGCGACTTCCGATCCGTCTCGCTCACCAATGTTCCTCCTCCCGCCAATGAGCCCGGATACTGGTGGATATTCCCCTTGGAATGCGAGTTTCCCTGCAAAGGTGACTTGATCTCAAACCTTGGAAGGTGTAGTATGCAATGGTGTGTAAAGGTGTAGACCAAGACAGTGAGGTCGGATCATGTCATACTCGCCGGAAAAGGTTCATGAGTTATCGGTCCTTTTCGACCTGTATGAGAACATGCTGGCTCCCAGGCAAAAGGAAGTCCTTGACCTGAAGCTGCATGAGGACCTATCGCTCATGGAGATCTCAGAGCGCCTCAAGATCTCCAGGCAGGCCTGCGAAGATGCCCTGAAGCGCGGCGAGAGGACACTTCGCAAGCTGGAGGCCAGGATTGGACTCCGGAAACGGATCTCGGACGAAGAGGACCGCGCATCTCGTCTTATGGAGCGCCTATCTTCCATGGACTCGGATAACTGGCGAGAGGTGAGGGACATGTGCCTTAAGATCTTGTCTCCCGTCTTGAGCGGGGGTGACGCTGAATATGGAGTTTGAAGGCCTTTCTGCGCGCCTCTCAGGCGTGTTCAAGAAGCTCCGCGGAAAGGGCAAGCTTTCGGAGAAGGACATCGACGAAGCTCTCCGCGAGGTACGTCTTTCCCTTCTTGAAGCGGACGTCAACTTCAAGGTCGTCAGGGAGTTCATCGCCCAGGTCAAGGAGAAGAGCCTTTCTGCCGAGGTATTGGAGAGCCTTACTCCGGCCCAACAAGTGATCAAGATTGTAAACGACGAAATGGTTGCGCTCATGGGCGGGAAGGCGAAACCTTTGGACCTTTCCGGTAACCCGCCCGCGGTGGTGGTACTCTACGGGCTCCAGGGTTCCGGAAAGACCTCGGCTGCCGGGAAGCTGGCACTCAGCCTCAGAAAGAACGGCCGGCGTGTCTTGCTGGTTTCCTGCGACGTATACCGTCCGGCTGCGCAGCGCCAGCTCGAGATCCTGGCGGAGAAGTCGGGGGCGGGCTTTTTCACCATGGATACCGGGACCGACCCCGCGGTAATCGCCAAGAATGGCTACGAAAAGGCCCGTACGTCTGCATATGACGTAGTGATTTTCGATACTGCCGGTAGGACCCAGCTTGATGACGAGATGATGGACGAGGCCGGGAGGATCAAGGAGGCGGTCTCTCCCAGAGAGAGCATCCTCGTGGTAGATGCTATGACCGGCCAGGAAGCCTGCAGGGTAGCCCAGGCGTTTGACGAGAAGGTTGGACTTACCGGTGTCATACTCACCAAGATCGACTCCGATGCCCGTGGCGGCGCGGCGCTTTCCATCGCCAAAGTCACGGGAAAACCCATCAAGTTCGCCTCGACAGGAGAGAAACTCGAGGACTTCCAGGTGTTCCATCCTGACCGCATGGCTTCCAGGATACTGGGGATGGGCGACGTCTTGACCCTCATTGAAAAGGCACAGGCATCGTTCGACGAGAAAAAGGCAGAGGAGATGGAGCGGAAGCTCCGCCGGAAGGAGTTCACTCTGGAGGACTTCATGGACCAGATGAAGGAAGTAAAAAAGATGGGCTCTTTCGGAGACCTCCTCAGGATGATTCCGGGTTTCAACAAAATGAAGATCGATGTGGACATCGACCCCAAAGAATGGGGACGTCTTGAGGCCATAATCAGTTCAATGACGCCCCTTGAGAGGCGGAAACCTGAGATCATCGACGGTTCTAGGAAGCGGAGGATAGCAAGAGGCAGCGGTACACAGGTCCAGGATGTGAACCGCCTGCTCAAACAGTTTTTCCAGGCGCGCAGGATGATGTTCCGGATGACGCCTGAGAAGCGGGGCAGACTTCGTCTGCCTTGAGAAAAGACATAGGGACGAGAAAGGAGATGCGGCAAGTTGGCGGTTAAGATCCGTCTCAAGCGGATAGGCGCGAAGAAGGCCCCGGTGTACCGGATTGTGGTGGCCGATTCCCGGATCCAGAGGGACGGTAAGCCCATCGAGGAGTTGGGCTACTACGATCCCACTAAGGATCCTGCGGTGTACAAGGTGCAGGAAGAAAGGGCACTTCTTTGGCTCGAGCGTGGAGCCGTGCCCACGCCCACGGCTAAGACAATCCTTGCCCGGGCGGGCGTGATTGAAAAGTGGGCGGCCAAGAAGGCGAAGTAGCAGTTTATAACGTCAGGCGCAAGGAGGGCTAATATGCTGCGTGATCTTGTATTATTCATCGCACAGGCTATCGTCGATGAGCCCGACAAAGTCACTGTCAACGAAGTTGAGGGCGAGAGAGCGGTCGTGTTCGAACTCAGGGTTTCGCCTGACGATATGGGAAAGATCATCGGTCGCAAAGGCAGAGTGATCCACGCCGTGAGGGCGCTGGTCCAGGCTGCCGCGGCCAGAGAAGGTAAGAGGGCTACTGTAGAGATCCTTGAATAGAGGGCGGTGCAGACGGTGCTCATCTCCAGGGCAGTGACCGTGAAGTCGAAAGTGACACCTCTCTTGCGCGCCCGGCTCGGTGCAGAGACCCAGAAAGCCATTCGAGAAGTGGAACAAGAGCTGGAGCGTGTATTGTCGGAGATGGAGAAGCGCCGTGTTCTTGGAAAGAACGACGAGGTAGCGGGGCTTGAGCGCAAAGCGCGGGAGCTTGAGGCCCAAAGGGACGCCCTGGCGGCGAAGCTCAAAGACATCGCAAGGCTCAGCGAGGGACAGGAAGTAATCCAGGGCAAGGTCCAGGGGTTCTACGAAGTGAAGGTAGGAGATTTGTGGCCTGAGATCGGGACGGCCGAGATCGTCTTGGAAGACGGAAGGGTTGTGGCGATCAGGGAAGGCAGTTCTGTGACGCTGGAAGTGGCAGCCAGAGAACCAGCAGCCGGAGAGCCGGAGCGATGAAGGTCTACATTCTCACCCTTTTCCCTGAAGTCTTTGGGCCCATACTTCAGTCCAGCATACTGAAAAGGGCCAAAGAGGCAGGACTTTTGCAGGTTAAGACGGTGAACATCAGGGATTTCGCAATCGATAAACACGGCACCGTTGACGATTATCCCTACGGCGGTGGGCCGGGGATGGTGTTGAAGCCGGAGCCGGTTTACGAGGCCCTGGCCTGGGTGAGGCGTGACTCAGGCACAAAGCCCTATGTGGCGCTCATGACGCCCCAGGGGAGGAAGTTCGCCACGCAAGTGGCAAGGGACCTCGCGAAACGCGATCCCCTGGTCTTGGTCGCAGGTCATTACGAGGGGTTTGATGAGAGGATCCGGTCATTCTCGGACGACGAGATCTCCATCGGAGACTTCGTCCTAACCGGAGGGGAGATTGCAGCAATGGCTGTCTTGGATGCTACTTCCAGGTTTCTTCCGGGCGTCTTGGGCGATGCGACCTCTGCTGAGTCGGATTCGTTCTCGGACGGGCTCTTGGAAGGACCCCAGTATACAAGGCCCCAGGAGTTTCTCGGGATGGAAGTGCCTCTCGTGCTCAGGCAAGGTGACATGGCGGCTATCGTGAGATGGAGGCGAAAGGAATCCCTCCGGCGGACACTTGAGAGGCGCAAAGACCTCTTGCGTGACGCCGTCCTCACTTACGAACAAAGGCGCCTTCTGGCGGAAGTTTTGGAGGAAGACAGAGTAGACGGCAAGGATCTGTGGTAAGGAGTGACCAACGTGGACGTTCTGAAACTCATTGAAGAGTCGCAGATGAAGAAGGATATACCAGACTTCTCGCCCGGAGACAGGGTGAGGGTCCATTACAGGGTCGTTGAAGGCGGCCGCGAAAGGATACAGGTCTTCGACGGCGTCGTTATCGCAAGGCAGCGCGGTGGCTTGAGAGAGACCTTCCTGGTAAGGAGGGTTACCTACGGAATAGGTGTCGAGCGCACCTTCCCGGTGCATTCGCCCAGGATAGCCAAGATCGAGGTAGTTCGAAGAGGGCGAGTGAGGAGAGCGAAACTGTACTACCTGAGAGGCCTGTCGGGGAAGTCAGCTAGGATAGCCGAGCAGAAGCGATAACCATGAACGCAGTGCGGGATATCCTGGAAACCGTGCTCATAGCCCTGCTCATAGCAA
>LSQX01377591.1_pt2 | contig 10814 bp, 15 predicted proteins | sample 654561 | NCBI WGS metagenome assembly LSQX01 (sample SAMN04489861, study PRJNA283612) | anaerobic digester metagenome | isolation source: 4 biogas reactors fed with cattle manure at either 37C or 55C with and... | place: Denmark: Kongens Lyngby | collected 2014 | reverse complement strand
AACGTGTGGCAGTGGACCGAGACTCCCATCACCGGCTTCCCCGGCTTCAAGGTTCACCCACTGTATGATGACTTTTCCACTCCCACCTTCGACGGGAAGCACAACCTGATCAAGGGGGGCTCCTGGATCTCTACCGGCAACGAGGCAACAATACATGCACGTTATGCCTTCCGCCGCCATTTCTATCAGCATGCCGGCTTCCGCTACATTGAGACTGAAGCGCCGCTGAAAATACAGCAGGCCGATTATGTGATGGATGAGGATGTGACCCGCTCCTGTGAACAAAACTGGGGTGTTGTTGCCGAAGGTGAAAACAATTTTGCGGTGACATTGAGTCGTATGGCTGGTGACCTGCTGCCGGAGCGACCGGAGGCACGCATCCTCGACCTGAATGCCGACACGGGACGTCTCGCTTTTGAGCTGGCAAAGAACTTCAGCGATGTCACGGCACTCGATTTCACTGCCCGGATGATCCGTGTACCCATCCAACTGCAGGAACAGGGGTATGTGCGCTACACGATGAAGGATGAGGGTGAGCTACTCTTCTACCGTGATGTCGTATTGGGGGACTATGGTCTTTCAGACACCAAAGAGCATATCCTCTTCCTGCAGGCGGATGCGATGAACCTGAAACCCATTTTTAACGGGTACGACCTGATCATCTTGCCCAACCTGCTGGAGGAACTGAGCGATCCGCTGCTCTTCCTGGCCAATATTCACACACGTTTGAACAATAGGGGATATCTGCTGTTGGCCTCTTCCTATGAGTGGGATCCGGAAAGGACACCCCGCGACAGGTGGCCGGGGGGCTTTAAACGCGATGGGGAGCCGGTGACCTCGCTCGACGGTATTCGTGAGATGCTGACGCCGCGGTTCACGCTCTGCCGCGAACCGGAGGAGATCACCCTCAACCTGAAAAAATCGACCCGCACCAGCGAACAACGCCGGGTGCAGGTCACCATATGGAAGAAATCGGAGTAGGGTTACTCGTTGAACCAGCGGGTCAGGGAACTGAAAATGTTCTCTGCCTCTTTTTTCTTTTTCTTTTCTGAAGGCACAACCACCTTCAGTCCCTTCTGAATGATCTCCACGTTGATCTCACGACCGCTCTCCACCGGCTCACCATCCACATGCATGAGACCGGCGCGGGAGCGCTTGATGGTCAGCTTGCGGGTGACCAGCGTGGTCATCTTGCTGTTCTTGTCGATGTTCCTGGTGAAGAGTTGCAGCGTGGTCTGAGGGATCTCCAGCGCGTTCAGCGGCTTGAGGATGGAGACATTCATTTTGCCGTCGTCCATACTGGCTCCCGGGGCGATATAGGCCTCGTTGCCATATTGTGAGGCGTTGGCACAGGTGAGCACGAAAGCGCGCTCGGTGAGTGTTCCCTCATCATGTGTCAGCTCATACTCCTCCGACTTGAAATCAACGGCACTCTCCAGGATGTTACGCAGGTAACCCAGTGGTCCTCTTTTCTTCTCTTCGGCAAACTTGTCGCTGATAAAGGCATCGAAGCCGAAGCCGCAGGTGCAGAAAAAGATCTGGTCATTGGCTATCCCATAGTCAATGGTGCGGCTCTTCCCTTTGAGGATGATCTCGAGGGCTTTCTCGGCATCCATCGGGATGTCCAGCTCCCTGGCCAGACCGTTGCCGGAACCGAAGGGGATGATGCCCAGCGTGGTATCACTGTTGACCAGTGTTCTGGCCACCTCATTTACCGTACCATCGCCACCGGCGGTAAGCACGTACCGGTATTGCTCCTTCACCGCTTGTTGTGCAATTTCAGTTGCATGTCCGGGGTATCCGGTGATGCGGATCACCAGATCAAATTTCTTCTGGTCGTAGGCGGCAGCCACCATTTCAGGGATGTTTTTCTTCGACTCTGTGCCGGAGATGGGATTGATGATCAGGCAGACCTTTTCTTTTTCCATGATGGGATGATGTTTCGTTGTAAACACCTGACACTCCCTTTTTGTTTTAACCCTTTTTATTTGTCCTTTCCTGCATTGTTGTGTACTTTTGCACCCATTAAGAAATAAAAGATGTTACAACCCGATAGTTTGATCTTTGACATGGATGGTACCCTCTGGGATAATGTGGACAGTTACGTCATCTCCTGGAACAGAGGATTGATCAGAACAGGTTATCAGAAGCAGGTCACCCGCAACGATATACTCGCACTGATGGGTAAGGAAGCCCGCGTGATGCTGAATGCCATCCTGCCCGATGCAGGTGACACTGCCCAGGATCATCTCTTTGAAGCTGTGATTGATGCATACCAGGAGCTACTGCCGGTGATGAACCCCCTGATCTATGAGGGGGTAGTGCAGGGGCTGGAGAAGCTCGCACTGAAATACCGGCTGTTCCTGCTCAGTAATTGCGAGGAGGGGGGATTGGTCAACTTCATGCGTCATACCCGTACCTCCCATCTCTTTCTGGATTACATGGAACATGGGATGAACCTGCAACCAAAGCACCATAACCTGCGGTTGTTGATGGCGAAGCATGGATTAGAGTCACCGCACTATATCGGCGACACTGACTCCGACAGTCACCAGTCTGCTTTGGCCGGGGTGCCATTTGTCCTGGTTACCTATGGTTTTGGAAACACCGATCGCTTTCAATTGCAGTTTGACTCATTCACCGGGCTGGTGCACCATTATTTGAACCTCTAATCAGTCACTATGAAGCCGGTCTTTGTCCTTTTGGTGATTGCCCTTTACTTCTCGATGCTGATGCTGATCTCCTGGCTTACCGGCAGAAAAGGAGCTGGCAACGACGCCTTCTTCCGGGCCAACAAGTCATCCAAATGGTACGTGGTGGCCGTGGCCATGATTGGGACCTCCATCTCGGGTGTCACCTTTGTCTCGGTACCGGGGATGGTGCGTAACCTCGACATGACCTATATGCAGATGGTGCTGGGCTTCTTCTTCGGTTACCTGGTGATTGCCTACATCCTGTTACCATTATATTACCGGCTCAATCTCACCACCATCTACGGTTATCTGGATCAGCGATATGGCACCCGATCCTACAAGACCGGCGCCTGGTTCTTTCTGCTCTCCAAGATCGTGGGTGCTGCTGCACGTCTCTACCTGGTGGCCTTCATTCTCCAATCGCTGGTGTTCGACGCCTGGGGAGTACCCTTCGTGGCAACAGTGACCGGCATCATCGTCATCATCTGGCTATACAGCCACAAGAGCGGCATCAAGACCATCATCTGGACCGATTGGTTGCAGACACTGCTCTTCATCACCGCATTGGTGTTGATCGTCTGGCAGCTCTCCTCAAGCATGGGGATGAACCTGGGGGATATCGTGGCGACCATCCGGGAGAGCCCTCACTCCCGTATCTTTCTCTTCGATGACTGGCACAGCACACAACATTTCTTCAAGCAGTTTTTCAGCGGCATGTTCATCACCATCGTGATGACAGGTCTCGATCAGGACCAGATGCAGAAGAACCTGACCATACGTACCCTGAGAGATGCGCAAAAGAACGTGGTCTCTTACGGTTTTGCCTTCGCCCCCATTAACTTTCTCTTCCTCTGCCTTGGGGTGCTGTTGCTGGCATATGCCGGACAGAATGGCATCCCCCTGCCTGAAGTGTCGGATAACATATTGCCGTTGATCGCCAGTGAACATCTGGGAACGGCAGTGCTGGGCATCTTCGTGGTGGGTATTGTGGCTGCTGCCTTTTCCAGTGCCGACTCGGCACTGACAGCGCTCACCACCTCCTTCTGTGTCGATATACTCGGCATGCGTCCCATCGCACAAAACAGGGAACAGGAGGTGAGGGAGGTACGGATACGGCGGCGGGTACACCTGAGTATCAGTGTCGTTTTCGTGCTGATCATCCTGCTGATCGAAGCCATAGGCTCCGACAGCATCATCAATGCCATCTACAAGCTGGCTTCCTACACCTACGGTCCCCTGCTGGGTCTTTATGTGGCGGGTCTCTATACAAAGGTCAAGCCGGCAGACCGATATGTTCCTTATGTCGCGGTAGCTGCCCCCCTGGTCTGTTTCCTTATCGAGCTGACCATGAAGCAGCTCTTCGGCTACCAGGTGGGTTATGAGCTACTGCTCATGAACGGGCTGATCACCGCACTGGGACTTTGGGTCATCTCACTGAACAACAAAACAAAACTCACATAGGCTATGAACATACAGGCGGCAGAATTCATCATCAGCAACACCGATCACCACAAGTGTCCTCAGGACGGGAAGCCGGAATATGCCTTTATCGGTCGCTCCAACGTGGGTAAGTCGTCGCTGATCAATATGCTCACCAACCGGAAAGGACTGGCCATGACCTCCTCCACACCGGGAAAGACGATGTTGATCAACCATTTTCTGATCAACGGGGAGTGGTACCTGGTGGACCTGCCCGGCTACGGGTATGCTCGCCGCGGCAAGGAGGGAAGGGAGAAGCTACGGGTCATCATCGAAGACTACATCCTGGAACGGGAGGTGCTGACCAGTCTCTTTGTGCTGGTTGACTCGCGACATGAACCCCAGAAGATCGATCTGGAGTTTATGGAGTGGCTGGGTGAGAATGGCATTCCCTTTGCCCTCATCTTTACCAAGGCGGACAAGCAGGGTAGCGGGAAACTGCTGATGAATGTGAATGCCTACAAAGAGAAGATGCTGGAGAGCTGGGAGGAGCTGCCACCCATCTTTGTTACCTCCTCCGAGAAAGGACAGGGCAGGGCAGAGTTGCTGGATTACATCAATCAAATTAACCGCTCCCTCAGTGATGGGGGAAAGGATTAACGAACGGTTCCTCCGGCAATGTCAAGCAGCTCATTAGTGATGGACTGCTGACGTACCTTGTTGTATTCAAGTTTCAGCTCATCGATCAGGTCGTCAGCGTTGTCGTTGGCAATCTGCATGGCTGTCATGCGGGCTGCATGTTCGGAGGTGACCGAGTCGATGTGTGTGGTATAGAGCTTCATCTGGATCACCTTCGGTAGGAGCTTCTCCAGGAGGATGATCCTGTCCGGTTCTACAATGTATTCCTGGTCCGGGATCTCACTCCCGCCGACCGGCAGCTCCACCGGTAAGAAGATCTCCTGCCGCACCTCCTGCGACCCCTTGCTGATGAAATGGTGATAGATCAGTTCCACCCGGTCAACCTTACCGTTGATGAACAACCGCATCAGTTCCTGCGCAATCATCTGTGTAGCCTGATAGGAGGGTTTGGTGGCGATGGCTTCATAATCACCGGCCGGCGTCATTCCCATCTTTTGTGCCGCTTTGGCAACCTTGTTCCCGATGGGATAGATCAGGACGTTTTCCTCCCCCAAATGCATGTAGCTCTCCCTGACTGAAGAGAGCCGGTTGATGATGTTGTGATTGAAACGACCTGCCAGTCCCGTGTTGGAGGAGAATACCACGATGGCAACCCGTTTCACCTCTCGCCGTTGTGTGTAGGGCGACCGGAACAGCTCTTCCCCCTGCAACAGTTGCAGCATCAGATGGCTCAACTTCTGCTCATACGGATAGAGCGTCTCGATGAGCTGCTGTGTCTTCAGCAGCTTGGCGGAAGAGACCATCATCATGGCGGTGGTGATCTTACGGGTGGAGTGGACCGATTGTAACCGGCTTTTAATCTCTTTCAGAAGCGCCATTGTTGTTTAGTATTGCATCGATTCGATGGTGTCTGTTGCCACCTGTTCGATAATTTTACCGATCTCGTTGTTCATGATCCCCTCTTTCAGTGGGTTGAGCACATCATCCCGGTGTTTCAACTCCATGGTGGCAAGAAACTCCTTCTCGAATCGGTTTACCTCCACCAGCGGAATTTTCCTGAGCAGGCCGTGGGTGCCGCAGTAAAGCACGGCAATCTGATGCTCCACACTCATGGGGGTGTGTACCGGCTGAATGAGCAGCTGCTCATTCTTTTGCCCTTTGTCGATGGTCATCATGGTGACCGCATCCATGTCACCGCCAAACTTGGTGAAGGCTGCCAGCTCCTGGTACTGTGCCTGGTCGATCTTCAACGATCCGGCCACCTTCTTCATCGCTTTCACCTGTGCGTTACCTCCCACACGGGAGACGGAGATGCCGACGTTGATGGCGGGACGGACCCCCCTGTTGTAGAGATCAGCTTCCAGGAAGATCTGCCCATCGGTGATGGAGATCACATTGGTAGGGATATAGGCGGAGACATCACCCGCCTGCGTCTCGATGATGGGTAGCGCGGTGAGGGAGCCACCACCTTTCACCCGCTCCTGCAGGCATGAAGGAAGATCGTTCATATGGGTTACCACATCCTGTTGGGAGATGATGCTGGCGGCACGTTCCAGCAGACGGGAGTGAAGGTAGAAGATATCACCCGGATAGGCTTCACGTCCCGAGGGGCGACGTAGGATGAGTGATACCTCCCGGTAGGCTACCGCCTGTTTGGAGAGATCATCGAAGACAACCAGGGCATGGCGTCCTGTATCCCGGAAATATTCACCCATGGCAGCACCGGCAAAAGGTGCGATGTAACGCAGGGCAGCCGTGTCGGATCCGCTGGCTGCAATCACGATGGTATAATCCATGGCCCCATGGTCGGTGAGTGTCTTCACGAGGGAAGCCACTGTGGAACCTTTCTGGCCGATAGCTACGTAGATGCAATAGACCGGATCTCCCTCCTCGTAGTTCTTCCGCTGGTTCAGAATGGTGTCGATGGCGATACTCGATTTGCCGGTCTGACGATCACCTATGATCAGCTCCCGCTGACCCCGCCCGATGGGTATCATCGCATCTACAGCCTTGATACCGGTTTGCAGTGGCTTGTTTACCGGCTGGCGGAAGATGACGCCGGGTGCTTTTCGTTCCAGTGGCATCTCCAACAGTTCACCCTTCACGGCACCCTTGCCGTCAATCGGTTTACCTGTTGGTGAGATCACCCTTCCCAGCATACCTTCCCCTACGCGAATGGAGGCCACGTGGCCGGTACGTTTCACGATGTAACCCTCTTTTACATCGCTGGTGGCACCCAGCAGGATGGCACCCACGTTGTCCTCCTCGAGGTTCATGACGATGGCTTGCATGCCGTTGTCAAACAACAACAACTCGTTTGACTCTGCATTGCGCAGCCCATAGATGCGCACCACGCCATCACTGACGCTGATTACCTGGCCTGTCTCGTCGTATTTGATGTCGGTGTCGAGACCCTCCAGCTGCATGCGCAGAATATCCGATACCTCGCTGATTTTGATTCCGTTGTTTGCCATGATCACTTCATTGTTTCATCTTGTTTCAATAGCCGCATCCAGGATCCTGAAGCGGTTGCGGATGCGGGATAGTTCGCCTGCCACGCTGGCATCCCAGCGGTCGTCATCGAGGTAGAGGATGAAGCCTCCAATGATGGAGGGATCGACTACCGGCTCCACCTCCAGACTGCCACCCACAATCTGACGGATGCGTTCAATGAACCGCTTCTCTGTTTTCTCATCGATCGGCATCGCGGTGATTAGTCTGCCGTACTGGATCTCAAAACGTTCACGGTGGAGCTCCGCATACCGCAGAGCGATATAGTGGATCAGTTCCTCCCGCTCGTTTTCCAATATAAGCCGTATCATCCGTTCCAGCGAGGGGGGTAACTCTCCCCCTCCGCAGGCGGTTTGCAGGAGAGAGATCTTCTGCTTCTTGGTGTTCATCGTGCCTGCAAGGGCACGACGCAACGAAGGCTGTTGGGTGAACATGGCGGCCAGGGTCTGCATTCTTCGATAGACCTGCTGTTGCTCTCCTGAGTCGATGGCATGTTCCAGCAGTGCTTTCGCGTAACGGGTGGAGATGAGTCCGCTGTTCATTGTTGTCAGGCTTTGGAGATGTCTACTTCATCCAGCAGGCGGTCGATCATCTTCATCTGCTCCTGTTCGTCGCCCAGCTTCTCCCGGAGAATCCGTTCCGCCAATTCCACCGAGAGGGTAGAGACCTCGCGCCGGATGGTGCGCAGCGCCTCCTCCTTCTCGGCTTCAATCTTCTTGCGCGCTGAGGCCAGCATCTTCTCCGATTCTGCTGCTGCCGCGGTGCGGGCTTCCTCAATCAGCTGTTCCTTGAGCCGCGTGGTCTCCTTGAGGATGGCATGCTGATCCCGGCGTGCTTCAGCCAGCATCCGCTCACCGGTCTGCACCACCTTCCCCAGCTCCTCCTGAGCTTCACGTGCTGCCACCAACGACGCTTCGATGTAGTTCTTCCTCTTCTCAACAGCCTTCAGGATCACCGGAAACCCATACCTGGCCAGTATCAGAAGGACGATTCCGAAAGAGATCATCATCCAGAAGAGCAGTCCCGCTTCGGGTGTCAATAACGACATAGAGCAGTCAGTTTAAAGGATGAAACCACACACTACGATGGCAAAGAGGGCGACCCCCTCGATAAGGGCTGCCGAGATGATCATGGTGGTGCGGATGTCAGAGGCCGACTCCGGCTGGCGGGCGATCCCCTCGAGGGCCGACTGTCCGATCCTGCCAATTCCAAAGGCTGCCGCAAACACGGCAATACCGATTGCTACTGCCAATCCTAAAGTACTCAACGCTTCATGCTGTATCTGCAGCATCACTGATAAAAGTTCCATACGATTCGTTTATTTGATTATTGGTTGTTATATTTCTTGTAATTATGTTATTCCTATTTGTGTGCCGGATGATCTTCCGGGCTATGTTCCACGTTGCGAACAACATGGGGCTCCACCCGTGCCAGTCCGATGAAGACGGCTGACAGCAGCGTGAAGACATAGGCTTGTATGAAAGCCACCAACAGCTCCACAAAGTCGATGAAAACGGTGAACAGCACCGATGCGACTGTCATGGAAGCGTTGATGGTCGCTCCCAGGCTTACCGAGACAAAAATCAGGGAGGTGAGCCCCAATACGATGGCATGCCCCGCCATGATATTTGCAAAGAGACGAATCATTAACGCAAAAGGCTTGGTGAAAAGGCCTACCACTTCGATGATCGGCATCAGCGGAAAGGGAACCTTCAGCCATACCGGCACATCGGGCCAAAATATCTCACGGTAATACTCCTTCGATCCGGTGAAGTTGACCACCACAAAGGTGGCAACGGCCATTACCAGTGTGACGGCAATGTTGCCGGTCACGTTGGCCCCTCCCGGTAAGAGCGGGATCAGACCCATCAGGTTGTTGATCAGGATGAAGAAGAAGAGGGTGAGCAGATAGGGTGAGTAGCGCGCATAATCCTTACCTACGGCCGGTTTAACCACTTCATCCTCAATCATCACCACCGCCATCTCCATCAGCCCGCCAAGCCCTTTCTTTGGTTTCAGCGGATCACGACCGACACTGCGTGCAGCGGCGAGGACCAGCAGGATGAGCAGCAGGGAGCTGATGAGCAGCGAGGCGGCATTCCTGGTGAGAGAGAGGTCGAGTGGACGGACGCTCGTACCATCGGGCAGCGACTCTACGATTTTGCCGGCATACTTGCCTTCACTGGCAATGCTGAATCCGCGATAACTGACCTCACCATGATGCAGACGAGAGGAGAGAAAGAGATGCCACCCACTCTGCCTGCTGCGGAGAATCACCGGCAGTGGAACGGATAGATCCCTTTCTCCATCGCCTGTGATGTGCCACTCATAGCTGTCTGCCAGGTGGTGCAGAATCATCTCCTTCACATTGAGTTCCTCACCGCCGGCTGCCTCTTCACCTGCCGGAAGGGCAGCATCGGCAGGAATGGGAATCAAGTGATAGATGAAGATCAATATGATGATGCTCAGTGGCTGTCTCATAATTCAATCTGTTCCTTTGGCGGTTTGTTGTGCTCTGACTTGTTCCTGATGTACTTCTCCATTCTCAGGTAGATATAGGTCTCCCACACCAGGTCTATCAGGTAGAAGATGATGAAGACGATTGCGAAGCTGCGGATACCCGCCTGGTGTATGAACCAGTAGATGAGGATGGTGATGAAGGAGACGAACACCTTGATCACTTTCAGCAGCATATAGAGGTTAACCATCTTCGTGGGATGTGTGATGGCGGAATGGCGGAACTGGGTGATGAAGAGAATCCCGAGCAGATAAAAGAAGAGTGGAATGATATAATAACCTTTCACCAGTAGTGTCGGGAAGAAGGTTTCCAGCAACAACCAGATTCCCACACCGGTGACGGCCATCACCACAGTGTGAAATATGAGAAAATTGATGATCAGCTTTTTCATTTCTTGGCAGTTTCTTTGGTCACTGAGTCAATGCAGACTGTAATCCTGTTGTTGAGCACCTCTACAAATCCTTCCGCTACTTCAATCGACAGCAGATGCCCCTCTGCTGCGAACAGGATGGTTCCCTTCCGGAGTGAGGAGATCAATGGTGCATGGTTCTTCAGCACCTGAAAGGATCCTATGGTGCCGGGGAGCGTGATCGATTGCACATTCTCCCACAGATGGTTTTTCTCGGGCGAGAGTATCTCCAGTGTCATGGGGTTGCTTCTGTTTGTTCCATAAGAGCCTGACCCTTCTCAATGGCTTCCTCAATGGTACCCACGCTCATGAATGCGGTCTCCGGATATGGATCCATCTCCCCCTCCATGATCATCCTGAACCCGCGAATCGTATCAGCGATGGAGACCATCACCCCCGGTTGCCCGGTATATTGTTCCGCCATGAAGAAAGGCTGTGAAAGGAACCGCTGCACCTTGCGTGCACGGTTCACCGTGAGACGGTCCTCGTCAGAGAGCTCATCCATGCCCAGGATGGAGATGATGTCCTGCAGCTCCTTGTAACGTTGCAGGATCTGCTTCACCTCCATAGCCGTTTTGTAGTGTTCCTCTCCCACGATGGCGGGGTCGAGGATACGGGATGAGGA
>LSQX01351774.1_pt1 | contig 10814 bp, 11 predicted proteins | sample 654561 | NCBI WGS metagenome assembly LSQX01 (sample SAMN04489861, study PRJNA283612) | anaerobic digester metagenome | isolation source: 4 biogas reactors fed with cattle manure at either 37C or 55C with and... | place: Denmark: Kongens Lyngby | collected 2014 | reverse complement strand
GGATCAAGTATCTGGATACTAAAAAGTCTGATTACAAAAACTAATCCTGTTAAAATAAATATACCAATAATAATATAATTTCTTTTCGAAAATGTATCCACACTATCCTACTTCCTGAAAATTATAAACTGGCTTAAAACTATAATAAAAATAGAAAATAATGAACTTAATAAAACACGTAAAAGGGTATTAAAAAAGCCGGTGAAGGTAAAAACCTCAAAATAGAATAAAATAAAATGATGAATTATTACAATTATTGAAGTATATTTTAAAAACCAGAAAAAATTATTTTGCATAAGGCCAGGGTAATTGTCCAGCTCCTCATCACGTACCGATATAGTTCTGAGCACAACAGGCCTTATATATGCAATGAACACAGATGCAAATGCATGAATTCCCATACTGTTAGAGAAGACATCAATAGTTATTCCCATTAAAAAAGCAAATATCAGCAATACATATGCCGGAGAGTTAACAGGCAATAAAAGAATAAACAAGATATACATAAAGGGATTAATATACCCGCTTAACTGTACCTGGTTCAATATCAGTATCTGAATCATTACCAGCAGAATGAACATTACTGAATATTTAAAATAGCTGTTAATCATGACCGGTTATTTTTTCCAGTTCCCATATCTCATCCCTGCTGGAATTCTCAATTATTTCTACATATGAAAGAGATTTAAAATCAGTACCAAGAGCCAGGATAATGGTATAATAATTATCCCCGTCACCCCGGTAAAAATCCTGAATGGTACCAATCGGTATCCCTTCCGGGAAAATTGTCGAAAAACCGCTGGTAACAACTGTGTCGCCTTTGGCAATATTGACATGTACAGGTATCTCTTTCAGACTTGCTCTCCTGTAGTCGCCTCCTTCCCACACCAACGAACCGAAATAGCCGTTTTTCCTTATTTTTGCAGAGACACTCCAACGACTGTTTAAAACTGACATTGCCAAAGAATAAGAATCAGAAACTTTCAGGGTTACACCGACAATCCCTGAATGGGTAATGATACCCTGATCTGGTTTTATCCCATGTTTTGCCCCTCTGTTTATTGTAATATAATTCAATGGTTTATTGACAGAATTATTTATTACCATTGCTGAAGTAAAGTTATATGCATCGCCCTGCACAATTACATTCTCTGTAATTTCATCCGGGATCACGGATTCCTGACTATAACCGGTTAATGATCTTAACACAGTATTCTCTTCAGCAAGCTGTTTATTAATCCTGGCAAGATGGAAATAATTTTTTACAGACATGTATGATTCATATACCGCTCCGCTAAACCTGTTAGACGAGTTCAGATACATAGCTTTATGATAGGCATTATAATTAAAAACCAAAGCAGCAGATATTGCCTCAAGCAACAAAAAAAGCACAAATGCATAGTTTTTAATAAAATACCTAAGCAGGCTTCTCATATCAAAAAAGAAAAAAACCTGATTTTTATCTTATCAGGAATGAAAATTTATCTACATTCTTCAAGGCAATTCCTGTACCTCTCACCACAGCCCTTAATGGATCTTCGGCTATATGAAACGGAATTCCGATTTTATCAGACAATCTCTTATCCAGGCCCTTAAGTAGTGCTCCGCCACCTGCAAGCCAAATCCCTTTTGCCACAACATCAGCGTATAATTCAGGTGGCGTCTGTTCCAGCGTATTAAGGACAGCTGTTTCGATCTTGGATATAGATTTTTCAAGACAGTGGGCGATTTCCTGGTATGAAACCGGCACCTCCACCGGCAGGGCGGTCATCTGATTTGGACCCTTTACAATATAATCGGCCGGCGGATCCTTGAGCTGGGATAAAGCCGAACCAACATGGATCTTAATCTCTTCTGCAGTCCTGTCCCCTATTTTGATATTGTGCTGATGACGCATATATTCCATAATATCAGCAGTCAGCTCGTCACCAGCAATGCGTATGGATTTGTTCGCCACTATTCCTCCAAGGGAAATCACTGCTATTTCAGTGGTGCCTCCTCCTATATCAACTACCATATTACCTTCAGGTGCTTCCACATCAATTCCTATTCCGAGGGCAGCAGCCAAAGGTTCATAGATCATATATACTTCCCTGCCTCCCGCATGCTCGGCAGAATCCCTCACTGCACGCACTTCAACCTCAGTACTTCCGGAAGGAATACAAATAACCATCTTCAGAGCCGGTGAAAAAAATCTCGATTTGGGATTTATCATTTTTATCATACCCCTTATCATCTGTTCGGCAGAGTTAAAGTCAGCTATAACACCATCATTCAACGGCCTTATTGTTTTGAGGTTGGCATGTGTTTTACCCTGCATCTGCCTGGCCTTTTCACCAAGCGCCACCATCTTTTCAGTTTTTAGGTCGATTGCAACTATCGATGGTTCATCAACAACTATTTTATCGTTATGTATTATTATTGTATTGGCCGTTCCCAGGTCAATAGCTATTTCCTGTTGTAAAAAAGAGAATAATCCCATTGTAAATTATATAAATCGATCAATGTTTAAAATGCCTTCTTCCGGTAAAGAGCATTGCAATGTCAAATTTGTTACATGCCTCTATTACTTCCTGGTCACGAATACTCCCTCCGGGTTGTACAATATATTTAATACCGTATTTTTCTGCTGTCTCAATACTGTCACTGAATGGGAAAAACGCATCAGAGATAAGCACGGAATTTTCAACTGATACCCCTTCCTTCATGCTGAAACGGGGCATTGTGAGATGTCTGAGGCTGTCAAGACGGTTAGGTTGTCCCATTCCTGCACCGGTGAGCCAAAAGGAGCCGTCAGAAGTCTCAGTAACAAGTGCAATAGCATTACTTTTCAAATGTTTACATGCAACTACCCCAAATTTTGCAAGGTTCATTTTTTTCAGATCAAACTGTCTGGATGTTACATTTTCAAACCGGGTATCCATTCCTTCGTCCTCATCCTGCACCAGCATGCCCCCGCTTATTGACCGGTATAATTTCTCACCAGTGATTTCCTGTTTTACAGGATTTACCAAAAGTCTCAGATTTTTCTTCTTCCCTAATATCTTTAGTGCATCTTCTGTAAAACCCGGTGCAATTATAATCTCAACAAATTTTTTCCCAAACCATTCAGCCACCTCTTCAGTCACTATGTCGGTAAGACAAATAATACTTCCGTAAGCACTAACCGGATCACCTGCCCATGCAAGGCCGAGTGATTCAATGATATTCCCGGTTACAGCAAGTCCGCATGGATTCAGGTGCTTTATAACTGAAACAGCTACTTTGTTATCAATGTGCGTTACCGAATGAAATGCATCACAGGCTGATTTCCAGGCTGCATCTGCATCAAGCATATTATTATATGATAGCGCCTTCCCCTGCAATACTTCAGCATTAGCTAAAGATTGCTTTGCATTGTCCATCTTATAGAAAGTTGCACTCTGATGAGGATTTTCACCATATCGCAACACATATCCGTCATTGAGGCTGATCCTTTCTGCCGGCATACCCTTATCCTGATTAAAGTAGCTGAATATTGCGGCATCGTAATGTGATGATACTGAAAAAGCCCTTACAGCGAACCACTTTCTGTCTTCGAGTGAAAATATCCCGTCATTTTCATTTAACAGATCAAGCAGATGGAGGTATTCATTTTGTGATGGCACAATAACAACATCCTTGAAATTTTTTGCTGCAGCCCTGATAAGTGATATTCCCCCGATGTCTATTTTTTCAATGATATCCTGTTCCGACGCACCCTTAGCAACAGTATCCTCAAAAGGATACAGGTCAACAATGACAAGATCGATCTCAGGTATTTCGAACTCTTTTAACTGGCTGACATCTCCTTCATTATCGCGCCGTGACAATATACCTCCGAATACTTTTGGATGAAGGGTCTTTACCCTGCCACCCAGAATGGAGGGATATCCTGTCAGGCTCTCTACCGAAGTGACCGGGATCCCCGACTCCTCAATAAAAGATTTGGTGCCTCCGGTACTTATTATATCAATATTCAACTCTTTTAACCTTCGAAGGATGCCCTGAAGGTTCTCTTTGTGATAAACAGAAATTAACGCAGTCTTAATTTTTTTATTATCCGCCATTTATTCGTTTCTAAAATTTTGTTTACAAAGATAAAAAAATCAGCTTATAACTTATAACAAATAATTTGGTTAAGTATTATATAATTCTAAAAAAAATCTTTCCGATGCCAAGATAGATAAATAATCCTAATATATCATTCATGGTAGTTATGAAGGGGCCTGTAGCCAGTGCAGGATCAATTTTCAACTTAAAAAGTACCATAGGAATTACCGATCCGAAAACAGATGCAAATATAATCACAATGAACAGGGAAATGGACACAGAGTATGTGAGGTTCATATTCCCCTGAGTGAAAAAGTTATACAAAAATATAAGTACTGCAAAAATAGATGCTGTAGCCACTGCAACCAAAACTTCCTTCAACAATCTCTTACTTGTAGACTCAATTTCCTTTACACCACTTGCTATGCTTTGAACAACAATTGAAGAGGACTGCACTCCCACGTTACCTGCCATAGCAGCAATCAGGGGAATAAAAAAAGCCAGTTCAGTTACCGTGCTCAGCTCGGTTTCGTGTGATCCCAGCACCAGTGCACCCAATATGCCACCGAGAAGTCCTATTAACAACCAGGGTATTCTGGCATTTAAAAGCTTCCAGACTTTGTCGCCTGGTTCAACATCTCCGGAAATACCTGATATCATCTGATAATCACGCTCTGCCTCTTCACGGACAAAATCAATTACATCGTCAAAGGTAATACGTCCTTTAAGACACCCTTCTTCATCTATAACCGGAACAGCAATCAGGTCATATTTGTCCATTATCTCAGCAATCTCTTCCTGCCGTGTGTCAGTANNNTGACTGTTTTAACATCCTTATTGTAGATATTTGATATTTTGGTATGGGTAGGATTCAGAATAAGCTTTTTAAGTGACAAAACTCCCTTTAATTTAAGTTCATCATCCACCACATAAACATAAAATATCTCATCCACCTCCTCAGCCTGCCTGCTTATTTCCTTAAGACATGTTGCCACTGTCCAGTTTTCATTTACCGACACCAGCTCTTTTGCCATAATACCACCGGCACTGTCTTCGTCGTATTCAAGAAGGTCCGCAATGTCTTCAGCCTGTTCTGCATCCTCAATCTCTTTCAGTACTTCCTGTTTCAACACCTCGTCAAGATCAGCAACAATGTCTGCTGCATCATCCGAGTCCATATATTCAATGAACTTAGTGGCAATTAATTCAGGNNCTGTCATTCTCAGGTATCTCTACCAGGACGTCTGAAGCTTTTTCATCTTCAAGAAGCAGATAGATAGACCTGGCCTCATCCAGACTCAAATCATCCATCATCTCCGCAATATCAGCAGGATGGAGGGGGTCAATCAACAATTTCAACTCCTGCACTTTGTTGAATTCTATCAACTCCTTAACTCTGTCGATAAATTCCCTTGTGATTTCAAATTGCATAATCCAGTGGTTTTTGATGTTCTATAATTCCTGTCAGTTCAATAAAATCATCAACAGAAAGCTGTTCCGGACGTCTTTCTGCAAATTTTACAGGCACTTCAATGCCAGGCTCCTTTAACGAATTTCTCAGCATTTTCCTCCTTTGCCCAAAAGATTGTTTTACAATTTTAAAAAATAACCTTTCATCGCAGGGTAATTGTCCTGAACTGTTCCTTTTTAATCTTATCACGGCTGACTGAACCTTTGGGGGAGGAAAAAAAACATCAGGAGGAACGGTAAACAGGTACTCCCTATTGTAAAAAGCACCTGTCAGCACACTTAAAATTCCATAAGTCTTATTTCCGTGTGATGCATTTATCCGGTCAGCCACCTCTTTCTGTACCATACAGACAACTTCAGGGATACGCTCTTTCATATCCAGTATTTTAAAAAATATCTGTGAGGAAATATTATAGGGGAAATTACCAATTATACTGAACTTTCCAGGTAAAGAGGAGGCGTCCCAGGTGATAAAATCTGTCTGAAACAATTTATCGGAAAGGGATGGAAATAATTCTACCAGGTATTCTACGGAACTTCGATCAATCTCTACGGCATATAAGTTGATGTCTGAGCGCTGAAGCAAAAAACGGGTTAATATCCCCATTCCCGGCCCTACCTCAACAACATCAGGTACAGTAGCGCCAAGTTTATCAACAATTTTACGGGCAATATTCTGGTCCCTTAAAAAATGCTGACCTAACTTTTTTTTGGGCCGGATAACAATCATTATCTTCCGAATCGCTCATTTCCGTTTAATTACTTATTTTTTAAAAAAATCAAACAAATTTATATTTTTGTCTCGTATATAATTACTTTTATCGACCCTAATTTTGCATTCGGACAATAAAAAATTCCATAAGGTTAAAAATCAGGGATTTATAGTTAAATTTTTTTGGTTTGAAAAAATTGATCTTTAAAGTATTAAAGTTTTTTATCTTCTTTGCCTTTGGGGCTTTCATATTCTGGCTGATTTACAAAGACCAGGACATAGAACGGATTAAGTCTGTATTAAAAAATGAGGTAAATTATTTTTGGGTAATCATTTCATTATTTATCGGCTTATTAAGCCATATTAGCAGGACTTTACGCTGGGGCCTGATGATTGAGCCTGTCAGTCACAAACCAAGATTTATAAACACTTTCCTTGCAGTTATGGTCGGGTATCTCATGAACCTGGCCCTGCCAAGAATGGGTGAGCTTTCCAGATGTGGTGTACTGGCCAGAAATGAAAAAATCTCTTTTGCCAAACTGATAGGGACTGTAGTTGCTGAACGGGCAGTGGATATGGTTTCTCTGCTGATTTTACTGGCATTGGTAATAATTGTTCAGTTCAATGAGATGTTGAGTTTCATGCACAGTAATCCTGAAATTGAATCAAAAATTTACTCCGTTATTTTATCACCGGTCCTGATAGCGGGGATAGTTGCATTAATAATAGTCATATTAATTTTCCGAAAAACATTGAAGCACACTTTTTTTTATAATAAGATCTCAAATGTTGCATCAAATCTTAAAGAAGGATTTATATCTATCGGGTCAATCAGGAGAAAAGGATGGTTCTTTTTTCACTCTGCTATGATTTGGATCCTGTATTACCTGATGCTGTATGTTGTATTTTTCGCTTTCGACTTTACGAAACATTTAAGTCCCGTTGCCGGGCTTACCACATTCGTCCTTGCCAGTTTTGGTATGGTTGCCCCTGTTCAGGGAGGAATCGGGGCGTGGCATTTCATGGCAATAGAGGCACTCGCTATTTACGGTATAGCAAAACATAACGGTATAATATTTGCTTTTGTTGCCCATACATCAATGACATTAATGATGATTATCCTGGGGTCCTTATCTCTGATAATACTGCCATTTGTTAACCGCAGAAATGAAAAAATTACCGGGCCGGCTGTTTAACAAATCTGATTACGACAAATAAAAAATTTGTCCATGAATACTGAATTGTTTATTTCTCGCAGACTATTTTTTGAAAGTGATAATAAAAAATTTTTATCCTATAAAATCATCAGGATTGCCCTGGCGGGTATTGCTCTTGGTCTTGCGGTAATGATCATATCTGTATCTGTTATCACCGGATTCAAAAAAGAGATAAGAGAAAAGGTAATCGGGTTTGGCTCACATATACAGATAGTTAATTTTGATTCCAACAACTCTTATGAGACACAGCCTGTTCCGAAGAATCAAACATTCCTTGGAGAACTGGCACGTCTTGAAGGTATAAAATCTGTGCATCCGTTTGGAACGAAACCAGGAATGATCAAAACAGAAGATAATATACAGGGTATTGTTTTTAAGGGAGTAGATGAAAGATATGACTGGGATTTTTTCAGAAAAAACCTTATAGATGGAACCCTGCCTGAAATCAAAGATTCGGCAAGAAGTAACCAGGTACTCATTTCAGAACAGATATCCAAATTGCTCAGGTTAGAAACAGGAGATGCTGTTGTCCTCTATTTTATAAATGAAAATGAAAATACCCCCAGGATGCTGCAATTAAAAATATGCGGACTTTACCGTACAAGTCTTGAGGAGTTCGACAATATTTTTATTATAGGGGATTTACGACAAATTCAAAGGCTGAACAGCTGGAATGAAAACCAGATAAGCGGTTTTGAAATTTTTATTGAGGATTTTGAAAGGATAACTGATGCAGAACAAACTATAAGAAATGTAGTACTCGACTACAGCAGGGAAAATGATGCCATCCTGCGTACTACTAATATTACCAGAGAGTACCCTCAAATATTTGACTGGCTATCAATACTTGATATGAATGTTTGGGTTATCTTGATTTTGATGGCGATGGTCGCAGGATTTAACATGATATCAGGCCTGCTGGTTATTATTCTTGAACGCAGCAGAATGATAGGGGTATTGAAAGCAATGGGAAGCCCGAATAAAAGTATAAGGCAGGTATTCCTGTACCTGGCTGTATTTTTGACAACACGTGGAATGATCTGGGGAAATATAATTGGAATTGCACTTGTACTGATACAAAATTTCTTCAAAGTTATAAAACTTAATCCCACCACCTATTATGTGGATTTTGTCCCGGTAAATTTCTCAATACTGCATATTTTATTGCTTAATGCAGGTACCATAGCAGCCACAACACTGATGCTGGTAATTCCAAGTTATTTTGTAACTAAAATATCTCCTGACAAAATTATACGTTTTGAATAATTTGTCAGTCATAGAACGCCCATGAGAATCCCATCCTGAAAGTCATCCGGTTCATCGGATAATGTGGAGTTGTAAAATATTCTTTTTCAATAAAGGAGTTACCCAGATTGATCATCTTAAAGAATATCCTGGTCCTTTTCAGCCTCAAATTCACATATGCATCTATATAAGGAAAATCACCAACCTTTTTATAGTCCTGCAGATAAAAAAAACCGGTTGAGGGATCATATTTATCGGCATAATACTCTGTAAAATATCTCAGGTCAATACCTATTTGGGTAAACAAAACTTTAGAAACAATAAATTTATAATAGGCAGAGACAAAAGTGGAAAAGTCCGGCAAATGGAGTATTTCTTCATTGGACGATTTTTGCCAAAGGAGACGTGTGCGAAAATGCAGGTTCCGGTAATTAAAATCCTTATCTGCGTATGCTGATAATACCAGCAATTGTCCGTCATGCTGTACCGGAATACCAATGGTGTCATTATACATGAATTTATTTATAACTGCATAATTCCCGCTTAGTTGAAATTTTCTTGCCGGTATTGTTACATTCGCTTTTACGGTCATACGTTGTTCCATCTTCAGGTCTTGCTGCCACTTAATATGATTTGAGTAAAACTGCTCCTGAAAATAATCAGGTACAATATTTTCAATCTTCCCGTTAATATTGAATGAGGAGGTAGAATCACCAAGCAGTGACAATGGTTTTTTAACTAATCCGGTTAATTCCGTTTGACCTGTATTTCTGCCAATAAGAAATATCCTGCCCTCTGCATTCCACTGCCAGAAGCGGCCTGACCTCCTGAATATTCCTCCGCCGGCATATACATTTGAATACTTTTTCAACCTGTTTGAATTCGCACCCCCCGAAACTCCCGGAGAAGCAACTTTAACATATTCCTGTCCTAAAAATGCACGTTTCCCAAAGCTGGTCTTTCGGTCGGGATTTTCGTATTGTTTAATCTGGATAATATTCTTTATCATACCGAACCTTATCGAATCTTTAGTATATTCAGGACCATAATAACTTACCGGAAAATAGGTATTAGTACTATCCTCTTCATCTATAAACTCTTTATAATGGTTTTGATATTCAAAAGAGTATAGCAGTCCGGCAAAAGGCCTGAATAACTTTACAGAATCAGCCTCTTCTTCACTCTCTGAATCGGGGAAGATATAGGTTCCAAATTTATATTCTCCGGTAGTAAAAATATATGTACTGCCCAAACCTGACCTGGAGGATACCAGGTTTACATTCAAAAGATCTGTATCACCTTCATCAAAGATAAGTTGATCCTCTGTGAGCCCCCCATTTTCGTCATTTTTTATTGAAGAAGTTATGAACCCCCCGTGGATATTGAGTTTATCTTTATTGTAATTGGAATATAGAGAAACGGAGTTATTGCTGCTTGCCTGATTTTTATATTGCCCCATTGATCTCGCCTGGTCAAAGCGAAAAGCAAAGTTCAGGTATGGATTAATATTTTGAGTATGTAATACATTGAAACGAGTTTCATTTTTCCTGGACCTGTTTTCACTCTGGGTAAAATCAAGGAGGGTGTAAGGTGTCCGCGTATTATAATATTTCAGGTTTTCAGGAGTAAGCAAGTATGCTTCTCTCGATCTGAGGAACAAAAAATCGACATTTGATTCTCTGTTAAAGAAGTCATTATTCTGATAAGGAGTACCATAGTTACCCACATAAGCAGCTGAAACGGCATTTTTAAATACCGGATTATAGATATGAATGTAATCCTGCAGCGTATCCAGTTTTGTCGAATCTTTAAAAGCTCCATAACCTTTAAGGTACCAAAGTTTAATGGCCGGATCTATCTTTCTCTCTTCTTTTAGCGATTTACCGGATATTTGCTCTGTCATTTTTCCGGGTTGCAGCTGTGCCTTCGCAGTATATTTAACAAATACCGTCAGGAGTAATAAAATTATTATCAGTTTATTATTGTGCATAAATAATAGCCAAAGCATTAACAAATCTAAAAAAGGAAAATAATAGCTGCTAAAAGTAAATAACTTTTATATTAATTAAGATCAATTTTCAAAAAAAAGGCCCATGCTC
>LSQX01274291.1_pt1 | contig 10814 bp, 15 predicted proteins | sample 654561 | NCBI WGS metagenome assembly LSQX01 (sample SAMN04489861, study PRJNA283612) | anaerobic digester metagenome | isolation source: 4 biogas reactors fed with cattle manure at either 37C or 55C with and... | place: Denmark: Kongens Lyngby | collected 2014 | reverse complement strand
GACAAGCAACCTTGTTTTGCAGTCGATGGGTGATGTTGGTGCTTGTTGGGACAATGCCGTTGTTGAACGCTTTTTTGGTAGCTTAAAACACGACTGGATACTCAAAGCTCAACACCCAACTTACGAATCTATGGCAGCCGATGTTGCTGCATATATGAAATATTACAACCTAAAAAGGCTTCATACATCTAATGGTGATATGACCCCAGTTGAGTATGAAAATTATCAATTAAAAGTGTCCACTTGGGCTTGACCAGTACAAAGGAGACTGGTACAACAGAATCTGTTACTGAGCCACTATACGATATTTTTGTAAGAAGAAGCCTTACAGATGTTGAGTGGAAAGAGTTGAAAGAATATGCAGATTCACTAGGGTTAACTTTTTTTGCCACGATTGGAGATGAAGCAGGGTTGGAACTTGTGAAATTAATTGGGTGTCACTCTATTAAAGTAGCATCTGCAGACGTAAATTATCTACCGTGGTTGAGAAAGATAGCAAAGCTTGGTGTTTCGATTCAACTAGATACGGGAAACGCTACTTTTGGCGAAATTGAACAAGCGATTGATGTAATACGTTCTGAAGGGAATGAGCAGATTATTATTCAAATTGTCCTTCTGGATATCCTGCGCTTTTAGATAGTATTAACCTAAATATGTTGCCTAACCTTAAGAAGACTTTTAACTGTCCAGTAGCTTACTCTGACCATTCTCCTGGTGATGTTATGGATGTTGCTGCAATTGCTTTGGGGGCGAATCTAGTAGAAAAAACAATAACTGAAGATCGGACTATACGAAGCGTTGAACATATTATGTCGCTTGAGCCAAATGAAATGAAAGCATTTGTACAAACTATACGTGATGTGGAAAAGGCTATGGGGCAACCAAGAAGAATAATGACAGATGTTGAAAAGCAAAAACGGTTAAGTGCAAGAAGAAGTTTGATATTGGATGAGGATGTTAAAGCTGGTCAAAAATTATCTAATACGAAGGTTAAATTCAAGAGACCTGGTTACGGAATTGCCCCTAATACTTACGAGTCAATGATCGATATGGCATTTAATAAAAGTTTGCCTAAAGGGCACTTAGTTTCAGTACATGATTTATCATGAGGAATATTGCGATTATTCCGGCCAGAGGCGGATCAAAGAGACTTCCTAGAAAGAACATTCTACCTCTTGGCGGTAGGCCTCTACTCACTAGGGTTATTGAATGTTGTCTAATAAGCGGTGTTTTTTCCAAGATTATTGTTTCTACTGAAGATGCTGAAATAGCAGAAGTTGCCAAAGGAGCTGGTGCAGATGTTCATATGCGCTCAGAATTACTTGCCCAGGATCGTTCCACCGTTGTTGAAGTTTGTAAAGATGTTTTACAAACTGAAGAGTGTGTTGATTTTTGTTGCGTCTATGCAACTTCAGGTTTGTTAACGCCTAAAACCATTAGAGATTCGGGCATGATTTTTTTTAATGATAAAGCGGCACACACTCTTATTGGGGTATCAAGCTTCAACTATTCACCAGTACAAGCCTTGAAAGTAGATGATGATGATTATGCTGAGATGCTTCTTCCTGAGTATATGAAGGTTCAATCACAGTTTCATCCAAAAACTAGAGTAAGCAATGGCACTTTTTGTTGGGCAAGAAGGGAGTTGTTTTTAATGGAAGGTACCTTTTATAGCTCAAAACTCAGAGTTTTCGATGTGCCAGATAATGAAGTTTGTGATCTCGATACGCCCGAAGACTATGAAAGACTTTTGACGATGTTTAAGGTTTCTGAGTGAAAGTCGTAATCAGAGCTGACGCCTCAATCAAAATCGGCACAGGTCACGTCATGCGCTGCCTGACCCTGGCGAAAGGCTTGGTTGAAAAAGGGGCGAAGGTTCAATTTATCTGCCGCGATCATTCAGGAAACTTGATTGAACGAATCCGCCAAGAAGGTTTTGAGGTTTATACGCTAATTACAGAAAACAACGGTCATTCCGAGCAAAGCGAGGAATATCGGGAACCCAAACACGCCCACTCAGACGAACACTGTCATTCTGCGCTACGCGAAGAATCTTTAAAATACAAACTCACTTATACAGATGAAGAATCTCCAAACCCAAAACTCGCTCACGCCGAGTGGCTAGGTGTTTCACAAAAACAAGATGCCAACGATTGTCAGCCCATTCTAGAGCAGATTAAACCGGATTGGTTAATCGTCGATCATTATGCGATTGACCAAGCCTGGCAGAACGCCTTAAAACCCTATTATCAAAAACTGATGGTCATTGATGATTTAGGTGATAGAAATCATTTGTGTGATCTTTTACTAGATCAAAATTACGGATCAACAGAAGCTAAATACCAAAGTCGTGTACCCGCACATTGTAAAGTTTTAGCTGGCGCACACTATGCACTTTTGCGTCCTGAGTTTGCGCAGTGGCGAGAAACAAGTTTAAAGCGGCGAGAGCAAGTACAAAACATCAAAACCCTATTGATTACGTTAGGCGGGGTTGACCCTGATAACTACACAGGTCAAATCCTTTCCGAGCTATCAAAAACACAGCTAAATAAAGATATTGAAATAATGGTCGTCATGGGCGCAACAGCGCCGCACTTGGTAAGCGTTAAAAACCAAGCTCAAGCCATGCCAATCAAAACAACGGTAAAAATCAATGTGTCCAATATGGCCGAGCTTATGGCGAATGCCGACTTGGCTATAGGTGCGGCAGGCGCCACGACTTGGGAACGTTGCTGTTTAGGTTTGCCAACGATTCAATTGGTTATTGCCGAAAACCAACGTGTTGGAGCTTATAAACTCGCTAAGTCAGGGTTAGTCAAATCTATAAAATGTCCCCTTGAAATTAATGACACAATAAGTCGCATTTCAAGCGACTTAGCTCAACTCTCTAAAAGTTGTGCTCAAATATCTGATGGCCTTGGAGTAAATCGTGTAGTTGCTTACATAGATGAGAAGAGACCGCTCATTGACTGCACGTCAAATGTTATTAAGTTTAAAGGTTTATTTTTAGAGCCAGTCTTGCTAAGAGATGTTGAGCAAATTAGATGTTGGAGAAATAAAGATAGAATTTTAAATACAACTGTTAGCAAAAAGAAAATAACTAAAAAGGATCAGATTACATGGTTTATGCAGCTCAATAAAAAAGATATTTACTTAAAAGTTATCTACAAAAATACATTTATTGGTGTAGTAAGCTTGAAGTTTGACATAGTTAACAACTGCTATGATCCTGGTGTGTTTATTGGTGATGATGAGTTTAAGTCAACGGGAATTGGTTTTGCTGCGGCGTTTTTAATAACATATTATGCTTTTTTGTGTTTGGATTTAGCTTTTCTTGAGGCAAGAATTTTGAAAGAAAATAAGCCTGCAGTTAGATTAAATATTGCACTGGGTTACAAATTCATTACATGTACTGAAAACTTCGATTTGTATAGATTGGAAAAAAATGTATTCTTTCATCGTTATCCTAGTTTATTAGAATTATTAGATAAGGCTATTGAGTGATGGCAAACACAAAATTTAAAAATATTAAAATTTCAGGCATTGTGACTGTTGTGCCGCAAATTGAAAAATCGATTGATGATGAAATTGAACTTTACGGTGGAAATGAAAAGCAAATTGAGCGAATTAAAAAAGCTATTGGCTTAGATAAGCGTCGCGTGACCGATAAAGACACGACCAGTGTCGATTTATGCCACCAAGCTGCCAATCAGCTCGTTGAAGGTTTAAAAATTCATAAGTCTGAAATTGATGGTTTAATTTTTGTGACCCAAACACCGGATCACTTTCAACCTTCGAATGCGGCTATAGTGCATGGTCGTTTAGGTTTAGAAAAAAACTGCGCTAGCTTTGACATCAACTTAGGTTGTTCGGGTTATGTCTATGGGTTATGGATGGCGCACATGATGGTTGCTTCCGGAACTTGTAGCAAGGTACTACTTCTAGCCGGTGATACAATTAGCAAATACGTTAATCCTAAAGATCGCGCAACAGCGCCGTTATTTGGGGATGCTGGCAGTGCAACACTTATCGAAAAAACCGATGTGGATCAGGAAGCTTTTTTTAGTTTACATACGGATGGAACAGGGCAGGAGTTTATTAAAGTTCCTGCGGGTGGGTTCCGTTGCCCATCGTCGCCCGCTACGGCAATTGCCACAGAAGATGCAGAGGGAAATTGGCGTTCGCAAAATGATATTTACATGAACGGCGGTGAAGTATTTAATTTTTCGATTAAGACAGAACCCGCTGCTATAACCGAGATTTTGGAGTACAGCCAAAAAACGATTGACGACATTGACCATGTAGTGTTTCACCAAGCAAACAAATACATTATTACCAACATTGCAAAACGTTTAAAACTTCCATTAGATAAAGCGCCGTGCGACACAGTTAGCAAGTATGGTAATCAGAGTTCCGCTTCAATACCATCGACGATTAACGATGCGCTCGGTGAGCTAGCTTCATCGAGCAAACAACAACTCGTTCTGTCCGGTTTTGGTGTCGGTTTATCTTGGGCAAGTGCCGTTGTTAGTGTTGAAAAAATTTACTGTCCATCAATACAGGTATATTCAAAGGAGCATGCAAAGTGAAAAAGCAAGATTTTTTAAAAGAACTGGCAGAAATTATGCAAATTGAGACAGTGCCGAGTGGAACTGAAAGAATCAAAGATTTTCCAGAATGGGATTCGATGGCGAACTTAGGCGTTATGTCTATGTTTGATATGGAATTTGGTATTACACTAAAAACCGATGATTTAAAAAAAATTACAACGGTAAATGAATTAATGGCGCTTGCGGGCGATCAAGTTACAGAATAATACTATGGAATCAAAACTTATTTTGGTTACAGGGGCGAGTTCTGGGTTAGGTTTTCAAATAGCCAGTGACTTACTTGACACAGGCTATTCCGTTTTAGGTGTAAGCCGAAACCAAACACAAAAAGTGCAACAGCTGTTAGAGAAATATCCAGAGCGGTTTTATTTTGAACCGCTTGATTTAATTGCCAATATTGACAGTTTACCCAGATGGTTGATTGCACAGTCCAAGCAAAAAGGCCGCTTTACAGGCATGGTGCATTCTGCTGGGGTACAACAGACATTACCTTTGCAAGTAAATACATATAAGAACATGTTAGATATATTTAATCTAAACGTTTTTGCTGGACTGGCATTAGCGAGAGGCATTGCGGATAAACGGGTGATTGATGAAAAAGGCGGTTCGATTGTTTTCATTTCTTCGGTAGCGAGCAAAATCGGACAACCAGGATTGGTGAATTATAGTGCGTCTAAAGCGGCTTTAAATGGCGCGATGCGTGCCATGGCTAAAGAATTAGCGCCCAGAAATATTCGTGTAAATTCGGTATTGCCGGGTTTTGTGATGACAGAAATGATCGAGAGATGGAAAGACGTTTACGATGCGGCCTATATTGAGAAAATGAATGCCCAATACCCGCTAGGGATTGGATTGCCGCGAGATGTTTCTAATGCCGTGTGTTTTTTGCTGGATGAAAAATCACGCTGGATTACCGGAAGCGAGTTTGATGTCAATGGTGGCGCAACACTAGGAGTATAGAGGGATGGATCAAATTTTAAAATTAGTATTAGAAACCGTAAAAGAAATTGGTGAAGACCAAAATAATCAAGCTTTATTAGATGCAACAGAAGAAACGCGTTTGTTTGGTGAGAACCTCGACAGTATGGGTATCGTGTTTTTGGTTACGGATTTAGAAAGCCGTATTTCAGACGAGTTGGATGTTGATTTAACGCTTGCCGATGAGCGGGCAATGAGCCAAAAAACATCACCCTTTAGAAGTGTCAAAACATTAGCGAAATATGCTAATACACTTATCGAAGAAGCAAAGGCTGAATAATGGCTCAATTGGTTTATCTTATCACCGGAACCCGTAAAGGCTTGGGTAAGTCTTTAGCTGAATACTATTTAGCGCAAGGTCACAAAGTTGCTGGTTGTAGCCGTGGTCAGTCAACGATTGAACACGAAAACTACCTGCATTTCTCATGCGATGTGTCTGATGAAAAAGCTGTTGTATCCATGGTTAGGCAGATTAAAAAGGCGTTTGGCACTATTGATATTCTGCTAAACAATGCCGGTATAGCCGCGATGAATCATATTCTAACCACGCCTTATCAAAACGCCCACAATGTGTTTAATACTAACTTTTTCGGTACGTTTTTATTCAGTCGTGAAGTGGCAAAGGTCATGATGAAGCAAAAGTCGGGTTCAATTGTGAATTACACAACGGTTGCTGTGCCGCTTGATTTAGAAGGTGAAGCAGTTTATGCGGCAAGCAAGGCCGCTATTGAAAGCTTTACTCGCGTATCGGCAAAGGAGTTGGGTCAATTTGGTGTGCGCGTGAATGCCATTGGTCCCACGCCGGTTAAAACGGACTTAATTCGCAATGTGCCGGAAAACAAACTTCAAGAGTTACTTGATCAACAAGCGATAAATCGATTTGGTGAGTTTGATGATGTGGTGAATGTGATTGACTTTTTTAATTCAGAAAAAAGTAATTTTATTACCGGTCAGATTCTTTATTTAGGGGGCGTGTTTCACTAATGTCATGGTTTATAGAACATCTCAAAACACTTGCCGATAAACCCGCAATAGTCGATGCGCAAGGTGCGTTTAGTTATGCTGACTTGTCTAATCAAATTCAAGCTTACAAGAATGCGTTAGATAAAACACTGCCTGATGGGCAACTCGTAGCTATTTTATCTGACTATAATTTTTATGCTGTAGCTCTGTTTTTTGCACTCCTTCAAAAAAAAGCCATAATCGTTCCTATCGTTACTAGCAACCAAGATGAAGTAGAAAAGCGACTACAGGTTGTAGAGTGCAATTGGGTGATTCGCCTAGAAGAAAAAACACTAGCTGTTACGCATAACACAGCAGCTAAAGCGCCCCATAAAATGGTCGCTAGCCTCATAGACGAACAGCAAGCTGGATTGATTTTATTCAGTAGTGGTAGCACTGGCGAACCTAAAGCCATGATTCACAACCTAGATAATTTAGTGAACAGCTACCAAGGTAAAAAAACCAAAAATCTGAATATGCTCATTTTCTTAATGTTTGATCATATTGGTGGTTTAAACACCCTACTTAATAGCCTTGCTATGGGTGCAAAAATCATTCTACCCAGCAACCGTAATCCAGAGCATATTGCACAGCTTATTGAAGAACATTCAATTCATGTACTACCTTCTTCGCCAACCTTCCTTAACTTATTGTTAATGGCTAAAGCACCTGAAAAATACAATTTAAAATCATTGAAAATGATTACCTATGGCACAGAGCCCATGCCAGCAAGTTTGTTACAAAAACTAAAAGAAGCCTTTCCTAGAACTAGATTACTGCAAACTTTTGGAACGAGTGAAACAGGTATCACCCAAACATCCAGCCGCTCATCTAATAGCTTAGAAATGAAGCTAGACGACCCTAATACAGAATATAAAATAGTAGCAGGCGAGTTGTGGCTAAAAAGCACAACTCAAGTGATGGGCTATTTAAACGCATCAATGGAAAGCTTCACTGAAGATGGTTGGTTTAAAACAGGTGATCTAGTTGAAGAATTACCCGATGGCTATATCAAAATTAAAGGCCGAGCTAAAGAAGTCATTAATGTAGGCGGCGAAAAAGTTCTACCAGCTGAAATTGAATCCACAGTGCTAGAAGTAACAGGTGTTGCTGATTGCACCGCTTATGGCGCACCCAACGCAATTACTGGCCAAATGGTGGCTGTACAACTTGTACTAGAAGCAGGGGCCGACCCAAAAACCACTCGTAACTTAATTCGTAAGCACTGCCGCAAAAAATTAGAAGGTTACAAAGTACCTGCTAAATTTGAGTTTGTAGAACAAACTAACTTTGGTGAAAGATTTAAGAAAAATAGACTGACTAGGACTGAAACTGAGGGGTAGCAACAGAATGAATGTAAAAAAAAGAGTCATTCTTTTTGGTGCAGGTAATGGTGGTATTAACTTTATAAAACACAACCCTAACCTAACAATACTAGCCATAGCCGACAACAACCCAAGCAACTGGAATACCCAGCTAAACGGTTTTCCAATTATTAACCCAGCCACAATTACCGATTACGACTTTGACCAAGTTGTTATTACCAGCCAGTGGCAAGACGCTATTCAAAGCCAGTTAATAAATCAGCTATTAAAAGAATTACCCCAACACCCAGCAGCAAAATAGCAAGCCACAGTCATTACCCTAGCTGGTGAAGATGTCTGTTTAAATTTAGACTTAATAACCAGCCAGCCTTCACTTTCAAAATCCACAAAAAATCACTAAACGTCAGCTAGTTTAAGCTTTTACCCCTTTGGAATAACCCATGTCTTTTATAGAAATAAACGGTCGTAAAATTGGGCTTGATTATGCCCCCTATATCATCGCTGAGTTATCCGCGAATCATAATGGCAAATTAGAAACAGCCCTAAGAATTATTGAAGAAGCGAAAAAATCGGGTGCTGATGCCGTTAAGTTGCAGACCTATACCGCAGATACCATTACTTTAAATAGTGATGCTGATGAGTTTCGGATTAAAGGTGGCTTATGGGATGGGCGTACATTATATGACCTATACCAAGAAGCACACTTGCCATGGGATTGGCATAAGCCTTTATTTGATCACGCACGTAACCTAGGTATCACGATTTTTAGCTCACCCTTTGATAATACAGCCGTTGATCTGTTGGAAGACTTGAACGCACCTGCTTATAAAATCGCCTCCTTTGAAGCTGTTGATTTGCCGCTTATCAAATACGTGGCCAGTACCGGCAAGCCGATGATTATTTCAACCGGCATGGCGGATGCAGAAGAAATTGCTGAAGCGATTGAAGCCGCACGAGAAGGTGGCTGTAAAGAGCTGGCTATCTTACATTGCGTCAGTGGTTACCCAGCACCCGCTGCGGACTACAATTTACGCACTATTACCGACATGGTTAAACGCTTTGGTTTAGTAACAGGTTTATCAGACCATACATTAGACAACACAACAGCCATTACCAGTGTGGCGTTGGGTGCATCGATCATCGAAAAACACTTCACCTTAGACCGTAGCGGTGGTGGCCCAGACGACAGCTTCTCTTTAGAACCAGCGGAATTAACCGCTTTATGCCGAGACAGCAAAACCGCTTGGCAAGCGTTAGGTAGTGTTAACTATGGCCGTAAGTCTAGTGAACAAGGCAATGCACAATTTCGCCGTTCATTGTATTTTGTGAAAGATATGAAGGCGGGTGATGTGATTACTGAGGATGCGGTGAGAAGTGTGAGGCCAGGGTTTGGTTTGGCGCCGAAGTATTTTGATGAAATAGTAGGTAGAAAGTTGAAAGTTTCTGTTACTCACGGAACCCCAACAAGCTGGGAGCTGTTCGATGAGTAAAGCAGTTCTTGTAGTTGCTGCTCACACTGACGATGAAGCCCTTGGCTGTGGCGGCGTTATCGCTCGCCATGCAGCAGAGGGTGATCAAGTTCACCTGCTATTCATGACCGATGGCGTGAGTTCGCGTGACGCTTTAGATGATGCTGCCAAAGCAAGGCACAAAGCAGCTCAGCTAGCGGCACAGGTTTTAGGTGTAAGCTCTTCAACTCATCTAAACTTTCCAGACAACCGTATGGACTCAGTTGCCCTGCTAGACATAGTGAAAGAAATAGAAGCAAAAATTAAATCCATACAGCCTCAAGTGATATATACCCACCACTTAGGTGATTTAAATATCGACCATCAAATCACTCATAAAGCTGTACTAACCGCCTGCCGACCGCAACCCAATTTTTGCGTAAAAGAAATCTACGCCTTTGAGGTGCTGTCAGCCACCGAATGGAACAATCCAAATACTCAACCCTTTGTGCCCAATGTTTTTATAGATATAAGGTAAGCGCCCTTAAATCAGCATCTTTTAAGCCAACCTATACAGCTTCACACTAATACCTGTCTTTTTCAAAGAGGTATTAGCGATGAAATCACAAGAACGTCAGCAGTTTTGGCAACAGCATGTTGATGCTTGGCAGGCATCGGATTTATCCGGTGCGGCTTTTTGTAAACAGCATGAGCTGAACTATGCGCAGTTTAATTATTGGCGTAAGAAGCTTCTTGCTTCAGCGCCTGATTCAAGGCCTGCTAGATTTACAAGAGTTACTCAGCTGGCGACTAGCTCAGTACAAGATGGGCTTGCATTGCATTTGCCCAGCGGTATGCGCTTGTCAGGCATTACCGCGGGCAACTTGGATGTCGCTGTGGCGATACTGCGGCAGTTGTAATGAAGGTGCGTTATTTACGGCCAGCCAAGCAGATGCCGGAAATTTATCTGTACCGTGCGCCGGTGGATTTTAGGAAGCAAGCCAATGGCTTGGCTTTGCTGGTTGAGCAAGAACTTGGCCACAATCCGTTCAGTGGTGCGTTGTATGCCTTCACTAATCGCCAGCGTAATAAAATCAAATGTGTGATGTGGGAAGACAACGGTTTTGTCATGTATTACAAGGCTCTGGCAGAAGAGAAGTTTAAGTGGCCCAAGCCAGCTGATGAGTTACTGTCTTTAACCGGTGAGCAAATAAATTGGCTGTTAGATGGCTACGATATTAGTCTGTTTAAAGGCCATAAAAAACTACAATACGATAGCCTAGGATAGCTTGATTTTACTGAGTTTTAGCTGCTTTTAAGGGTGCTTTTGATGGTGGGTTTTGCTATAATTTCGGCATGAAAAAACAGCCTAAAACCACCATAAAAACCCCTGATTTAAGCGGCCTTAGTGCCGCTGAATTACGTTTGGTTGTGGCACAGTTTCAAGCTGT
>LSQX01157447.1_pt2 | contig 10815 bp, 9 predicted proteins | sample 654561 | NCBI WGS metagenome assembly LSQX01 (sample SAMN04489861, study PRJNA283612) | anaerobic digester metagenome | isolation source: 4 biogas reactors fed with cattle manure at either 37C or 55C with and... | place: Denmark: Kongens Lyngby | collected 2014 | reverse complement strand
TTACCGGAACAGGTAAAATCAAAAGAAAACATGCATTCAAAAGTCATATCCTGACAAAGAAAACAACCAAGCAAAAACGCAATCTCACCCATAGCGGGCTGGTAGATAAAAGCGATATGAACAACGTTCGTTTTTTGTTGGGTATGAAATAATGCCATTTCTACATTGTTTATTACTTATTAGTTAACCGAATGCTTTAGCCCATAAGATCATCTGAGAAGAATGACGCTAACATTCAAAAAAAATTACTACAATGCCAAGATCAGTTAATCACGTAGCTTCAAGAGCTAAAAGAAAAAAGATTCTATCCTTGACCAAGGGATATTTCGGATCCAGAAAAAATGTATGGACCGTAGCTAAAAACACCTGGGAAAAGGGTCTCACCTATGCCTATCGCGACCGCAAAGCCAAAAAACGCGAATTCCGCGCCTTATGGATACAGCGCATCAACGCCGCCGCCAGACTGGAAGGTTTTTCATACAGTCGTCTGATGGGTGCTCTGCACAAAGCCGGCATCGAAATCAACCGCAAGGTACTGGCCGATTTGGCCATGAACGAACCCCAAGCCTTCAAGGCTATCGTTGAAAAAGCTAAAAACGCTTAAGAAGGCAAAATATTTAAGCAATACACATAAAAAAGTCCCGAAATTTCAAAGTTTCGGGACTTTTTTTAATGCAACATCGAATAATTCTTTTATATTTGTGTCACGGAAGTCGTGTCGATCTGATTGGTAAACTCATCAAATTAATTATGAAACACCGAGACACAGCTTAGGTCTTTCAATGGCGGGCCACACTTCTCAGGAAGCGCTCTTAGGAGCAAAGTGGATTACAAAGAGGACCGGCACTCAAATCTTTTGTTCATCGGAGTTTTCACACATCCATCGGCACGGCTTCTTTTTTTCTCTACCCAAAAAATCTTCTTATCGGTTCAGGTTCTTATTCATCAGCAATTTCCCCTGATATTCACCCGTCAGCGTTTCATAAAAGGCTTCAAAGGCATCAAGTTCCTCCTCTTCAAGGCTTATGTCCAATTGATACAAAGCCATGTCAGCTGTGGCATCCCGGAGGTTTTTCCTGGTTCCGTCGTGAAAATAGGGTTCTGTCAGAGCGATATTGCGGAGTCCCGGAACTTTGAAACGATGTCTGTCTCTTTCGATTCCGGTTTCTTTGAATCGGCCCATATCATCAAGTGAAAGCTCTGTATTGCGATCTGCAAAATAATCCCGGGCCATGCCCATCTTTTCGTAAGACTGTCCTCCCATATAAACTCCCACGTGGCAGGTGGCACATTCGTAATCCTTGAACAAGGCATAACCTTTTAATTCCAGTTCTGACATAGCCGAAGCTTCTCCTTTCAAATAACGATCCAATCTGGAATTGGGAGTTAACAATGTCTTTTCGAATTCAGCAATAGCATCTGTGATAGTTGCTTCTGAATAACCTTCGGGGTAAACCTTATGAAATTGCCGGCTTAATTCTTTGTCCTGTTTGAGTTTGTCTATTATTTGTTCAAAAGAGATACTGGCCATTTCCACCGGATTCAAGGGGGGTTGGGCAGCCTGAGTTGCCAGTGTGGGTGCTCTGCCGTCCCAAAACTGAACAAAATTATAGACCGAATTAAAAACGGTAGGCGAGTTGATGGTTCCAATCTGTCCTCCTACCCCGGGCGAGAATATCTCATTATCAACCCCTGCTGTCTCCAGATCATGACAACTGGCACAGGATAAAGTATTGTCAAGCGAGAGGCGGGTATCGTGATACAACAAGTCTCCTAAAGCTACTTTTGCCTGATCTACAGGGATGTAATCTTCTACTGGCTGCACAGCTTCATTAAGGAATTCGTCAGCAGCCAGACCATTGCTGTAATGTGCCAGACGATGATTTCTTGCCCAGTTCAGTATAATTTCTCTTTCGGCCTCAGTAGTAAAAGAAGCCCAGTGAATCATATAATAATTGAACAAAGGCATGGTTCTGTCCAACATCGATTTTTCTATTTTGGCCAAAGCCACCTCTCCTACCGGCTGATTGGCTTTCAACGCAGTCATTGCCTCATTCAGGTCAATTTGTACCAGAGCTTCGGCGGCATCCTCGCGAACCATTTTTCCAATGACGGGGAAATTGGAATAAAAAGGAAACTCGGGCTCCATATTATGGCAAACCAGGCAACCACCCTTGTCCAATATCATTTGAACCCGGAGATTCTCGGCGTATTCTTCTGAAGGTACTCTGTTAAGCAGCCTGAAAATCAGAAGTATTAAAAAAGAAGCAACAATAATCAAACCGGCAAGAATATACACCAAACGCTTCATGGCAATTAATTTTAAGATCCGTAAACATGTATGCTTTGTTGGGCAGCAGGCAGGTAATTTAATCCATACCAGCACATCTGCAGGGCAACAAAAGCAAAAATCAAGACCAAATATACTATTTTTTTGTTTCTATAACGAAATCTGATTAAATGAATGTACAATATATATACAATCCATGTGATGGCAGCCCAGGTTTCCTTGGGATCCCATGACCAATAATTGCCCCAGGCTTCTTTTGCCCAAAGCGCTCCAAATAACATCCCCAGGCTAAAACAGCTAATGCCGGCTATGACCAGATGCCAGATAGCCCTGTCTACATTCAGGGCAGGTTTAAACAAAGCTGCCAGAGCCAACAAAAAACTACAGCCCAACAAAGCATAAGAGAAAATATACACCGTGACGTGCGGTATAAACCAGGGACTTTGCAAGGCCGGCATCAATACCTGATTGTGAATTTCCGGTTTGAACAGGTTGACCATCATAAAAACGATGGACATCAATGCCGAAAAGGATAATATCCAGGGAAATCGCCATAAAACATAAGTTATCAATCCGGCCACCCCCATAAATAAGGCATACCAGAGGCGGGTTTCTCCTATGGTTTTGAGCGGCGGGCGTTCGAGATATTGCCAGAAACTTATAATATAAACACTTATAATCACTATGCCGGCAACAGAACATAGCAAAGCTTTTCGGGAGATTGCCTCAGACTGTAAGGCTTGATTTTTGGCCTTCAGCAAGGCAAAAAGCGCAGCCAGGATCCAGCAGACAGCCGAAACAAGGGCGACTATGCCAAAATGATTCCAATTCACGATTGTTTCTGTTTAAGATCCCGGGCAGATGTTATAAATAACAACAGGGCTCCCAGCACCATCATGATTATTCCGCTGTACATCAACTTTTTCCAGGCTTGACGTATCAGGAGTAATACTACAAATTCGCTTTCTTCTCCTTTTTCTACATCGTAAGTACTAAGGTAAATATCGTAAGCTTTATAACGCAGAGGATGATTCACCCTGAGTGTAGCCGCTGCCGGGAATGATTCTTTTGACTCTGCCATCCATTATACGGCCCTGTAATCGATGATTTGTCCGGAGGGATGATATTGTATTTCAAAATCCTTCAGGCCCAGGTAAAAAGGCAGAGAATGTTGACCACTGGGTTGTTTGTATGCCACATTTATTAGCCCTTGCCTGTCTATTATCATTTTGCAGCGGATTTCATCACTGCTCCCCAAAAAACCCGCCATCACGGCTATCCATAAACCCAAGTGATTCAATGCAAAAGATAAATCTGTCCAATTTACCCTTTGACCTTTCTGTGTATGTTTTAATTTTTGCAGCAGGCTTAAGCCGCGTCTATAAATAACCGCCGCCAAAACAGTCAAAAAATGCAACAAGATAAAAACAAAAATCCAGGATGATGTAAAGGAGTAAAAACCAAGACGATAAGCTATTTGTATAAACAAATTATCTTCATTGGGAGCCGGTGACCAGAATTCTGCTTGTGGAAATAAACCCAGAACAAGCATCCCCAGCAGAAGAGCAGTTATGGCCAAAATACTGGCAGAGGAAGAAGCCAGTGCTGAGGGTTTTTCTTTTCTGAGGCTGAAACGATGATCCATCCATACCAAATAAAGCAACAAGAGCAATGCAATTAAGTTAGTCGGAAAACCAAACAAATGCAGCGGAACTGAACCTGTAAATATTTGCAGGATCAGGGCCAGGATTCCAAGTATGCTAAACAGCCATTTCATTGATGTGACAAAAACAAAGAGACCGCCCTGGCATAGGGCCGGAGCAGTCTCTTCTACATATTAGATTTAAGGTATGTGGTAAATGGTATGTTTTGTTTTTAATCTCCTTTTATTGCCTTGATTCCGGGTAGAGTTTTTCCTTCTATGGCTTCGAGCAAGGCTCCACCGCCGGTAGAAACATAGCTGACACCCTTTACCAGGCCGAATTTATTAACACAGGCTACAGAGTCACCTCCACCCACCAGCGAGAAAGCTCCCTTTTTGGTTGCTTCAACCACAGCTTCACCGATGGCTTTGGATCCGTGTGTGAAATTCTCAAATTCAAAAACGCCGGCAGGGCCATTCCATAATATAGTTTTAGAATTTTTAATGACTTCGGCAAAAATGGCTTCGGTTTTGGGACCTATGTCCATGCCTTCCCAACCATCGGGTATGGCATCTATCGAAACAAACTGAGTGTTGGCTTCGTTGCTGAAGGCATCTCCAATCTTGGAATCAACCGGTAAAACCAGTTCAACGCCTTTTTGCCTGGCTTTTTTCATCAAATCCAGCGCCAGATCGAGTTTGTCGTTTTCGCAAATCGAATTTCCGATTTTTCCACCCAGGGCTTTGCTGAAAGTGAAAGCCATACCGCCTGTGATAATGAGGTTGTCTACTTTATCCAGCAAATTTTCGATGATTTCTATTTTGGAAGAAACCTTGGCTCCTCCCATGATAGCGGTAAAAGGACGTTCAATGTCACGCATCACTTTTTCGATGGCCAGCACTTCGCTGTTCATCAAAAAGCCAAACATTTTATTGTCTACATCAAAATAATCGGCAATGAGAGCTGTGGATGCGTGAGCACGGTGAGCAGTACCAAAAGCATCGTTTACATAACAATCGGCATAAGAGGCCAGTTTTTTGGTAAAGGCTTTCTGACTCTCTTTGACTGCTTTTTTGGCAGTGGCTTTTTCTTCGTCACTGGCGTCTTCGGCCAAACCACGGGCTTTGCCTTCTTCTTCGGCATAAAAACGCAGGTTTTCCAGCAGCAAAGCTTCACCTGGTTTCAAGGCAGCCACCTGAGCGTCGGCCTTTTGACAATCATCGGCAAAGTGAACAGGGGCTCCAAGGCAATCGGCAACATGCTGTTGAATGGCTTTCAACGAATAGTTGAGATCGGGGTTCTTTTTGGGACGTCCCATGTGAGAACCAATGATGAGCATACCGCCTTCTTTGATTATCTTTTTCAAAGTAGGCATGGCTGCACGAATACGCGTGTCATCTGTAATGTTCTTGTTTTCATCCAGAGGAACATTGAAATCCACTCTGACAAACGCTTTTTTCCCTGAAAAATTAAATTGCTCTATCGATTGCATAAGGTCTTAAGTAAAACGCCACGAAGATATAAAAATATTCTTTTATATGCTATTTTTCGGGACTTTTTTTAATCCATGTGGAAAACTTCAACCAATGGTATAGTGACTGGAGAATTGTCGGGATTGGTCTCCATAATGTCTGCCATATAGTCCCACCATTTTTTTTGAATTTCGTTAAAACCCAGATCCTGTGATGATAAATTGCCTTCAACTTTCTGAATGCCAAACAGTATATTGGTTTCTTCATCCAAATAAATGGAATAATCGCTGACTCCGCTTTTTTTGATCAGTTCGGCTATTTCGGGCCAGATTTGACCGTGGCGTTTGATGTATTCCTCTTTCATGCCGGGAGTCATTTTCATTTTAAAAGCTACTCTTCTCATGGCTGTCGTTGATTTAAGTGTTTTGAAATTATGTCGTTTTGGTATAGTTGTGTCAGATGGATGGATGGATGGATGGATGGCTTTTGATCATTATTCAAAGAAAAAACTCAGGCGCCAATGTATTGATTTGACCGCCTTAATAGACAGGTATTTTCATTCTTGCCCTTTTTAAACCTTCGCCGGAAACAGTCAATTCGATATGACCTGCTTGTCCGTTTGATTGAAGCAAAACCACCAGCATTCCGTTAAATACTTTCATCTGAGGCAGATGAAAAAGTTCGGTTGAAGTGGCATCGCCGTTACAGGCGGCCCTAAAACGGCCCTGGCCTTTGACTTTGAATTGCAGGGAATTGCTTGCAGTGGGACAGAAATTGCCCTGAGCATCGACTATACGCACCTGTACAAAGCATAATTCGTCTTCTCCTGCCTTGATGCTCTTTTGTTCGGGAATAAGCTCTATTTGATTCGGCTTGCCGGCGGTTTTAATTTCGCTTGTATCCACAGGTTCTCCCTGATCGTTGAAGGCCACTACCCGCACTGTGCCGGCTTCGTAAACACAATCATTCCACATGAGCCGGTATCGCTCCAGGCGATTTCCCTCGTTGTGTTTTTTACGCAAACCCTGGCTTTTGCCGTTTACGAATAATTCGGCCGAGGGATGATTGGTATAAACAAAGACGGGAATGGTATCGCCTTCTTTGCCCTTCCAGTTCCAATGCGGCAGGATATGCAAAGTATTGTCGTCTGTTCTCCAACGGCTGCGGTATAAATAATAACGATCCTTGGCTAAGCCGGCTAAGTCACAGATTCCAAAATAGGAACTTCGCGAGGGCCAGAAATCATCGTAAGGAGTGGGTTCGCCCAAATAATCGAAACCTGTCCAGACAAATTCCCCGATCACCCAGTCGTGATCGTCCTGCCACAGCCAGTCGTCATCAGGAATATTTGACCAGCTGCAGGCTTCCAGATCATATGAAGAACACTGGCCATCTTCGTATTTTTTGTTTTTGTATTCTTGTACAGGAAATTTATACACCCCTCTCGAACTGACGGTGGACGCGGTTTCGGAACCCAGCAAAAAACCCTGGGGTAAACGCTGTTGCGCCTCGGCATACAAAGGGAGGCGGTAATTCAGCCCGGGCACATCCCAATAAGCGGCAAAGCCGTTCTGAATAGTACGGGCTACCTGATCCATGCCCATGGTAACTGGCCGGGTCGGGTCTTCGCGATGAAAAATATCCTGCAAACGTTTGCCCTCTTTGATGCCCAGTTCGGTCCATTGATCCGGCACCTCGTTGCCTGCACTCCACATCACCACCGAAGGATGATTTCGGTAACGGCGAACCAGGTTGATGATGTCTTTTTCCACCCAGTCCTTGTAATAGAGGTTGTAGCCGTTTCTGACTTTGGGGCGTGCCCATTCGTCAAAAGACTCTGCCATAAGCATAATCCCCAGTTCATCACAAAGCTCCACCTGCTCGGGCGAAGGCATATTGTGTGAACTGCGGATGGCATCACAACCCATTTCTTTCAGGATCAACAACTGGCGCTTTAGGGCTGAGCGATTGATGGCGGCTCCCAGGGGACCCAGATCGTGATGCAGACAAACACCCTTGAATTTACGGCTTTTTCCGTTCAGTTGAAAGCCACCCTGAGCATCAACACTGATGCTGCGAATGCCAAAGCGGGTGGTGTATTTATCTATGGCTTCATTCCCGTCGTATAGTGTAGATACAGCCTTGTATAGAGCCGGAGATTCCGGCGACCAGAGCTGCGGATGTTCCACGGCCATAATTTGGTCGAATTCTCCGGCTATCAACAAAGTTTCTTTTTGCACAAAAAGACTTCTGCCCCGGGGATCAAAAATTTCGGTACTCAGACTCAGCTCTTTGGCTGCTTCCGGCTTATGTATTCTGGTTTTTAACTGAATTTTGGCTACCTGCTCTGTCACCAGAGGCGTAGTGATAAAAGTTCCCCAAACATCCACCGATACAGGATTGCTTACCAGGAGGTTTACGTGGCGATATAAACCGGCTCCGGGATACCAACGAGAAGACTGGCCGACATTTTGCAGGCTTACCGCCAGAATATTGGAGGCATCCGGCTTTAATTCATCACTGATGTCGGCATAAAAAGAATTATAGCCATAAGGCCAATAAAGGATCTCCTGCCCGTTCAAATAAACCCTGGCGTTGCTCATAGCTCCGTCAAAGACCAATACCACCCTTTTGCCCCGGTAAGCAGAAGCATCCAAACGACAACGGTACCAGGCCGTGCCGATATAAGGTAGCGCTCCGGTACGTCCGGTTTTTTCACTGGCTACTTTTTCCTGATTTTGTTCTATGGCAAGCACCTGAATGTCGACATTTTTGTCAAATGGCCCGTAAATGGCCCAGTCATGCGGAATACGAAGCTTTTCCCATGCAGAGTCGTCAAAATTACTTTCTGTGGCTGTCGGAAAATCTCCTTTTGAAAAACTCCAGTCACTCAAAGGAATACTCATCCTGAGATCCTTTTGTTCTTGTGCAAAGCTATAGTTCTGCAAACTCAGAAATAAACCTAAAAGAAAGAAGAGGCTCTTTTTCATTTCAAATACTTATCCAGCCAGTTAAAGAATCTTCTTTGCCAAAGAATGGCATTCTGAGGCTTGGATATCCAATGATTTTCGTCCGGAAACACCAGCAGCTCGGCTGGTATGCCACGAAGTTTGGCGGCATTGAAGGCGGCCATGCCCTGAGAAGCCAGAATACGGTAATCTTTTTCTCCGTGTATGCACAGGATGGGTGTATCCCATTTATCCACAAAACGATGGGGAGAATTGGCGTAACTTCGTTGAGCCGTTTTGTTGTTCCAATCCCAGTAAGGACCTCCCAGGTCCCAGTCGGCAAACCACATTTCTTCGGTTTCCAGGTATTGTTGTTCCAGGTTAAAGATTCCGCTGTGCGAAATGAAAGCTTTGAAGCGCTTATCGTGGTTGCCCGCCAGCCAATAGACAGAAAAACCTCCGTAAGAAGCCCCCACACAGCCCAGGCGGTCCTGGTCAATAAAAGCTTCAGCACTCAGGGCATCTATGGCCGAAAGATAGTCTTTCATGTTCTGTCCGCCGTAATCCCCGCTGATCTGCTCCAGCCATTCCTGCCCAAAGCCGGGTAATCCACGGCGGTTGGGAGCAACAATGATGTAACCCTTCGCTGCCATCAGCTGCAGATTCCAGCGGAAAGACCAGAATTGGCTGACGGGGCTCTGCGGGCCACCCTGGCAATAAAGTATGGCAGGATATTTTTTGGCCGGGTCAAAATGCGGGGGATAAACCACCCAAACCAGCATTTCTTTGTTGTCGGTGGTTTTGACCCAACGCTCTTCGACTTTGCCCATTGTGAGCTGATCGTAAACAGCTTTGTTTTCGCGGCTCAAATCCAGCATCTCCCCGCTTTGAGGATCAAGCCGGATAATTTCGTTGGCCTGAGAGAGTGAATGTCTTAAACCGACCAGATAATCACCGGTCACATGCACATCGGCAAAATCGTAGTCGCCACGGGTAATTTGCCTGATGAGACTGCCATCGGTAAAAGCCTGATAAATATGAACTCTGCCATGCCAGCAACTTACAAAATAAAGTGACTTTGCGTCGGCAGACCAAACTACGGAATTGGCTTCCTGGTCAAAGTTTGCCGTGAGATCTTTCATTTTGCCGGTACTCAGCTCATACACCATCAATCGATTTTTGTCAGACTCGTAACCGTCCCGCGACATGCTGGAAAAAGCCAGACTGCTTCCACAAGGCGAAAACACCGGATTGGTATCGTAACCGGGCAATTCAGCNNACATTGCTTAAACCTCTGGAAGAAAAATCGGCCACAAAGGGATGAGGAATGCTTTCTACCCATTCATCCCAATGCTTGTACATCAGATCATCAATGATCCTGCCGCTGGTTTTATCCAGATCGGGATAATAATCGACTGCTCTTTTTCCGTATTTAACTTGTGCTACGTAGAGCAGCTTTTTGCCGTCGGGCGAAAAACGAAAAGCCTCTATGCCTCCTTCGACCGAAGTCAGCCTTTTGGGTTTACTGCCATTGGGCAACATCTGCCACAGTTGGGAACTGCCCGATACAGAGGAGAGAAAGAATATTTTTTTGCCGTCGGCCGACCATTGAGCTGCTGCCTCCGAAACAGCAGTCTGTGTAAGTTGTTTGCGTTGATTTCCCTCCAAATCGACGACATAAAGCTCTCTGTTTCCTTTGTTTTGGGTGATGCTGTAATAAGAAACACCGTACAAAATAGTTTTTTTGTCCGGAGAGACTTGGATGTCACTTAGTCTGCCCATGCTCCACAAAAGCTCCGGAGTCATTACATCGCCCGTAAATTCAATCTGTGGTTTTGAGATCGGAGCCTCGTTGGTGTTCTTGCCCGCTTTGGAGCTACAGGATAAACTGAGTGCTGCTACAGCCATTAGCATGAGTATTTTGTCGTTTGTTGGCATTGGTATAAGTCTTATGTTAAGATCTGACAAAGATAATCTGGTTTTCTAAAAAAACAAAAAGGTGCCGGCAAACCGGCACCTTTAATAAATTTAGTTTTTTAGGCTCTATCCGAGATAGGTCTTGAGAAATTTGCTTCTGGAAGTGTTGCGCAAACGGCGTATGGCTTTTTCTTTGATTTGCCGGACACGTTCCCGGGTCAAACCAAATTTGTCGCCGATTTCTTCCAGCGTCATTTCCTGACATCCTAAACCAAAAAACATTTTAACAATTTCGCTCTCACGTTCCGTCAAAGTTGACAAGGCACGATCGATTTCCAGACTGAGCGATTCGTTCATAAGAGAACGGTCAGCCAGCGGAGAATCATCGTTGATCAACACATCCAGCAGGTTGTTGTCTTCTCCTTCAACAAAAGGAGCATCCACCGAAATATGACGACCGGACACCTTCAGAGTGTCTGTAATCTTATCAACGGGGATATTCAACTCTTCAGACAATTCCTCGGGCGAAGGTTTCCGTTCGTTTT
>LSQX01018810.1_pt2 | contig 10815 bp, 5 predicted proteins | sample 654561 | NCBI WGS metagenome assembly LSQX01 (sample SAMN04489861, study PRJNA283612) | anaerobic digester metagenome | isolation source: 4 biogas reactors fed with cattle manure at either 37C or 55C with and... | place: Denmark: Kongens Lyngby | collected 2014 | reverse complement strand
CGCGGGCGCGGATCCTGCATGTGAAGTAGCGCAAGTGTAGCCGTCGGTTGCTGGAGGCCATGGCACGAGGTATATGCCACAGTGTTTTGTCGTGGCAGCGTGTTGTTCGCCGATATCGCGCAGAGAAGCAAAACAGACAAGCTGCACGTGAGGCTGTGCTATCGTCCCTTCGCAGGTCACATACAAGTAGAGGCGAACCTATCCGTATACTCTGTCGCCTGCCCACTTCATGCCGCGCATATCAGTCGCATGTCAGCTCACAAAGTCACGCACAACCTACGGAGGTGCAACTGAGAGCCATGGCCAGAATCGCATCTGTTCAGACCGAACCCATCTACTATGACGTACGTGACCGCGCACTGAACCCTTACTCGCCCGATTTCGATGCAGCCCAAGTGATCGAGCAGGTACGGCGTCCGAACGTCGAGAAGCAGTGTGAGAGGCTGCGCCAGGCCGGCGAGAATCGCGCTGATCTGGTCGTGCTGACCGAGGGCTCCGAGGTCATGGGCAACTGGTGCCAGGCCTCCGATCGGCCTGAGGCGCGTAAGCAGGTCGTCTGCGAGATACCCGGAGAGACCACCGAGGCGTATGGCGCTATCGCCCGCCAGTACTCCATGCACGTGGTGGCAGGCCTGCACGAGCGGGTTGGCGATACGTACTACAATGCTGCGGTGCTGATCGGCCGCGACGGGCAGATAATCGGGAAGTACCACAAGGTGCATCTGACCCAGGCCGAGCGGGCTGGCATCACCTGTGGCAGCGACTATCCGGTCTTCGACACCGATATCGGCCGGGTGGGCATCCTGATCTGCTACGACTGGATATATCCGGAATCGCTGGCCTCGCTGGCCTGCAACGGCCCCGATCTGGTGTGCTTTCCGACCCACGGCTACGGCTGGACCGAGGATCTCGGCGAGGTGACCGCCAAGTGCCGGGCGGCCGACCACTCGGTAAACGTAGCGATGGCCATGACGCCAAGCAAGTTCGGCCCCGGCCGCTCATGCATCGTCAACCGTGCCGGGCAGATAGTCGCCGATGCCGGTTACCACCGCGACTGCATCATCTACGCAGACCTGGACTTGCGGCTACAGCGGTATGACAAGTTCTTCGTCGATGAGAGCATCTCTGACCTGGGTGGCCGCCTGTTTGTGGACCGCCGACCGGAGACCTACAAGATCCTGACGATGGAGCAGCCTCCGGCACTGGAAAAGCACATGGCGCAGGAGCACGTGCGCCGTCGCCACGAGCCGGAGCAGCGTCTGGCGCGTGCCCACGCCGGCTGGGCCTACGATGCGGAAAACGACCGCATCATGGAGTAGAAACTCGAAGCAACCCGCCTGCGATGGGGGCACAGCATGGTACATATCCCCATGCCCTGAGATCACAGGCTCTGTTCACAACAGAAGAGAGGGCTAAGCTCTATCAAAATCTAGTAAATCTACTAGCAGACTATACAGCTACAGCGAAGCCGTTGCCATAATTTCAATTGTATTATCATATGATTTGTATTACTCTATGATTACAGTTACTTGAAGGACTAGCGAAATACCATCGCGAGTGAGCTCATGGGCAGTGCCATAACAGGGGATGGCTGGAGCAGATAGTCGCCATATACCTCCCAAGCCGTCGTTTTTGCGAACCATGAAAACGGGTCAGAAGAAGGAGCCAAACATGAAGACCAAAGCGTTTGTGTTTGTGTTACTACTGGCCATTTTTGTACCGATACACGTCGCAGCTCAGGAGGTTTCGATGGCAAAAGCCGACTTCGAGCCACTCATAGGCGGCTGTGGAGGCGTCTACTTCATGGCCGAGCCGGGTGAACTGATCGTCGAGGTCGTCAAGCGCGACCGCAACCGCAGTGCGGCTACCACCGAGATGCGCGCACTGCTGGTCGGCCCTGATCGCCAGGTGCTGCAGGAAGTGTTCATCCCGGATGACGGTGAGCCCGTCGGAGAGGTGCTCGGCCCCCCACTGACCGCGCGGCTGACTACGATGGTCGAGTATCCCGGCATCTATGCACTAAACATAACGGTGTCAAACGACCGCTATGGCACCAACATGCGCTGGGGATTTCGCACTAACTGTCCGCGCTATATCATCGAGACAGCGCGTGGGCACCGAGATGAGCGCCATCAGGAGCCGATCGTCCTGGAAAGCCCCGACACGCCTGCGACGGTAGCTTTCCAGCCCCGCACCGGTGCCTTCAGCATAGAGGTTGCTGAGCTGCCCACAGATGCCACCGCGCCGGTTCTGTATGCCGCTGATGGCCAGCAGGTAGGCGTACTCGAGCGCGATGAAGAGGGCATCTACGTGCTGGAGATTCCGGCTGATGTGCACCGCAGCTCAGTCCCCTGGCAGCTACACCTGTCAGCAGCGCAGGCCACGATTTCCGCTGATGGTCTGACACGCTGGGATTCTGGTGACCCCATCCGCGAAAGCTGCCTCTGGAGCCCGGATGCGGGATCATGGTTTCCGTTGATAGACAACCGCTGGCTGCTGACACCCTATCGTCGGGTGGTTTATGATGAGCCCGGCCAGGCGGGTGAGCTGACACTGCAGGCGCACAACAACGCGACACATGAACGCCGTCTCGACTTCACTGTGGAGGCAGATGGCGACAGGTGCCCCATCGAGCTGACCGCGGCGGCGCATGAAGTCACGCTTGATGGAGGCCAGGCGATACCTATAGCAGTACGCTACATCATGCCCCAGGGCGAGGGGCCACATATCGCGCGAGTACGAGTGACGGCTGCAGATGCGCCGGATATCACCACCTACTCCACGATCATCCTCCAGCCGGGCCAGGCACCTGCCTCACGCCCGCTGGATATGCCCATCGAGCTGAAGCCATATGCTCACGAAAACGAGCAGTTCGGCTACCTCCCGGACTACCCAATTGAGCATCAACCCTACTTCGATGCGCAAAACCGGCCGTACATGCGTGCCGGGGCCGGTATCGCCACATGGCGTGACGGGCAGTGGGCAGAGACACGAGTAAACGATGCCATAGTAGACCGACCAGAGGTCTTCGAGGACGGTGCATTCAGCCTCTCGACTACGAAAATCGCCTTCGATGCCGACGGCGGCATCTATCTTCCGGCTACCTGCAACGATCGCAACGCTATGCTGTACTCGCCCGACGGTGGGCTGAGCTTTGTGCCCTTCGAGGTGCCTGGCCAGCGTGGCAGCATAGATATAGAGCAGTTTTCGGGTCACAACATGCCGGAGGGGCCGCCGCCTTTTGTACGTTTCCGCCGCACCGAAAAGGATCCGAACCTGAAGTGGCGCAGTGTGAACGACCTGGAGCTGTTTGTGCCGCAGATGGTGGATAACAAGCTCGTCATAGGCGAGCCGGTCTCGCTCACACGCGATTGCATCGGCTTTTCCGGCCACTCAGGCATGCCTTCGGCTATAGTTTCACGCGGCGATCTGATACATGTCACCTGGGGAGAGGCCACTGATCCGGCGGCTGATGTCCCGGGCGTGCCGACTTATGTGGCTACCTATGACCGCGCCACTGCCACTCTGGGCTCACCGGCCCTGATCGGCTATGGGCCACCGGCAAACGACGGGCACAACACGCCGAGTATCACCATGGACAGTGCCGGCCGACCACATGTGCTTATCGGCACACATGGAAGGCCCTTCGGCTACTCACAGCCTCTGGAGGATGGCACAGGATGGACCGAACCGGTGCTCGCCGGTGAAAACCTGAGCCAGACCTACATCGGCTTCGTCTGTGGCCCCGATGATACGCTCCATGCCGTCTTCCGACTCTGGTGGCGCTCTGCAGAGCCCTTCCCGAACGCCCATCATGGCACACTGGCATATATGCGCAAGCTCCCCGGCCAGCCGTGGGAGGAGCCACGGGTGCTCATACGCTCCCCGTTCTCCGAATACAGCGTCTTTTACCACCGGCTAACGATAGACCAGCTCGGGCGGCTCTTCATCTCGTACGATGCCTGGTCAACCCACTGGTTCTACCGAAACGATATCATCGGAGAAACTCTTGCCCGACAGGGCACCCGTAGGGCGCTAATCATGTCGCCCGATGGCGGCCAGACATGGAAGATGGCCGAGACAGAAGACCTGGTGGGAGCGATGTAGGGGCAGTACGCGGACATACACAGACAGAGGTGGTGCTGTGTGGCAGTACTATATACCACATAGCTACGAAAAATCCCCCTCTCCGCAAGATGGCTGTGTGTTGCTATCGGGAGAGGGGGCAAAATTTACTGACTGAACGTCTCTGTATAACTCTACACCCTGCTTCTATATCATATCTATCATATCTGCCCTGTCCGGTCACATCTGCAGCGAACAGATTCGTGTCGGATATAGGGTACATGTTCAGTAGTGTGTACCAGGCTGCAATCATGCAGCAACCACGTACCTACCGCTTGGCTATCCAGAGGGTGGCTTCCACTTCCGGTGCTGTAGTGTCACTGTGTGACATCCACTTGGTGTGCCCATCAAGGAACGCCACGTTTGAGCCGCCGTTGTGTATCTGCGAAGCATTGCGTTCGGCAACATAATCCGGCAAACTCGGTGGATAACAGATACGCACGCCTAGCGTCTCGAAGAAACAGCCAGTAGAGGCAGGCTGACTGACTTCGGCAAGGAGCTTGGCGGCCGTAGCCTGTGTCCCATCTTTGCCGGGAACACCCAGGTAGCGGTAGTTCCAGCCATAGGTAGCTCTGGTGCCCCCCTGGCTGGGACATGAGAGGATTTGGGTGTTCTGAATGTACGGCTGGACTACAGTATACCAACTAGTTTCGTTGGGGATGTAGTAGCGGTAGTGGAGCATGGACTCATCGTAGTCTTGCATGTACATCATCACACCCAGAGCTATCTGCTTGACGTTGTTCAGGCAGCTTGTCTGCCTGGCTTTCTCTCTCGCCCTCGCAAAGACCGGAAATAGTATCGCCGCGAGTATGGCGATGATGGCGATGACGACGAGTAGTTCGATCAGAGTAAAACCGCGCCTCATGGTACTACCCCTTTCTGGACAGTATTATGCAGCACTCGTAGCTAGTACATATACACTCTTTTGCCCTTGTGCTCTTGTCTTCTATTTGAAACAGAATTGAACACTTCTACACTGTAAAAAGGTACTTTTAGGCATTATGCATCGTATACTATTCCCACAAACAAGTCAAATGTTCATTCCGCAGCTAGCCCGGTCTGAATGCCGGTATGCCGAAATGCGTCTGTAGGCTATCTGAGACCAGCGGTGCGCGCGTCTGTATTGGCATTCACCAGAGCAAACTCAGTACCCTGTAGCAGGCACAAGCCTATAGTGTGACGAATAAGATCTACGGATAGCCGTTGTTTGTGCAGCAGACGACCGTCAACCGAATGCATGATCTGGATTGGCGCGCATAGTTGAAGTGGGAAGGGCGGTATTTAGGCCAGCGGAAAAACACAGGCCACTTATACGGATTGATATGCCGACATCCTTTTCGCGTACTGATGCCGACCAAATCACTTGCTCGGTCGCAGCCATGTCATCCGCATTTGTACTGCTGCATCACGAGAAACTCAGTCCTGGCCAGACCATGGGCAAAACGATACAGTACTAACAAAACAGTATCTATCTCCGATTGAGAAAGCTCTATCGTGCTATCTAAAGCAGTAGTACGGAGGTGACTTATGCTACAAGCCCGAGACCCGGACAGAGCACGCATAAGACGCTTGGTGATGCTCCTGCTACCCTCGAAATCACCCCTGGTATCCCCGCTCCTTTTGCTGCCGCCCATCCTCGCCGCCCTGTTTGCGATGTATGCCCTCACCGGCGCAGTCGCCCAGGAGGTAGCTGCCATGCCCGCACCAGCAACTGCTGATAGTACCACAGTCATGCGTCAGAGTACTGCTCAGGCACTGAAAGCTACGACCGAGCTGACCGAAGGTGCCTTCGTTGAAACACTCGGCTTCCATGCACCTGGCGATGGTGGCGGCGCGCTGTATATCATCCGCCAGGCTAACGAAGAGCTACAGCCCAATGATGGCGACATACTGACGCTGGCAAATGGATTGGTGGCGGTGCTCCAGGAGCGGGAGGCGGTAAACTACCGCATGTTCGGCGCGGTAGGTGATGGCGAAAACGATGACGGCGTGCAGATGAAACTGGCGCATGAGTATGCCAACAACCACCGCATCCCTGTCATAAACCTCTCCGGTGAGTTCTGGATAAAAGAGACCACCGCTATCCCCATCATGACCAGCGTACGATGGGGCCAAACGCAATTTCACATAGATGAGAAGTACAACCTGCCCTCGGCACCGCGTTTCTTAGTGCTGAACGACAGGCCCACCGTGACTGTCGAGCTGACCGATGAGCTCAAGGCAGTCCTGCTAGAGAAAATCCGTCCGGGAGTGCAGGTCATCCCCGAGCTTGCGCAGTATGCAGGCCATCTCATCACGGTCATAGATGATCAGGACCGTATAGGCATTCGCGCAGGCTATGAGGGTAACCGCGGCTGGGCACGAGAGGAACTGTTCTACGTGGAGGAAGGGGGGAGGATCATCGGCGATATCGCGTTCGCCTTCGAAGACTTCACCAGCGTCTCGGCGACTCCCTGCAGCGACGTCTACACAGTCATCGAAGGCGGCGGCTTCTACGTCTCAGGCGAGTCGCCTAATACCGGGTCACCCGGATACCACTCCAACGGTTTCTCCATCAGGCGTAGTCGGACGATCATACGTGAGCAGTGGGTGGGCCTCGAACCCGGTGCGCACGATGTCTGCCTGGCCGCCCGCAGCGGCTTTTACTCGCTCAGCCGCGTCTTCGATGTCACGCTCGAAAACATACGGCTGATGCCATGGATATATCGGCGCCAGCCGCCAGAGCAGTCAGTGCAGCATGGCACCTACGGTATCGGCGGCTCGCGTATGCTCAACTGTGTCTTCCGCAACATCACCGCAGAGGCCGGCCCTATGTCCTGGGGCGTCTTCGGTACGAACATAAACAAAAACTTCCGCATCGAGCGGTGCCGACTGAACCGCGTTGATGTGCACTTCCACTGTTGGAACCTATACATTCAAGACTCCGAGATCGGATTTGCCGGCATCTCAGTTACCGGCGGTGGCGACCTGTTCATCGACAACAGCACCCGCTATGGCAACAGCTTCGTCGCCTTCCGCCGAGACTACGGTTCACGCTGGGATGGCCGTGTGCGCCTGCGTGGCTGCACGCTCAAGCCCAGTGGCACAGGTGGAGTTTCAGTGCTGGCCTACAACCCGGTGGATTTCGATTACAAATACCCCATCGGCATGGGCCACAGTGTAACCATAGACGACCTGCTGGTAGACTTCAGTGCAGTTCCTGACTCGACTGCACCGTGTTGGCTCATGAGCATCCCGAGCTTCTCAGCCACACAGGACGGCGGACGACTGTTTTTCCCTGAATACATACGCTTCAGCGATATCCGCGTCCGAGGCCGCGCACAGGGCGTGCGGCTGGTGCGCATCCCCGACCCGTACCGCTATGACCTGGGGCGCTCCGGCTTCTATGATGGCAACCGACTGGCGCCCAACTGCACAATTGACGTGGCAAACGTACAGCTCGAACAACTCACGGCCGAAGAGCCCGAGGATCTGGAGAACCTGCATCTGCGCATCGGTGGCCAGGAGGCGGGGCAGTACACCGACGGGCTGGCACTGTATCCGCGACTGCGCGTGCGTGACTGCCGCGGCATCAATGCCCATCTGGGAAACAGCATCGCTGATGTCGCGTTTGAGCGTTGTTCAGTAAACCTGGTGAATGCCCCTGGCCTGCAAGGCGCCCTGAACTTCACTGACTGTGCTTTCGAGCCACGATTACAACGCGAAGTCGAACGCGACATCTACGCATTGGACGCCGCCATGGGCACGCGCTTGACCAACTGCACGATACATGCCCCGATAGTCGGCGGCCAGACGCGTCCTGAGCTGGTGGATCGTAGCGGCTTTCTGCAGATAAACGGCCCGGTCCGCCACTATCACCTGAACACTACACTCGGCGGCGAGATACTCACCCATCTGCGCGAGACGGGTACGGCACTGGATCCGGACTTCGTCACGAAGCTGCAGATACATCACGCGCTGGCCGAGTAGCGCTCACAGAGGCGCGCCAGACAGCCTCTATGCGGCGCCGGCGCAAATCACAGTCGCCCGAGTCAGACAGGTGTGCGCCTGATGCGTGAGCGGGGGAGGGTACAGCGGCTCCAATCCGATGGTGATGCCTGTACCCTCTTCATCACTTTGCGTGGAGGAGAGAGCGTCAAGCCTCGAGCCCTACACGCAACTGAGCGTCCGCGATGGTCTCGGTTAGAGTGTCACGAGATCTGTGCACACCGCAGGCGAGGTCAGTATGTGGCCTACCCCTCCGATGCTGCCAGGCCCTCCTGAGCTGTGACCTCCTGAGTGAGCGACTGATCTGCCAGCACCCGGTCGCCTTCGGCTATGTGGATATGGCCGCCGATGTCACCTGTGGTCGGCAAAAGCAACATAACCGTGCGTCCCGAAGCATCAAAAGTGAGCGTTACGACGCCATCGGCCCCGGTGCTCACCTGTGCATCAGACATGCCCTGCAGGCTCTGATTGCCCACCTGTATCAAATGCAGGAAGACATCGTCGGTACGTGCCTGGGCAGGACGGACCTCGACACGCCACCGGCCCATCAGCTCGGGCACCTCTTCGTAGTCCAGAGCAGCCACATAGGCGCCAGTTTCCCCGGCCCAGGCCGCCGGGCCCTCGGTGATCGAGTAGTTCACACCCTCGACGAGGAACTCTTTGCCGGGCCCTCCCACCGGTTCGATTGCAGCGTCTGCAGGCAGAAGAGTGCGGCAGAAAATCCGTCCCTGATCCTGATCTGAATACCATGTATCGCCATCTAAAACCGGTTCATTTGCATGATGCAGCAGCCAGGTTTTGGCATAGTCGGCTTGCGTGGATACGGCACGGTCGAAGACGACGAAGTGATCCGGAGGCAGGAAGACAAACTGGCGCACCATCATCTCGCATTTGTCGGAGTTGTACACCGGTGTAGCATCACCGGCAACGTAGCTGTAGTGCGGTCCGGTCTCGAACGCGATGACCTTCGAGCCGATCAGCTTATCCTGTCCGCCGGACTGCAGATGTACCTTGCCGTTCCAGTACGGGCTGGGCTTTTCGTCAGGCATCTTGATGAGGATACAGTTATGGGCGATGGTCTGGGCGTAGTAGTTTTGCAGGCTATCACTGTTGCCCTCCCGCGTCCCGCTATCCAACGCCAGGAAGCCCTGCTTGTAGATGGTGAAGTGCGTGGCATCATAGTGATGGTGGCTGGATGTCAGTCCGCCTGCGGCAAACAGTACGTAGGTGTCCTCCAGGCCGGTACCTGAGCGCATGAAGACCTGCCCCATGGCCGGGAAGTGACGGGCCATGGGCAGATGGAATTGCTCCAGGGGCATCGGATCGGGCGCCAGATCCGTGTCGGTCAGCAGCAGAGGATACGGGATTCTGCCACGCGCTCGATAGCTGTAGCTACCGCCGAGCATCTCGCGCACAGTGGCTGCAAGAGCCGCCCACTGTGGCTGACTTTGGGCATAGAAGTTCATGATGTTGGTCATGTCCATATACAGTGAGGTCTGCGTGAATTTATTCGTGACATGTAGCACGTCGCCGAAGCCGAACTCCAGCCCCGGAGGTATGTAGTTCCACATCACATAGTTGGGCATCATGGCGATGTACGGCCACTGTGCGGGTATGTCCACACCGGCGGCTGAGCGCAGAGCGTATATCAGGTTCCACTCAGCCTCGGAGTAGTCGCCAAAGGAATAGGTGATGGTCGGTGAGGCGGCACCACCGTCATCGTCGGCCATCATCGAACGGTGCTGCAGCAGCTTTTCGTATATCCCCCAGCCCTCGAGCAGGCACTCCATCGCCGCTTCGTCATCTATGCCTTCGTTGTGCAAAAGCAGACCCGTGAACAGGCTCATGTTCCGGCCGCCATAGTAACCGCTGACGAAAGTGCCGGTACTGCGCCGGGCCACGCCGGGCTTGTGCAGCACTTCGTCCACATGCCGGAGGATACCGCGCCCCAACTCGACGCGCTCATCAGGGTCTAAGTCGTTCCATACCCAGTCGAGAGCGGCCAACCAACCCAGACGCGAGTAGCCATACCAGTTCACCGCCTTGTTGTCGGCATAGCAGGCATGGTAGTAGTCGAGGCTTGCCCACAGCATGTCGCGGATGCGCTTGAGCCGCTCCGGGGTCGGTTCGATGCGATAGACCAGGGCGTTGCTGAGCGCCGCGCCACCCCAATCGCGCGGGTCCAGATCGCTGCCCGGGCGCGTCTCGGGCATGGGTATCAGGTCGGGGTTTCGGTATCGGTCGGAATACCACCCGCGTCTGGGTTCAGAGGTATCAGCATGTGCTTTGACCAGATCATAGTACTCGCGCTCTACAGTTAGAGCACGCTCCATGACGCCCGGCCAGGTGTCAGAATTGAAAAACAGTCGAGGATGATCGGGGCGGATTTGGCCCACCCAGTCGGGTATCTCCTGCTGGGCCGCGGAAATGCTGACTGCAGCGGCCAGGATGACGATCACTGCCACGGCATATGCCGGTGCTGCAAGCGAGCCTCTCATAGTCCCGTGCACCTCCATGGGCTATATACCGCCAGATGGGGCAGGCACGACGGGGGCCGAAGTGCCCCGACGACATGGCGTTGTACATGTGGAGTATTTCGCGGCGTGGCCCCACCATGCCTGCCTGAAGCGAGGGCTATTTTGTGCAGACGGCTACTGAACCGCACAGTGAGGCGACAAAAAAGTGGCGGTACGGTTCCGCTAT
>LSQX01087770.1_pt1 | contig 10816 bp, 5 predicted proteins | sample 654561 | NCBI WGS metagenome assembly LSQX01 (sample SAMN04489861, study PRJNA283612) | anaerobic digester metagenome | isolation source: 4 biogas reactors fed with cattle manure at either 37C or 55C with and... | place: Denmark: Kongens Lyngby | collected 2014 | reverse complement strand
AGGTTGCTGACAAAGGGATGCACCCCTTTGAGCAGGTCGCGGTATTCGAAGATGCGTACCAGGGGCTCCTTATACTGCCGGGCCATAGCCTCAGGGGTTACCAGGGGGGCTCCCGCCAGTTGCCCCATCAGCAGCATCGAAAGGAAAAACAATTTAAAGGTTTTCATCCTTGCCTAATCAGCGTTCATCGCATTCAAATATAAACAAAAAAGCCTGAAAATCAGCCATCAAAACCTTCTTTTTATTTTTCGTATCTTTGTAATACATTGAAATCCTGTTAAATAATTTCCACTTTCCATCATCTATGCGTTTAATCAATTCTGAGCCTGAGCATTCTCTTTGGTATAAAGATGCCATCATTTATCAATTGCATGTCCGTTCGTTTTACGATAGTAACGGGGACGGGATCGGAGATTTCAAGGGCTTGATTGAGAAGCTGGAATACATTCAGCGGCTGGGCGTGAATACCCTTTGGCTGATGCCTTTTTACCCCTCCCCCCTTAAAGACGGAGGCTATGACATCTCTGATTTTACTGATATTCATTCGGATTACGGGACCCTTGGTGACTTCCGGCGTTTTGTGAAGGAAGCCCACCGGCGTGGGCTGCGGGTCATCACCGAGCTGGTATTGAACCATACCTCTACCGAGCACAAATGGTTTCAGCGGGCACGCAAAGCCAAGCCTGGCAGCGCTTATCGCAATTTCTACGTTTGGAACGATACCCCTGATAAGTATCAGGATGCCCGGATCATCTTCCAGGACTTCGAGGTATCGAACTGGACCTACGACCATGAAGCCAAAGCGTATTACTGGCATCGATTTTACTCGCATCAGCCCGACCTGAACTATGAGAGCCCGCGGGTGCAGGCAGAAATCAAGAAAATCCTTGACTTCTGGCTGGATATGGGGGTGGATGGCTTTCGCCTGGATGCGGTACCCTATCTGTTTGAGGCTGAGGGCACCAATTGCGAAAACTTGCCGGAGACGCATGCTTATTTGAAGAAGCTTCGGAAATACGTTGATGATCATTATCCCGGAAAGATGCTTTTGGCGGAAGCCAATCAATGGCCCAACGATTCGCGTGCATACTTTGGCAATGGGGATGAATGTCACATGGCCTTTCACTTTCCGCTGATGCCGCGCCTTTACATGGCCCTGCGGATGGAAGATCGTTTTCCGGTGGTTGACATCATGGAACAAACCCCACCAATCCCCGACAATTGCCAGTGGGCCATATTCCTGCGTAACCATGATGAGTTGACCCTGGAGATGGTCTCCGACGAGGAACGCGACTATATGTATAAATCATTTGCCCAGGACCCGCGAAAGCGAGTGAACGTGGGTATCCGTCGCAGGCTGTTTCCCTTGCTGGGGGGCGATCTTCGCAGCATCGAGATGCTTAACTTCCTGCTGTTCTCCATGCCCGGAACGCCCATCTTTTATTATGGGGATGAAATCGGGATGGGTGATAACTATTATCTTGGCGACCGCGATGGCGTGCGCACCCCCATGCAGTGGTCGCCCGACAAAAATGCGGGCTTTTCAGCGGCTGATCCTCAGAAGCTTTACCTTCCCGTGGTTATCGATTCCAACTATCATTATTCCACGGTAAATGTAGAGAACCAGGAACGCAATCTTTCATCCTTTTTGTGGTGGAAGCGGCGGGTCATTGCCAAACGGAAACAATACAAGGCTTTCGGAAGAGGCAGCATCCGTTTTGTAAATACCACTAACCCCAAGGTGCTGGCTTTTGTCAGGGAGTATGAGGAGGAAACCATGCTGGTGGTGGTCAATCTTTCGCGCTATTCACAGAGCGTTGAACTGGATTTGAAAGAGTATGCCGGTTCGGTGCCTATGGAAATCTTCAGTCATAATGATTTTCAGCTCATTACTGATGAACCTTGGCGGTTTAGCATGCAGTTTAAAAACTATTTCTGGTTTGAGCTGCGCAAGCCAGGAAAAGAAATTTCTGATGGAGATGAAAACCGTGAATTGTTAAGCTGCAGCAATAAGCAGTGGACAGAAATGAAAGCGCCGCTGCAGGATTCCATTAAATTTTACCTCTACGACTACATTAAACGCAGTAAATGGTTCAGCGGCAATGCCCGTAAATTGCGCAACATCAGGATCATTGACATCCTTTCATTGCAGAAGGAAAAGGATTCCCCTTTCCTGTTCATTGTTCAGCTTGACCTGATAGATAGCAATAAGGATATTTATGTGATGCCGGTTTCGCTAGCCTTTAACAACCGTGCAGCAGAAATGCGTGCCCGAAACCCAGAGGCGGTTATTGCACCCATCAGGGTGGATGATGAAGAAGGGCTGCTTTACGACGGGGCTTTTGATCCTTATGTGGGAGACCTGTTGTATGGCTTGATTCGCAAGCGAGGAAAACTTAAGGGCTTTGAAGGCGAAGTGGAAGGTTCTTCAGGCAGGCGGCTGCGGCAACTGAATCCTGAAGATGCTTTTTTGAAGCCGCAGGTGTTGGCCTGTAAGCGCTCCAATACCTCTGCTGCCTTTGGTGACAAGTTTTTCTTCAAGTTGTATCGCAATCCGCAGGAAGGGGAAAATCCGGATGTGGAGATATTAAAGCATCTCACCCGTCACACCCAGTTTCAGGCAATACCGGCCTATGTGGGTCGCCTCGATTATCATCATCCGGAAATGGAGACTACCTCACTGGCCTTAATGGTAGACCTGATTTCCAATGTTGGAAATGCACGGGAAATGACGGAAACGGCCATAGAGCAATTCTTCGACAAGGTGATCAGTGAGCGTGATGAGCTTTTAAAGGATCCCGGGCTTTCAGAAAAAGCCCTGGAGGAGCTTATCGGGCCGTTCTTCCTGGAGATGGTGGAACAGTTGGGCAAACGCACTGCAGAACTGCACAAGGCTTTGGCTTCACTGAAAGATATGAAAGGTTTTGAACCAGAGCCTTTTTCCTTGTTATATCAAAAGTCTTTGTATCAATCGCTGCGGACCTTTGTGAAACGCACCTTTAGCCAGGCCCGCAACAAGATGGAAGCACTTGAGATGGGCAACCAAGATCTGCTCCAGGAAGTGATGGATGACCAGGACCTTTACCTTGGACACATGCAGATGGTATTGGAAAAGGGAAAGATCGCCGCTTATAAGACGCGCATTCACGGGAATTTAAAACTCGACAAGTTATTGTTTACAGGTAAGGATTTTATTTTTACCGACTTTGAGGGAGAGGTGGAGTTCCCGCTGAGCGTGCGCAAGATCAGGCATTGTCCCCTGAAGGATGTTGCCTCGCTGCTGACGTCATTCCATTATATTGTTTATGACGGGTATTTCTTTCGGAAAGAGTTCGTTCCGGTGGATGAACAATACCTCAGGCGGCTGGTTGAGCGATGGTATGAAAAGGTTTACGAGACCTTTGTCAATGGCTATGTGAAGGAGGCGCGTGGTTCGGGATTGATCCCGGATAACGACCAACACATTCAGAACCTGCTGAGCCTCTATATTTTTGAAAAAGCCATTCGAGAGATCGGTAATTTTATGGAGAAAGAGCCCCGCTCGCTGATCATTCCGGTGAAGGCTTTACATCGGATCAAAGCCGATATTGAACAAACACAGGCGTAGGAACATCTACGATTTGCAGAAACATTTCTTTTTAAGCTGACAAGGTCTGGCTTTATGAACAAAAGGATGCTTCCGGGAGTACATTTTCCAGGTGGGGATCTGGCACAAGCCTTTTGCTGGGCACCGGATGCCCGCAGTCTGGATTTGGTAACTGTGGGGAATACTTATTTCTCCTTGGAACAACTTTCAGGAGGCTGGTGGAAAGGGACCTTCCCCGAACTTAAACCAGGAACCCGATATTTTCTGGAGCTCAATGGCGAGGATCGTTATCCTGACCCGGCCTCTCTTTCCCAGCCGGATGGGGTGCACGGGGCCTCTGAAGTGATTGACCTGAATGCTGTCAGGAGCCAAAAGCTAAAAGGCTGGCGGGGCATCCCCCTGGAGGATCTGATCATTTACGAGCTTCACGTGGGGACTTTTACACCCTTGGGTACTTTTGCTGGAGTTGTGGAAAAATTGCCTTACTTGCAGGAGCTGGGGGTGAATGCCATAGAGCTGATGCCGGTGGCAACCTTTCCTGGCTGCCGTAACTGGGGTTACGACGGGGTGTTTCCTTATGCTGTGCAACATTCCTATGGAGGGGCAGCGGGCCTTGCCAATCTGATTCATGCTTGCCATTGTTTGGGGATGGCAGTGATCCTGGATGTGGTGTACAACCATATCGGGCCTGAAGGCAATGTTTTGGGAGCCTTTGGACCATATTTTACCCGCAGGTATACGACCCCGTGGGGGAGGGCCTTGAATTACGACGGGAAGGGAAGCGCTGGCGTTCGTAGTTTCTTCCTGGAGAATGCCTTGATGTGGCTGCGCGATTTTGATGTCGATGGACTTCGGCTGGATGCCATACACACCATTTTTGATATCAGCCATAAGCACTTTCTGCAGGAAATGAGTGAAGCTGTGAGTCAGTTGAATGCCTCCACGGACAGGATTCATTTTCTTATTGGTGAGAGCGACCTTAATGATCCGATTGTTTTTGAGTCAAGGGAAAATGGCGGTTTTGGCCTGGATGCCCAATGGTGTGATGACTGGCACCATTCGTTGCATGCTTTGCTCACAAGCGAACGCAAGGGTTATTACCAGGACTTTGGAAAACTGTTGCACTTGGTGAAGGCCTATCATAATGCCTTTGTTTACGATGGTATTTATTCAACTTTTCGAAAAAGAATCTTTGGAAAGCCTGCCATTGGATATCCTGGTACAAGATTTGTGGTATTTACGCAGAACCACGACCAGACAGGCAACAGGGCATTTGGTGAACGATTGACTAGGCTTGTTGATTTTGAGAGCCTGAAACTTGCTGCCGGGGCCTTGATTTTTAGCCCTTTTGTGCCCATGCTCTTTATGGGTGAAGAGTACGGGGAAGACAACCCTTTTCTTTATTTTACCAGTCACGGCAGCGAGCGTTTGGCTGCATTGGTACGAGCCGGCCGCAAGCGTGATTACAGGTTTTCAATAAAACAGGGAGAGCCGCCTGACCCCCAGGCAGAAGAAAGCTTTCGGCGATCCAAATTGAAGTGGGATTTCTCAAAAGATACGAGGAAAAATGAATTACTAGCTTTTTACAAAACTTGTATAAGCTTGCGAAAATCCAGGCCTTACCTGTTCAGGGGAGAACGGAGCCAAATGAGCGTGCGTGAATCCGACTCCGGAAGGGCCATGATCGTTTACCGCAATGTTAAGGGCGGTGGCCTATTGATGGTCTTCAACTTTTCAAAAGGGCCCTTTAAGGAGGAAGTCAGGGAAGCAACAGGAAAAGATCTCGTGCTATTATTAAACTCCTCTCATCGGCAATGGGGTGGAAGCCTGGCTGACGACTCATCTCCCTATGAGGGAATAGAGGGGAAGGCGTTCATAGCATTGCAAGCAAGGTCTTTCGCAGTCTTCTTTTTACCTGAATCTGAATTGGATATGGAATGACTTTGGTCTCTTTTTTTACCCTGGACTTACCTGCTTTTGTTGGAAAATAGTTGTAAAAGCGCCAGAAAATGAGTAAATTAGTAGGTTGTATTTATATAATCAAAAGCAATACCTAATTAGGTCGTTTGTTTTTATTACATGCTTATGGAAGACTATCCGTATGATAGGAAAGGAAACACTGTTGTAGATGCGATCATCCTTGGACAGGAGGTTGTAATTAGCCCGGATGGAAAAGTTCGCCAGGAGGTACTGGATGTTTTGAATGAATGGAAGCGAGCGGGGCGTAGGATGGCCTTGTTGGTTTCCCAAGCCGATAAAGAAGTCGTATTGCAGAACCATCTTACTAAGGATTTGATTGAGCCTGTGTTTACAGAAGGATCTTCCCGAAAAGGTGGACTTGAAGGATCGTATTATCAAAGCATGCTTAACCAGGCTGCGCTAGAAATGGGGGCCCGTCCTGAAAATTGCATCTTTCTTGATACGACACCTGAAGGGGTTCGGGCAGGGCAGGAAGCATTCCTTGGGTTGGTGGTGGGGATAGCTCCTTACGGGTTGCAGCACACCCTTGTTAAGGCCGGAGCGGATCAATGTGTAAGAGACCTTAAGGAGTTTCATTCGAGGGAAACTGAACTGATATGCGATTTCCTTCAGCGTCAGGGAGAGGCCATTTTTCCTTACAATCAGGAGGTCTTTGATGTGTTGAGACAAAAGCGGCCGGCGATATTTCTGGATTATGATGGAACGCTGACACCTATCGTTGCGCGCCCTGAAGATGCCCTGCTTGACAAAGAGATGCGGGATATCCTGCGGGAGTTGTCAGATTTGTTTACGGTAGCTGTAGTAACCGGCCGCGACAAAGAAGATGTAGAGGTGCTGGTGGGCCTCGATGAAATTATTTATGCGGGCAGCCATGGCTATATCATTTCTGGCCCGAACGGGCTTCAGATGGAACACCCGGATTCAGCGAAGATCATTCCAGTCCTTGATGCCATGGAGCAAGAGCTTCGCGTAACGCTGAAAGGACGGACTGAAGGCACGCAAATCGACCGTAAACGATATGCCATAGGGATTCACTATCGAAACGCTCGTCCGCAAGATGAAGGGCTTGTATTTTCAATCGCCCGGCAAATGCTTGAAAAATTTCCCGGGTACAAGATCGGGGAGGGGAAAAAGATTGTTGAAATAAAACCTGATCTGGACTGGCATAAGGGCAAGGCGGTTGAGTGGATTCTGGATGCACTCAAACTTTCAGACAGGTCCGATATCCTGCCAGTCTTTATTGGTGATGATATCACCGACGAGGATGCCTTTGAAGCACTTCGCGAGAAGGGCATGGGCATTTTGGTTGGAGGTCATGGGCAAAAGACTCACGCTGCTTACGCACTGAAAAATGTTTTCCAGGTGAAGGCCTGCTTTCGTAAATTGATTGAAATGTATCGCCTGAACTCCTGACCCTTTCCTAAGAAGCCTCTTACAAAAAACCTATAAATTCCTTAACACCATGAGATTACTGATCGTTTCTAACCGCTTGCCTGTTGCATTAAACCGGGAAAACGGGAAATTTCATTTTGAGAAAAGCGCCGGAGGGCTGGTGTCAGGTCTCAGCGATTTCCTGAAGGGCCTTGGCAAAGATGAGTCAGAGATTAAGGATTATATCTGGATGGGATGGCCAGGAATGACTATTGAGAAGGAAGATCAGGCACAGGTTCGTTCCACTGTTGAAGAAAAATATAATGCATCGCCGGTTTTCCTTTCACAGAAACTGATGGACAAGGTGTATCTTGGTTTCTGCAACAAGACAATATGGCCGTTGTTTCATTATTTTCCCAATTATGCCAGTTTCGATAAAGAGTTCTGGAAGGAGTATAACCGGTCAAATGAGATATTCTGTGAGGAGGTGTTAAAAGTTTTGCAGCCTGGGGATATTGTGTGGGTACATGACTACCATCTGATGTTGTTGCCGGCAATGCTCAGGAAACAGGTGAATAACCCAATTGGCTTTTTCCTGCACATTCCCTTTCCTACCTTTGAGATGTACAGGCTGCTTCCTAAGGAAAGCCGCGCAGGGATTCTTGAGGGCCTGTTGGGTGCTGACCTGATCGGCTTCCATACCCACGACTATACCCAGTATTTCCTGCGCTCGGTATTGCGTATCCTTGGCCTTGAAAACCATATGGGCACGATAGACCTCCCCGACCGGGTGGTTAAAGTAGCCACGTTCCCGATGGGAATAGAATTTGACAAGTTTCACGACATGGATGTTTCTCCATACCCCTCTGCAAAGCCTGGTCCGGGAGAGCCTAAAGTAATCCTTTCAGTGGACCGTTTGGATTATTCTAAAGGCTTAGTGAATCGCTTGCAGGGTTTTGAGCTCTTTCTTAGGAACCATCCTGAGTGGCACGAAAAGGTGTTTTTGAATATGATCTTAGTGCCTTCGCGTACCGGGGTGACGTCCTATCAAAATATCAAGCGAAGGCTGGATGAGCTGGTAGGCAATATTAACGGGAACTTTGGGAAGTTAGACTGGACTCCGATCATTTATCAGTTTACCTCCCTGCCGCATAAAGAACTCATTGCACAATACCGGATGAGCGATGTATCGCTTATCACCCCTCTTCGCGATGGAATGAATTTAGTTGCCAAAGAATATGTCGCGTCTTTGCGCGATCAAAGAGGTGTCCTGGTGTTGAGTGAGTTTACTGGTGCCGCTAAAGAGTTGGGAGAAAGCATCATTATCAACCCCAACAACATCAATGAAATTGCGGACGGCATTGCAGAGGCCCTGAATATCCCAGAAGAGGAACAGATTCGACGCAATGACCTCATGCAAAAAAGGCTGAAGCGTTATAATGTGACCAAGTGGGCCAACGAATTCGTTGATAGCCTGCAGAGGATCAGCAAGATTTCAAATTATACATCGGAAGCAAAGCTGATGAACCCTGAGGTGCAAAAGAAATTGCTGAAGGATTATCAGCAAGCTAAAAACCGCCTGATCATTGTAAACTATGATGGGACACTGGTACCACTCAACAACAATCCTGGTAAATCCATGCCATCAGAAGATTTGCTTAATCTTTTAGCCAACCTGAACCGCACTGACAAAACTGATATTGTCATCATCAGCGGAAGAGGGAAAAAAGATCTGGAAGACTGGCTGGGTAATACCCCGGTTAATCTGACCGCTGAACAAGGTTGCTGGATCAGGGAAGCACTTCAGCGGGAGTGGAAACTCTTTAAACCACTTTCCAACGAATGGAAAAAGGAGGTGCTTCCCATTATGGAGATGTACACCGATCGCTTACCCGGCGCTTATCTTGAGGAACGCGATTATTCCATTTCATGGCATTATCACAAAGCCGATATTGAGCAGGCCACTTTCCTTGCCAAGGAAGTGGGCGATCATCTGCTAAGCATTACTACCAATATTGGTGTACAGGTGCTTCCCGGTCACCGGGTGATTGAGGTCAGTAACTCAGGGATCAACAAGGGGGAGTTGGCTATGCATTGGCTTTCTCGTAAAGACTATGATTTTGTGATGGCTATTGGAGCAGGATGGTCGGATGAAATGTTGTTTCAGACGCTTCCAGCCCACGCCTGGTCTGTCCGGGTGGGATTGTTAATTACCTCCGCTAAATTTGTCCTGAAGAGCCAAAGCGATGCCCTTGAGTTGTTAAAACTCCTTGAGAAGCATTAAGCCTCTGCAGTTTTGTCAAAAGGTTGTTCATTCATTATTAACCTGGTTCGGGGCAGGCATTGAGGATATTCACGTTGAATAAAAGCAATCAGTTCTTCACGCACGTAAACTCGTAGATCCCAGGCTTCCGGACTTGAGGCTGCACTCATCAGGGCGCGGATTTCCATAGTGTATTCCTTTGCGTCAGTTACTTGCATCACATTCACCTTCCCGTCCCATAAGGGTGTGGCTTTAAGGATTCGAGAGAGTTCTTTTCTCAGTGCTTCTACCGGAAGGGTGTAATCAGTATATAGGAAAACTGAACCCAGGATGTCAGCTGAAGTGCGCGTCCAGTTCTGGAATGGCTTCTCCAGAAAGTAAGTGGTGGGTACTACAAGGCGGCGTTTATCCCAAAGGCGTACTACAACATAAGTCAAGTTGATCTCTTCGATCCATCCCCATTCGTTTTCAACGATCACTACGTCATCAATTCGGATTGGTTGGGTAATGGCAATTTGCAGCCCCGCAAGGATGGAACCCAGGGCTTTCTGTGCCGACAAACCGAGGATAATCCCTGCCACCCCTGCCGAGGCAAAGAGGCTGATGCCTATGTTGCGCACTTGCTCGAAGAGCATTAGGGCAATAGCAATTCCGATGAGGATTACGATAAAAACAAGGATTTTTTCAAGGATGTTGTATTGGGTATACACCCTCCGCGTATCCAGGTTATTGGATTCATTGAGGTCATAATTCTTCAGTAACTGGTTCTTCAGGATTCGTATCAGGGCAACGATACCCCAGGTGATACTGATCACAAAAAGAACCTCTCCGGCTTTTTTCATGCCTGCAATAAACTCCGGATGATCAATGCCGATTGGTTGGATACCATACTGCATAAAAAAAGACAGCAACAAAATAAATGATGGGGCAATAAACCTTGAAATGAATTTCATGGATTTAAGTTTTGGTCAATACAAAAACCACATGGATACCCATATGGTTAACTATTCAACAAAGAATCTGCAGAGGGGTTCATTAATGAGATCCTGGCATAATAAAAGCGAATAACAATAGAGGAAAAGATCAGGACCGCTTGCCGGCTAACCTTTCGTTTTCGCGGAATACCCGCATGAAATTGCCTGCCCAGATCTTCTCAATGTCTTTTTTACTGTAACCGCGGCGTACCAGTTCAAGGGTAATATTCTCCATTTGGGTCACATCGTAGCAATCCTCCAGGGCACCCCCTCCGTCGAAATCGGTTCCAATTCCAACGTGGTCGATGCCGATGAGATTCACAATGTGGTCGATGTGGTCAACCAGGTCGGACACGGTAGCCATGGGGGCAGGATATTTGCGGTTGATCTCTTCCCACATTTTTCGCAGGGCATCCATTTCTTCTTCGGAGAGCAGTTCGCGTTGGGGGTAGGCAGCACGCATGGCAGCAAAGGCTGAGTCGCGCTGGGCATTGGCCGGAAGTTCTTTTACATAGCTGCTCAACACGCACATTTGTATGACCCCGCCATTTTCGGCTAGTGCCACCAGCATATCGTTGTCCAGGTTTCGAGGATTATTGCAAATGGCCCTGGCATTAGAGTGGGAGGCAATGACAGGTGCCC
>LSQX01023404.1_pt1 | contig 10817 bp, 10 predicted proteins | sample 654561 | NCBI WGS metagenome assembly LSQX01 (sample SAMN04489861, study PRJNA283612) | anaerobic digester metagenome | isolation source: 4 biogas reactors fed with cattle manure at either 37C or 55C with and... | place: Denmark: Kongens Lyngby | collected 2014 | reverse complement strand
ACCTTGCAATATCATGATGGTTTTTTAGAAAGTGATTACGGTGTTAAAAAAGCACTCAAGATGACAAACCATAAAGAAATATTAGCGTTATCAGAAAAATGGAAACCCTATCGTGGGTACGCAACCTTTAATTTATGGGAAGCGTTAGCAAAGGAGTAACATGTTATACAAACTTGTAATGGATTCACCAATCGGTAAATTAAGCATTGTCACCAATCCGACGCATCTGGTGGCTGTGCATATGGAAAATGAATATGACAAAGCCGCGAACATACCAGCAGGAGATGTTGATATTTTATTTAAAACCAAAGCATTTTTCGATGCTTACTTTAAAGGTGAACATCCTGTTTTTGAGCGTCAGTTGATCGCATTGGAAGGAACTGACTTTCAAAAGGAAGTGTGGGAACTGCTACTTGCGATCCCTTATGGTCAAACGACAACCTATAAAGCATTAGCCGCACAGATTGCGAAAAACAGAAACATTGAGAAGATGTCGGCGCAAGCGGTCGGGGGTGCGGTTGGTTCTAATCCGATTTCAATTATTGTGCCATGTCACCGTGTGATTGGTAGTAACCAGCATCTCACCGGCTTTGGTGGGGGTATGGAGCGTAAAATTAAATTATTAAATCATGAAGGTTTAACAATTAAGGATTTAAAAGTTATAAAAAAATAATCCAGTTAAAAAGGAGTTTCATCATCAAAGAAACTCTTTTTTGTTTGGATAATTGATAGCTGTATCGGTGCTTATGCACTCATTTGTTTGTGAATCCATTAATTAATAATGTCACAAGCAACCTTGACAAATTGAAAGATGATGCCGTGCGTGCACGCGCTAGCTTGATATAATTTAATTAAAGAGGTGGCTATCGTGAGAGCGATTCATTTTGGTGCAGGCAATATTGGTCGTGGTTTTATCGGTGAGGTTTTATCTGATAACCAATTCAACATCACTTACATCGATATTAATGAAACGATAATTTCAGAATTAAACAGCAAACAGAAGTTCAATATTTTTGTTGTCGGTGAAACCACCGTAAAAAAAGAAGTTCATCATGTAAGTGGTATTAATAGTCAAACACACTATGAAGATGCTGTGCAGGCATTTTTAAATGCTGATTTAGTAACAATTTCAGTGGGTGTCAATAATTTGAAACATATCGCACAAACGCTTGCTGATGGTATTAGATTACGAAGCCAACATGATAAAGATGCGCTTGATGTCATAGCGTGTGAAAACATGATTGGTGGTTCGCAACATCTAAAACAATTGGTGTTAGATCATTTAAATCAAGTTGAACAAGCTTATGTTCATGACAGGGTAGGCTTTCCCAATGCTGCCGTTGATCGGATTGTGCCGGAACATCATGATGACGATGTTTTAAGCGTGCGTGTCGAAGAATTTAAAGAATGGTTGGTTGAGAATCGTGACCGTAAATCAAACGTTGAACTAATTGGCGTTCAGTATGTGGATGCCTTAGAACCCTATGTTGAACGTAAGTTATTCACGGTTAATACCGGTCATGCGAGTTTGGCCTTTCTTGGTTTGCACGCGGGTTATGTCGATACCAATTCAGCAATCAATGATCAAGAAATTTTAAAACAGCTTCAGCAGGTTTTAAAAACAACGAGCACTTATTTAAGACTTGTGCATGGGTTTAGTGAAGACTCCTTAAGCCAATACATTGATTTGGTGATGCAACGCTTTCAAAATCCTGGCATCAGCGATGATTTGAATCGCATTGCTAGAAATCCAATGACGAAACTTTCAAACCAAGAGCGCTTTATTAAACCGCTTCAAAAGCTACATGATTTAAACATGGATTATGAAACGTTAATTGCGATGGTGGCACTTGGTTTTCTTGTTCATGTTAAAGGTGATGCTCAAAGTGAACAACTGCACGCCATGATTAAACAAAATGGGCTGTTGGAAACGATTCAAGAAGTGACAGGCTTGGATACCAAGCTCAGCTTAGAAATTCAAGCAGCTATTAAAAATGTCACCATCAATCATGACATTTTAATTTAAGTAAATATAACATAGGGTACATCATTACCTATGATATAAATATAAAAGGAGGAATTTTAATGAAAGAACGAATTCAAAAGTTAGGTCGTTTCTTAAGTGGAATGGTTATGCCTAACATTGCTGCGTTCATTGCATGGGGATTTATTACGGCTTTATTCATTCCTGATGGATGGTTTCCAAATGAAACATTCGCAGAATTAGTCGGGCCAATGATTACCTATCTACTTCCAATTTTGATTGCTTACACTGGCGGTAGAATGGTCAATGGAATCCGAGGAGGAGTCGTAGGGGCGATTGCAGCTGTTGGAGTTATTGTCGGATCTGATATCCCACAATTCTTAGGAGCAATGATTGTGGGACCGTTTGCAGGTTACTTATCCAAGCAAATGGATCGTGTTTTAAAGCCCATCACACCAACTGGGTTTGAAATGTTGGTCAATAACTTTTCACTCGGTATTTTAGGTTTAATTTTGGCGATCATCAGTCAGCTCTTTATCGGACCGGTCGTCGCTGGTGGGGTTACATCATTAGGTAAAGCGGTACAAGTGATCGTTGATGCGAAGCTGTTACCATTTACTTCATTGATTGTAGAACCTGCGAAAGTGTTGTTCCTTAACAACGCAATCAACCATGGTGTCTTTGCACCGCTTGGTCTTGAACAAGTTCAATCGGTTGGGCGTTCAATCTTCTTCTTGATTGAAACCAACCCAGGACCTGGTTTAGGTTTATTATTAGCATGTATGTTCTTTGCTAAAGGTGCTGAAAGACAAACTGCACCTGGTGCTATCATTATCCACTTCTTAGGTGGAATTCATGAAATTTATTTCCCATATGTGCTCATGCAACCGTTATTGATTTTAGCGGTCATTGCAGGGGGCGCTGCTGGGGTATTAACTTTTCAATTATTAGGTGCCGGCCTTGTTGCCACACCATCACCAGGAAGTATTATAGCCTTGTTGGCGATGGCACCTAGAGGTGGTGCAATACCTGTTCTTGCAGGAGTTGCCGTTTCAACGATCGTTACCTTTCTCGTTGCTGCCGTCATTTACAATATGACAGAAGCTAAAAAGACACTTGAAGAAAGTACAGAAAGTGTAGCGGATTTAAAAGGAAAGAAAGCTGGAGTTATTAAGAAAATTGTCTTTGCTTGTGATGCAGGTATGGGATCCAGTGCCATGGGCGCTACTACCTTACAAAATAAATTCAAAAAAGCAGGCATTGACGTTGAAGTTAATAACTTTGCTTTGGATGAAATTCCAATGGATACCGATCTTGTCGTGACACACGCCAATTTCCAAGCACGTGTTTTAGATCGCCTTCCAGATGTTGAAATAATTTTGATTAAGAATTTCGTCGGTGCTCCAGAATACGACGAGTTGGTAGAACGTTTAAAATAAGATAAAATAATAGAAGAAAGCTCACTTTGAGTTTTCTTCTATTGATTAGGAGAATAAAACATGAATATATTTTTCTCTCCAAGACTAAGTGCGATCCTCAAAATACTCGCTGAGAAAAAAGATTACGTACCCACATCTTATCTTGCCGAGCAACTTGGGGTTAGCACACGCACTGTCTTTCGAGAAATACAAGATATAGATTTCTTGTTGGCTCCTTTTGGTATTAGTCTAAAATCAAAATCAGGTTATGGGTATAAGCTGGTGGCGAGTGATGCAAGTATTAAACATTTCTTTGAAGTCTTAGAAGCAAGTGTTGACATCGTTCCTTGGGCTACAACGGAAGAACGCCGCAATCTTTTAATGATGGAAATTCTTCAAGCAAAGGATGCCATTAAATTGATGACACTGGCCTCTTTGTTGAGTGTTTCAGAAGGTACGATTAGTCGCGATCTGGATTACATTGAACCACGATTTGAGCACTACAACATCGAACTGATACGTAAACCTGGTTTGGGAATTGAAATTAGTGGAGATGAAGAGAACATCCGCAAAGCGATTACTGATTTTGTTCATGAAAGTTTCATTGTTAAAAGTCAGCAAGGTCATGACTCCAAAGAGAATTTATATCAATACTTCGACGAACAAGAATCGGGTATCCTTGGTTTACTTGATCGTAACAACTTAAACAAAGTCATCGACGTTATCAGCAATTCATCGCTTAAAATTATGAACCGCATCACAGAACATTCTTTTATTGGCTTGGTGATTCATTTAACCGTTGCGATCAATCGTATCCAAAGCGGTGAAGCCATTACCATGGATCCTGAGTTGTTCAGATCTTTACAGGAAGATTCCATGTATCGTGATGCCAAGATTATTGCTGGTGATATTGAAGATCGTTTTAAAATTGAATTTCCAAAAGCTGAAATTGGTTACATCTTAATGCATTTAAGAGGAACACGCCCCCGTTATCTGGATGAATCCCAAGATATTGGTTTTGTTTTGTCGAACTACGAAACGTTGATGTTGGTTGAAAAATTAGTTAGTAATTTTTCGAAATTGTCCCACTATGATTTTTCAAATGACGATCAACTCATTACCGGGCTTTTAGCGCATGTGATTCCAAGTCTAAATCGCATGCGTAACAAGCTTGAAATTAGAAACCCACTGTTGAAGGAAATTAAGGAAACATACCATGAGTTATTTATGCTCGTGAAAGAAAGTGCCCGTGCTTTGAACATGTATGACGAAATCATTATCAGTGATGATGAGATTGGCTATTTGACTTTGCATTTTGGAGCCGCGATTGAGCGGCTTAAATACAAAAACAAACCAAAACGCTTGCATCTTGGTGTTGTGTGTGCCTCTGGGATTGGTGTTTCAACCTTATTATCATCCAAGATACAGTCGCATTTTCCTGATATTTACAAAGTCATTCCATTATCAGTGGAAGAAATTGTTCACGGTCACATTCAAGGCATTGATTTGCTGGTCGCAACCTTAGAAATTGAATCGGTAATTCCAACGGTCTTTGTCAATCCATTGCTGAAGGCTGATGATCTAAAATTAATCCGTGAAGCCATTGATAAGATTAAGTTTGAAACGCAAAGTCCGTTGAATCGGAGTCAACAATTCAATTATGAAATCATTCATAACATTGGTCTGACGACCTTGGATGTTTCAAAATCTAAATTGATGAATTTACTTGAGTTATCAAAACAATGCACTAACTCAGTTCAGCTTCAAGAAAAGATATATGATGCTTTAATTAAACGTGAAGCTCATTCAGTAGTTTATATAGCGGAAAAACGCTTTATCATGTATCATGCTAGTGTGGAAGGATTGCTTGAGCCAATTGTGATGTTTTTAAAAGCGAATCAAGCACAGCCGCATCCAGATTATCAAAACGTTGAAACGGGGGTATTAATGTTAATCCCTAAGCCTGCAAAAGCAGAAGATCGTGTGACCATGAGTAATATCTCAAAAGTGATTATCGAAGATGATCGACTGCACGATGCCATTCAACAAGAAGATTTAAATCAAATAAAGAAAGTTTTAGTGAAGTGCATGGAGGAATATCAAAATGAATAAGTTGCCACTTTTAAACAAAAGAAACATCAAACTACAACAAGCATCCGTTAGCAAACTTGAAGCGATTAAAGCATCTGGGGAGCTTCTTTTAAATGAAGGCTACATTGAGAAAGAATACATCGACAGCATGATTAAACGCGATGAAAACTTAACTGTTTACCTCGGTAGTTCTTTAGCGATTCCGCATGGTGAGTATGATGGAAAACAGTTTATCAAACAATCAGGAATTTCAATTTTAATTTATCCGAATGGGATTGATTGGAATGGTGAAGAAGTCAAAGTGGTAATTGGGATTGCTGGTCTCGGTGATGAGCATATGAAAATCTTAGCCATGATTGCAGAGATCTTTGAAGATGAAGCCAACGTAGAGCAGCTCATTAACGCAACCGATGTGGATCTCGTTTATAAATTATTGACATAAAATAAACAGTTTAAAATTGATAACGTATGAAGTAGACAACTAAGGCACCTTAGTTGTTTTTATAATGAATATAAGATGAATATTTATAAAACTCACTTCAAATTAACCACTGGTGTCAACATACCTTGTAACCGGTTGCAAATAATAGTGAAGTGGTATAACATAATCACTAAGGAGGAGTTCAAGTATGCCAAGTATTGTTATCGTTGAAGGGATTGGTCCAGCGTACCAAGAAAAGTTAAATGCAATTGGAATTTTCACAACAGAAGATTACATTAAGCGCTGCGCCACAAAAAAAGGAAGAGTTGCCGTTGCCGAAGAATCAGGAATTTCTGAGAAATTAATCTTAACCTGGGCGAACCACATTGACTTATTCCGGATTAAAGGTGTGCGTGAGCAATTCGCAGAATTACTTGAAGCAGCAGGTGTTGACACTGTTGTAGAACTTGCCCAAAGAAATCCTGAAAATCTGTATGAAAAATTAAAAGAAACCAACGCGGAAAAACGTTTGGTTCGCAGATTGCCAGGGCCGAAGCAAGTCGAAGACTGGATTGCACAAGCAGCAAAATTACCTAGACTTTTAGAATATTAAACACTTAAAAAAGTCAAACAAAAACCAACATGTGTTGGTTTTTTGTATGCCAGAATTAAAACCTGCGTGGCTTGTAAGGCGCCATTAGAATTGAAATAATAAAATAGCCAAGCAAACCAATAAAGATAAAAACAAGTTTTAAAGCGCGATAGAAGATTTGAAATCCATTTAATTTTTGCTTGTCCATATCGTACCTCATCGATCCATCTTCATCATAACCCATTGATTTATATAGTTGTGATTATGCGTTGAAAAAAATCCATATTTTCCTAACTTATAGATATAATATGGATTTTATTGTTTTTGTGGGTAAAATATCGGACTACTTCAAGATTGTTTTAAGTTGCTTTAAAGTAGATTGATCAAAACCGTAATCAAAGGATTGTTGTAAGCGTACGGCTTTACCAAAGTGGTAGGCATCCGCTTGAATGTGTTGGTGTAAGGCATTGATGTTTTCAAGGTTTAAACCAGAGCCGGGCATTATTATGGGTCCAGCCTGTGCTTTTTGTTTTTGGACAAGTCTTTTTAAGTTGTCTTTTCCGCCCATGCAATCTGCATGCCCGCCGGAAGTTAAAATCCATTTGACTTGTGGGTAATGACACAGGGTGTCGTAAGCTTCAAACACATCCCGAGCTCGATCAAAGGCACGATGAAATGTGATGTTCATATACGGATAGCTTTCAATGACACGTTCTAAAAAGTCGGTGTCAATGCGCAAATCCTCCTTGAGGGCACCAATCACAATGTTTTTGCCTTTGTAAGTATCGATTAGTGCAATGGTTTGCAGCATGATTTCTTGATCGGCTTCTGTGTAGATGAAACTATCATCATGGGGACGGACCATCACGTGCACCGGTACAAAACTCATCAAAAGTGCATCTTTCAGAGTTTGCGCATCAGGAGTGAGACCACCATGTTGCATGTGAGACACAAGCTCCACACGATCGGCCTTGCCGTAAGCGGCTTCTACAATTTCTTTGCTGTGTTGCACAATGACTTCAATAATCATATTTTTACCTCTTTCACATTGCTCACTTTATTTTAGCATATCCGCTGTTCATTCTCCTTTATTCTTTAACGAATTCACGGTAAAATCAAATTTGAGGTAACCTATGCGATACATTATTAACCATTCAACAAACCCATATTTTAATTTAGCCTTGGATGAGTATGCATTACGTCATGTTCATGTGGATGAAGACTTTTTCATTTTATGGCAAAATGAACCTTCCATCATCATCGGCAAAAATCAAACAACTTTAGAAGAAATTAATCAACATTACGTGGATGCTCACAAGATTAAAGTCGCACGCCGCGTTTCTGGTGGTGGGGCTGTCTACCATGACTTTGGTAATCTTAACTTTACCTTCATCACCAAAGTGGATGATCCAAGCAAAGTGAATTATAAAAAGTACGTGCAACCCGTGGTTGATGCCTTGGCATCCATGGGTATCCAAGCTGAAGCAAGCGGTCGCAACGATGTGCTTGTGGATGGTCTGAAAATATCAGGCAATGCGCAGCGTATGGCCAATGGCAAGCTCATGCATCATGGCACGATTTTATTTGATGTTGACATTGAAGCGATGGTGGAAGCTCTAAGCGTTGACCCTTCAAAATTTAAATCCAAAGGTAGCAAATCGGTTCGGTCGCGGGTCACAAACATCAAGGACCATTTACCGCCCGACACAACTTTAGAAATGTTTTGGGAGAAACTCCACTACTATTTATCCAATAAAGGGCAAGATCGTGAAATTATTTTAACAAATCACGATTACGATGCCATCAATCAACGTGTTAAAGAACAATTTGAAACCTGGGAGTGGAACTACGGTGCATCCCCTGATTTTGATTACCATCACAAAACACGATTTGAGGGGGGCACGGTTGATGTGAGCGCTAAAGTTGATCAAGGCATCATTAAACAAATCCGTTTTAATGGTGATTATCTTGGTTTAGAAGATGTTGCGGATCTTGAAAGCGCCCTGATTGGGGTTCGTTATGATAAATCAAGCATTAAAGCGAGTTTGTCGAGGTTTGATTTACGTTTATTTTTCGGTTCAATTACACTTGAAAATATCCTTGATTTAATGTTCTGATAAGGGGCATAAATGTTGAAGGAAACCTTCTTCGGTGGTAGGGTAAAATTGTGATAAGAGAGACACATTTAACAAGAAGAAGGGAAGTGTTACACATATGGCAAAAACAAAAAATGGATTCGTTTTAGACTTCCAAAAGCATTTGGATGATGTTGCGAATCTTTTTCCAATGGTGCAAGTATTGGATGAAAACGGAAAAGTTATCAATGAAGACTTGCTCCCAGATTTAAGTGATGATCAGCTTGTCGAGCTGTTTGAAAATATGTTGTGGTCGCGGGCCTTGAATGACCGTTCAGTCATTCTGGCGCGTCAAGGTCGTTTAGGATTTTTCGCACCCACGGCCGGGCAAGAAGCAAGTCAGCTTGCAAGTTATTATGCATTTAATAAAGAGGATATTTTACTTCCGGGATACCGGGATATTCCACAACTCGTGAAACATGGATTGCCTTTATATAAGGCATTTTTATGGAGTCGTGGGCATGTCGAAGGTAATAAATATCCAGAATCACTCAAAGCCTTGCCTCCGCAAATTATTATTGGGGCACAAATTATTCAAGCAGCAGGTGCGGGTCTTGGTTTAAAGAAACGTAAGAAACCAAACGTTGCTTTAACCTACACCGGTGATGGTGGCTCCTCACAAGGTGATACTTACGAAGGCATCAACTTTGCTGGCGCATTTAAAGCACCCGTCGTTTTCATTATTCAAAACAACGGGTATGCGATTTCTACCCCGTGGGAAAAACAAACGGCAGCGCCAACCTTAGCGCAGAAAGCTGCAGCTGCGGGCATTGTTGGCATTCAAGTCGATGGGATGGACCCCTTGGCTGTGTATGCGGTTTCCAAAGCAGCGCGTGATTGGGCCTTAGCTGGCAATGGACCTGTGTTGATTGAAACGATTACTTCACGGTTTCAACCGCACTCCATGTCCGGTGATGATCCAAAACGTTATCGCGATCAAGCAAGCTTTGAAGCATGGGACAAAAAAGATCCATTGATCAGAATGCGTCATTATCTCCATGAAAAAGGCATTTGGGATGAAGCGCATGAACTGGCAGTAATTGAGAAATTTGATAATGAAATTAAAGAAGCTGTGCAAACAGCGGACAATCAACCAAAACAAAAAGTTTCTGAATTTTTAGAAAACATGTTTGAGGTTCCAACGTTTACGATTAAAGAACAAATTGAACATTTTAAAGCGAAGGAGGGGAAATAATCATGGCAGAACTTACAATGATTCAAGCCATCACCCAAGCTTTAGATCAAGCCTTAGAAAAAGATGAAAATACACTAATCTTCGGTGAAGATGTGGGTGTCAATGGTGGCGTCTTTAGAGCCACCGATGGTTTGCATGAAAAATACGGGGAAGAACGCGTCTTTGATACGCCTTTGGCAGAATCTGCGATTGGTGGATTAGCGATTGGTCTAACCCTAGAAAATTATCGTCCGATTATGGAGATCCAATTCTTTGGGTTTGTTTTTGAGGTCATGGATTCCTTGGCTGCCCAAATGTCACGGACGCGATTCCGCATGGGCAACACCCGTTCCATGCCAGTTACGATTCGTTCACCATTTGGTGGTGGTGTGCATACGCCAGCGCTTCATGCGGATAGCTTGGAAAGCTTAATGGCGCATACTCCAGGAATTCGAGTTGTGATTCCTTCCAATCCATACGATGCCAAAGGCTTACTCTTGGCATCCATTGAAAGCAACGATCCGGTTGTTTATCTGGAACACATGCGTTTGTATCGTTCCTTTAAAGAAGAAGTACCATCCGAGTACTATACGATTGATCTCGACAAGGCAAATGTCGTACTTGAAGGAAATGATGTGACGTTGGTAACCTATGGCTACATGGTGCAAGAAGCGAAAAAAGTCGCAGCAACCTTAGCTGAAGAAAACATCAGCGTGGAAGTGATTGATTTGCGGACCATTTCACCGATTGATGTGGAAACCATTTTAAAATCAGTTGAGAAAACAGGACGTTTGGTTGTCGTGCAAGAAGCACAACGCCAAGCTGGTGTTGCAGCAACCATCATTGCGGAAGTGGCCGAACGTGCCATCTTGAATTTAAAAGCACCGATTGGTCGTGTTGCATCCCCTGATTCAGTCTATCCCTTTGGTTTGGCTGAACATGACTGGTTACCTAATGCAAACGATATTATTGAAGCAATTAAAGAAGTCATGAATTTTGACG
>LSQX01386405.1_pt1 | contig 10818 bp, 7 predicted proteins | sample 654561 | NCBI WGS metagenome assembly LSQX01 (sample SAMN04489861, study PRJNA283612) | anaerobic digester metagenome | isolation source: 4 biogas reactors fed with cattle manure at either 37C or 55C with and... | place: Denmark: Kongens Lyngby | collected 2014 | reverse complement strand
AAAGGTTGCTATTACCTTATCGGGTACCAACTCTGGCGTAGGTTCTGGTACCGGTGTAGGTGTCGGCGTTGGTGGGCTAGGATCTGTAGAAGGACCGCTTGACCCGCCACTTGCCGGAGGGTTACCTACTGTCGTTGAAACACCATCAATAATAATTCTTACACTTCCAACACCCTGGATATTAGGGATAAACTCCTTGGATAGTGCAGTAATTATTGAATTAGCCGCTTCAGGTGAACTTAGTATTAATGTAAATCTTTGCTGAGCATCAATCTCTAAGGCAACATCTGTAGCTAAAACCACGCCCGAGCTTGATATAGTTATATTAGAAAGCACTCCGCTAGCTCCTGAAATATCAACATTACCAGAAGCTTCAATGAATAAATCTAATTCACCTTCATTGACAATAGCTGTATTTGACTTATCAAGAACTATATGTATTTCAACTGATGCATCTTCATTGATTACAATTCTTGATGCATTACTTCTGATGAAAATCACATTTCCTATAGCAAATTCCATCCAAGTTTCAGCCTTTATCTGCTTTATCTGTATTTCATCAAAAACTCCATAGTTTCTTACTGAGCAATTAGGGGCTTCAACTATAAGTGCCTTACCCTTATAGTCTCCTTTGGGGATTGTAAATTCCTTTTCTTCATCTGTCTTAATCCTAATCACAGGAGCTTCACTTAGTAGAGCAGCTTCCAATGATTTTTGATCAACAGCATCATAAACATTTGAAACCAAAATATTTACACTATCCTTTGCCTTACCTGACATGGTGGTCGCAGTTATTGTAACCTTACCGTTCTTTAAGCCTGTTACAAAACCCCTATCATTTACTGTCGCAATATTAGTATTACTTGATGACCAGTTAACATAGTCAGTTGTTTTACTCGGTTTTGTTGATTTATTAAGGTTATATCTTTCTCCTACAACAAGAGTATCAATCTTATTATTTATATCAATCTCTTTTGCAGGAATCTTCATAGACTTTTTGACATAAACCTTAGCAATCAAGGTGTAATTTTCATCACCTGCTTTTATATCACAAGTGATGGTTGCGGTACCTGCTGCCTTAGCTTTAACTAAGCCAACCCTATTAATAGTAGCCACTTTGGTATCACTACTCTTCCAAGTGTAAGTAGAACCGGGAATCTTATTTCTTATGTTAAAATCATAAGATTCACCTACAAGAAGATAGCGATAATCTGTCTTGCTAAGTACTGGTTCGTCTTTTGTAGCACTAGTAGCGGCATATGATTTCTTTTGTGTAACGAATCCAGAGGGTATAATCATAGCAGCTACAAGAAGGCATACAAGAAGTCGTCTTATTAGTGTTCTTTTTCTGTTAATCATGGTTCCTCCTTTTTTATTTATTTGATGGTTATAGACAAAGCGCAGTTATCTGCAAAACTGATGAGGCTTTACAGAATATGAGCATTTTGTCAGGGACAAAGAGCATAAATTTATATTAGATTGAAGTATATGGACACCTTGTATAATGTGTATAACCAATATATAAATTTATTCCCTTGGTAGTATAATTATAACAGACATTCCAAATAGTAACATGTATTTATTATGTAAAATATGCATTAATTATGGATACCGCAGTTTATTTTAAACATATTTAATAAAAAACTCCTGCATTATTATTCATCTTTTATATTCATTATAAGTTACAGATTATAATCTTGTTTAGGTTATCTTATATAAAAATCCCCAATATCCGATTAAGTATTCAGATATTAGGGACAAAATCCATCAAACTAATATTTAATAGCTATGAAATTAAATCACTATAATTTTTACTCCAGATAATCCTTCAGCTTCCTGCTCCTACTTGGATGCCTTAGCTTTCTAAGAGCCTTAGCTTCAATCTGACGGATTCTTTCTCTGGTTACATTAAACTCCTTACCTACTTCCTCCAGAGTTCTTGCTCTTCCATCATCAAGACCGAACCTCAGTCTTAGGACCTTCTGTTCTCTTTCGGTCAGAGTACCAAGTACCTCGACTAGCTGCTCCTTAAGTAGGGTAAAGGCTGCCGCCTCGGCGGGTACAGGAACATTATCATCCTGGATAAAGTCTCCCAGATGACTGTCCTCCTCCTCACCTATAGGTGTTTCAAGGGATACGGGCTCCTGGGATATCTTCTGTATCTCCCTAACCCTTTCCACCGGAATGCCCATAACATCGGAGATTTCCTCCGGGGTAGGCTCTCTTCCAAGCTCCTGTAGAAGCTGTCTTTGTACTCTGGTTAGCTTATTTATAGTCTCTACCATATGAACAGGTATACGGATTGTCCTTGCTTGGTCGGCTATAGCCCTTGTGATAGCCTGTCTGATCCACCATGTAGCATAGGTCGAGAATTTGAAGCCCTTACGATAATCGAATTTCTCTACGGCTTTAATAAGCCCAAGATTACCCTCTTGAATTAAGTCTAGGAATAGCATCCCGCGGCCAACATATCTCTTAGCAATACTTACCACCAGTCGAAGGTTTGCCTCTGCCAATCGCTTCTTGGCGAAATCATCTCCCTCTTCCATCCTTTTGGCCAGATCGCTTTCTTCCTCTGCCGTAAGTAATGCCACCTTACCGATTTCCTTAAGATACATGCGGACAGGATCCTCTATATTAACGCCCTCAGGAACAGAAAGGTCTATGGTTTCTGTCTCATCTTCCTCTTCTTCAGGTAAGATATCCTCTTCCTCTGCATCGGTTATACGAAGAACATCAACATTGTGTTTTTCCAAATAATCGTATATTTTCTCAATTCGCTGAGGATCCAGCTCCATATCTGCAAAAAAGTCATTTACCTCTTGAAATTCCAAGACATTCTTCTTCTTTTCTGCGAAGGCCAATAATTCCTTTAGTCTTTCCGTAAATTTAGCAATATTTTCGTCCATAGATAATCCTTCCTTTTCTAGCTCTTTTATATTCTAACCATCATTCAATGAAATATGCAATTCTGTTACCAGCCACAATACCGTGGTTCCTATCATTACTATAATACCGTCACAATGGTCTCTGTCATTACTTTAGGATTGCAGAAATATTCTTCTTAAGATCTGCTTTATCTCTTATGATATTTTGCAATAACTGTGTATCATTTTCTTCTATAGCCTTTAGACTCTGTCTGTTCAGGCTCTCTTCCTTCAGTCGATAAATCGTATCAAACAAAGCCTTCTGTCTGTCTGCTTCCTTTATCTCACCTAAGAGCTCAGCATTAAAGAGTGAAGCCGCCTCAGACTGTTCCTCAATGTTTTGAAAACAGCTTATAATTTTAGCAGGTATAACCTCATTGGCTTTATCATATTCCTCAAAAACTAATTTCGCTACATCTGTATATATACCATCGGCAAAATCCTCCGGTTTAAGAAGAGTCTTTAGCTTATTAAATAAATCTGGCTCCTCAGTAAGCCATGTCAATAACAGCTTTTGGATTTTTACTATTCCCTCATCACTGTTCTTCTTTCCCTGTGATGATTTGTAGGGAAGCTTACTCACTTCATTCTTATAACCCATGGATCCTAGCCTATTAACTAGCCTCTGAAGGAGATTTACATCAATGTTGTATGTTTTGGCCACTGCATCCAGATAGAAGTTACGCTCTAGCTGCTCCGTAAAATATAGTAATTTCTTGGCTATTTCATTAAAGAACTTGGTCTTATCCTCGGGATCTTCCATATTATAATTTTTCTGAAGTGTATCAATCTCAAAGAAAAAGCTGTTTTTTGCTTCATCAATTCTCTTCCTGTATTCCTCAGCTCCAAGGGCTTTAATAAAATCATCCGGGTCCTTATAGGGCTCCATATTTACTACCTTGACAGTTAGGCCTACATCACGAAGTATTGGAATGGCACGAAGTGCTGCCTTTATACCTGCACTATCACTGTCAAAGGTAAGGAGCACCTCCTTAGTGTATCTTTTTAAAAGACTCGCATGTAACTCTGTAAATGCGGTACCTAGTGCGGCTACTGCATTCGTAAAGCCTGCCTGATGAAGTGCCATGACATCCAGATAACCCTCGCATATGAGGATATATGATTCTCTTGATCTACGGGCTATATTAAGCCCGTACAAAAGTCTGCTTTTATCAAATATAGCAGTTTCAGGTGAGTTAAGATATTTAGGCATCCCATCACCCATAACACGTCCGCCAAAGCCGACCACTCTGTTGCCTATATCCATTATAGGAAACATTATTCTATCCCAGAACCTATCGTGTCCTCCTCTTACCTCATCAAAAGTTATTAAGCCTGTTTGCTTGAGAAACTCATCCTCATATCCGAGACTTTTAAAATATTGATAAAGGTCATCACTAAAGCGGTTAGAGTATCCAAGGCCAAATGCTTTAATGGTCTCCTCGGTAAATCCTCTACCCAGCAAATATTCTTTAGATGCTTGTCCCCTATCTGATTTTAATTGATAGTAATAATATTTTGCAGCCTCCTTGTTGATTTCCATAAGTCTGTTCTTTAAATCAACCTGGCGTTTTTCTCTAGCTGAATACTCCTGCTCAGGCAAATTAATACCTGCTCTCTCAGCAAGAAATTTCAAGGCCTCAACAAATGAATAGTTCTCATACTCCATTATAAAAGTATAAACATTTCCCCCTACACCACAGCCAAAGCAATGATACATCTGCTTAGATTGGCTTACACTAAAAGATGGCGTCTTTTCATTATGAAAAGGACATAGACCCATATGATTGCTGCCTGTTTTTTTCAACCTTATGTATGAGCCTATAACACTTACTATATCACTTCTTATTCGGACCTCTTCTACCGTATCATCCGGATAATACATACTTTCCTCCCATTCTGCTGCTGTCCATAGTCTTTTTACACATCATTGAACCTCTCGCACTAAATTCACGAGTGTTCTTCTTGTTTAATAAACACTCCAAGCTGATGGGATCATAAGCTCTTTAAACTTTGCTACTGCATATCGGTCCGTCATGCCTGCTATATAATCACATACCGCCTGATAAGGAGGTTCATTTAGTTTCTCCATACGTGTATAATATTCCTTTGGCAGTTCATCCAAGTTATTCTGATAATATTCAAACAGCTGTTTGAGTAGGCGAACTGCCTGTTCTTCCTGACTCTTTGCCTTCTTGTTCATATAGACACTTGAGAACATATATTCACGTAGCTTAAACATGGCATTCTCTATCTCAGGAGACATAATAATGTCGTTTTTACCCTCGCTATTAGCAATTATATCGTGAATTAAGGTGTTTAACCTTAGACCTAGGCTATCCCCCAGAATCTCTTTATATTCCTTAGGTATATCCTCTTCCTTTATAATCCCGCCCCTAATAGCGTCATCCGTATCATGATGTAAGTAAGCGATTTTATCGGATATTCTTACGATTCTTCCCTCCAAGGTGGAAGGAGTTGTAGACATTTGATGGTTACGAATCCCATCTCTTACTTCCTTTGACAGGTTAAGTCCTTGTCCATGATTCTCAAGAAGCTCAACAACACGGATGCTCTGTAGATAGTGCTTAAATCCATCTGGACAGACATCGTCAAGTGCCCTCTCTCCAGCATGTCCAAATGGGGTATGTCCCAAATCATGACCTAAAGCAATCGCCTCAGTAAGATCCTCATTCAATCTAAGAGCCTTAGCAATAGTCCGCGCTATCTGTGATACCTCTAGTGTATGGGTAAGTCTGGTTCTATAATGATCCCCTTCGGGCGCAAGAAACACCTGAGTTTTATGCTTTAACCTTCTAAAAGCCTTCGAATGTAATATACGATCTCTGTCCCTTTGATAAATAGGACGGATATCACATTCCTTCTCCTCATAATCCCTACCCTGGGACATATCAGAGAATGCAGCATATGGGCTTAATATTTCATGCTCCCTTATTTCAAGCTTTTGTCTGGTAGATAAGTGTTTATCCATAAAATCATCCCCTCTAAATTTAGCCTATACTACTAATATTCTACAAGGACTTACTATTTCCTTTTTTTATTTTCATAAATGTGGCTGTTAGATATGAAAATGAATAATATAATGGCTGTTTCATATTTAATAAGGGTGTTGCAAAATATATTAGGGGACATAGGTATGAACCTCACACACCCGTACAAGTACACATGCTATATTTGTCTGTCTTAATCGGACTAAAGTCCGCTTACGACTAAGACAAATGATAGCATATGTTCTTCTAAGGGTGCATTTTGGTTATACCTAAATCCCCTTTTTAATATTTTGCAACATTCCTTTTGATAATAAGAAACAGCCACATATAATTCATTTACCACATTTTTCCCTAGAGGGACATCCAGAGCATCCAGAACAGCAGGATTTGCCTGCCTTTACATCCTTTGCCTTCTTATATAATATAAAACCTGTATAGCCTATAATAAGTGCTCCAAGTACATAAGCTAACATAATCTTCATTCCTTTCTACACGAACAAACTACCTATCTGAAATACCAGTGTTGATAAAAGCATTGCTATACCTAATTGGAATAAGACTGTAAACAAGGTCAATTTCCATGATCTCATTTCCTTTTGAATAACTCCAATAGTCGCCGCACATGGAATATATAATAGGCAAAATACCATTAGTGCATATGCATTGGCTGCACCAAATCCAATTCCGCCTAAAAGCTGTGATAGCCCAGTCATTCCTTCGACGGAGCTAATATTGCTGATACCAAATAATATTCCAAAGCTGGATACTACTACCTCCTTAGCAGCAATACCTGCTATAAGTGCTACTACCACCTGCCACATACCTAGTCCCGCAGGCCGAAGAATAGGCGCTATAGCCTTTCCTATTATTGCTCCAAAGCTTTCCGACATATCGGCAACCATTCCATTAGGCCCAAAGTTTAGTATAAACCATATAATTACTGAGGCTGCAAATATAGTGGTTCCCGCCTTTGATAGATACTCCTTCACTTTCTCCCATACATATATTATTATGGTTCTAGCATTGGGTGATTTATATTCCGGAAGCTCAATTAACAAACTATGCGTTTCCTTAGCATTTGAATTCTTGTTCATAACATAGGCCACTATTATTGCAACCAAAATACCAATCACATACATGGAGTATGCTACTAGCATTGCATTTTCTTCAAAAAACATCTGTGAAAATAGCACATAAATTGGCAGCCTTGCACTACAGGACATAAAGGGTGTAATCAAAATCGTCCTTCTTCTATCCTGAATATTTTCTAAGGAACGAGTAGCCATAATGGCAGGAACGGTACATCCAAAGCCAAGAAGCATGGGAATAAATGCTCTTCCGGACAGACCTACCCTTCCCATAATTCCATCCATTACAAAGGCTACTCTGGCCATATAACCGCTATCCTCTAGAAAAGCAAGTGCAAGAAAAAGGATGAATATATTCGGTAGGAATGTTAATATACCTCCGACTCCGGCTATGATACCGTCTACTATCAAGGAGGACAGTACTATTCCTACATTCATACTATCAAGATAAGAGCTTACTAGCTCAGAGAAGGCTTCCAATCCTCCCTCAAATACTCCCTTTATCATATCTCCTACCGTAAAGGTTAAGAAAAATACCAGAGCCATAATTAAAAGAAAAATAGGTAGTCCAAAAAATCTATTAGTTAGTATTTTATCTATTCTGTCAGTGGAAGCTGACCTTTCGCTTCTGTTAACCAGAACCTCTTCTAATACCTCTTCGATAAAATCATATTTCTGATTAATAATATCCTCTTCATAGCTACCTTTTAAAAGATTCATATCTATTGGATATTTCTTCATGATATGAGGATCCATCTCTATCAGCTTAATGGCATGCCAACGCATATTATCTATTTTGCCGTATTTCTTATATAAGACATTGCTTACCCAGTCAATCTTATCCTCAATCTCATCATTATAGACTATAGAATGCTCTTCGTGTAGCTCATGGCGCATATTATTTCCATGATGCTTATGCCTTCTATGGTGATGTTCAAAATTAAGGTCACTATGCTTATCCCTGTGATGAGCAACGGCATGCATAAGAATATCAAGCCCGGTGCGCTTTCTGGCCGATACGGGAATAATGGGGATACCTAGCATTTCTGGAAACCTATGTAGATCAATCTCCATTCCTCTTTCCTCGATAATATCCATCATATTAAGCGCTATTATAACCGGTTTACCCAGCTCAAGTAACTGAAGGGAAAGATATAAATTTCTCTCCAGGCAGGAAGCATCAACCACATTTACTATAACGTCTACATTTGAATCAAGTATGAACTCCCTGGTCAGCTTTTCTTCCATGGTATATGAAGTCAGGCTATATATTCCCGGAAGATCAACTAATTTAAACTTCTCACCGTGGTATTTGAATGCTCCTTCTATCTTCTCAACAGTTACTCCGGGCCAGTTAGCCACCTTAAGATTAGCCCCTGTAAATGCATTAAATAATGTGGTTTTTCCACTGTTGGGATTACCTACAAAGCCTACTACTAATTCTTTTTTCATAAGAAAGTCTCCTAATCTCAATCGCTTCTGCTATTTTCTTCCCGACTGCCAGTCTGCTTCCCCTAACCATAAAAATAACAGCCCCTCCGCTGTTACGGTTTAGCATCCTGACCTGGGTACCTCTGGTTATCCCTAAGGCTCCCAGCCTTCGCATTGTAACCAAGTCAAGATTCATCGACTCAACTATATAGGTATTGCCAATTTCAGCACTTGTTAGTGTCATCCCAATTTTCCTCCATTTCTTATGTCGTATGTATGCTTTATTGATAATAATTCTCATTAATTATTATATATACCCACACATCTCTTGTCAATATATATTTATTAAAAAATGTTTAACATATAACAAACAAAGTGAACATTCTTATTTAATAAAAAGGATGTATTTTTCTATACAACAAAAAAACCGAATGATACAATATTCCATTTGGCTTAATTTATATATAAGATTTTTATTTATTACTTCTATATGATAATATCATCTATTCTTCTTTAGTAATCCGGTTCTTTCCGGCTCTCTTTGAGAATATGCAACCACAATAATCCTGCCTATATAGTCCATATTCATTTGATAATTCAATTGAACGTTTGTAACCATTTCGCTTCTTAAAATCCGAAGGGAGAAATAATACGCCGTAAATTGACGCCAATTCTTCACCAATTTCATTTAACTTGCTTGCATTCTTATGGGGACTTATAGTAAGAGTCGTTGTAAAAAATTCATAACCGCCTTCACTTGCTACTTTGGCCGCTTCCTCAAGCCTCATGCGATAACATATGGAGCATCTGTCACCGCCTTCATAATCATTCTCATGTCCCTTAATCTGTTCATAGTACTTCTTAGGCTCATATTTACCACCAACAAATAATACAGGATTCTTTAGTGACATTGATTTAACTAAATCCTCTTGCTCCTTAAATCTTCTGGTGTATTCGCCTTCAGGATAAATATTAGGATTATAATAATATACTGTTATAGCAAAATAATCAGATAAATATTCCAGAACATAGGAGCTACAAGGAGCACAACAGCTATGTATCAAAAGAGAAGGAACCTTAGTTCCTCTTTCGACTTCTATTCCCCTTATTATTTTATCAAGCTCTAATTGGTAATTCATATCAACCATGCCTTCCTAAATAGCACTATATGAGTTCAAGTTTTTTCAGAATATTTTCAAATTTCATCTGATCTATGGGTTTTCCTGCATAAGCCGTACACCCCAGCTCAAAGGCTTTTCTGACATTCCTATGTTCATTTAATGCTGTAGTCATGATTATCTTAGCTTTTTTTTCTTCGGGAATTCCTAATTCGTCCTCTTTCTGCCTAATCTGCTTTAGAGTCTGATAACCGTCAAGTAGAGGCATCATAATATCAAGACAAATCAAATCGTAACTCTCATTCTCTTCAATCGCCATAGTAAAAGCATCCACTGCTTCCATGCCATCAACGGTTATATCACACTCACCATATTTTGATAAAAATTTTAACATGATTTTTCTGCATGCAAAGTCGTCTTCAACAATCAAAACCCTCAATTTATCTCCTCCTGTTTTCAGTATGCTTAAGTACTGGTTGAATAGGACATCCGACCTATTCCATATATTATAATAAAACAAAGCCCGATAAAAGGAAAGAAAATAAGAGTTTCATTTATTTACATTATTCTACCTTGTTCTGCTTTATTTGTCATCTATATAAGCTTCTAAAATCTCAAAAAGCTTATCCATCTCTTCCTTTGTGCCTATTGTTATTCTAAGATAATTATTAATTCTCTCTAGATCAAAATAGCGTACATAAATATTGTTTTTTCTTAATGCCTCATATAATTCTTTTGCAGGAATGAATTCATGAGTAACAAACAAGAAATTTGTTCCAGACTGTGGAAAGCTAAATCCAAGTCTTTTAAAAGCATTCTCCGAATATTCCCGTAAATCAATAATGTTTTCTATTTTTCGAGTAAAATAGTCCTTATCCTTTACCCCTTCCACACCTGCTAGAATTGCTGTTTGGTTTAAGGTATAAGAGTTAAATGAATACTTTACATCGTTTAATGCCTTTATCAGCTTTCTACTACCTATGGCATACCCTATTCGCATGCCCGCCATTGACCTTGACTTAGAAAATGTCTGTACAATAATTAAATTCTCATATCGCTTTGTTAAAGATAAGGCAGATTCCTTGGCAAAATCTATATAGGCCTCATCAATTATCACTATGGAACCCGGGTTATGGGCTACAATATCCTCCATGGTAGAATTCTCTTCATATATGGAAGTCGGAGCATTTGGATTGGCAATTACAACTCCACCATTATCCTTATAATAATCCTCCTTGACTAT
>LSQX01181857.1_pt2 | contig 10818 bp, 9 predicted proteins | sample 654561 | NCBI WGS metagenome assembly LSQX01 (sample SAMN04489861, study PRJNA283612) | anaerobic digester metagenome | isolation source: 4 biogas reactors fed with cattle manure at either 37C or 55C with and... | place: Denmark: Kongens Lyngby | collected 2014 | reverse complement strand
TCCGCTGTGCGGAAGGATGGTTTCAGGATCCATTGCGGAGCACCGGGAGGGACGAGCGTCTGCTCGTCCGCGGGCAAGCAGACGCTTGCCCCTCCCAGCGGCGGTCACGCCGCCACCCCGTAAGAGATCCCTGCGCCTCTGCGTCTCTGCGTTAAAAAAACGCCCGACGTTCAACGCTCAACGCTCAACGCTCTGCGGGCGGGGACGCCCGCGCTCCCGACTGCGCATCTTTCGGCCGCACTCCCCTTTCCTGTGTCTTCTGTTAGCTGTCTGCGGGATGCTTGCCTTCTCGCACGGGAACGCACAACCGGCCGCCAACCGCTTCGTGGGATACCGTTCCGGCTTTAACCGCGACACGCTCGCGTTGCAGATCCTGCTCGACCGCCAACACCTCTCCTGCAACTGCGTTGACGGCGTGTGGGGACTGCGAACAGAAATCGCGCTGGTGACCTGGCAGACGCTCAATGGCCTGCCCCCCACCGGCATCCCCGACGCCGCCGTGCTGGAAGCACTCGGCGGCGATGACGACGTGCTGACGCGCTACACCATCACCGCCGCCGATGTGGCTGCCCTAGGCCGGGTGCCGCAGGATTGGGAAGAGCGTGCGCGACTCAAGGCACTGCCCTACGAGACCCTGCAAGAGTTCCTGGCCGAAAAAGGCCACGCCTCGCAGCGGGTTATCGAACGCCTGAATCCCGGCCTGTCCTGGCCGAATCCGCCGGTGGGCAGTGAAGTCGTGTTGCCGAACTGCGCGTATGACAAGCCCGCCAAGGCCGGCTCGATCCGCATCTCGCTCTCACGCACCGAGGTGACGGTTTTCAATCCTGAAGGACAGCTTGTCGCGCTTTTCCCATGCTCGATCGCGCGTGAAAAATCCAAGCGGCCTGACGGCGAGGTCTCGGTCAAGGCTGTCGCACAGAACCCCAACTACACCTACGACCCTCAGCTCTTTGTACCGGGCGGCTCTAAAAAAACCAAACTCCTCATTCCGCCGGGGCCGAACAATCCGGTGGGGCTCGCCTGGATCGGCCTTTCGCTACAGGGCTACGGCATCCACGGCACCCCCACTCCGGAACATATCGGACGTGCCGAATCCAAGGGATGCTTCCGGCTCGCCAACTGGAACGCGGTCAAGCTACTCGCGATGGTAGAGCACGGCACGCCAGTCGTGATCGAGGAGTAGGCGTAGGCTACGGCAGTCTGCCGCGTGCTGCGTCGACTGCGGTTTTGCGGAAGGCCTGGGCGGCTTCGTGCGAGCAGGCCGGCACCACTTCCGCCGCAAAGGCGGCGCTCTTGGCCATGCAGGCGCGCCCTTCCGGCGTGGTATAAAAGGTGGCTAGCGCACGCAGCTCCGCCTCATTGAAGTGGCGCAACAGCGCTGTGCGGATGATGCGGCGTAGTTCGATGACATCAACGTTGCGCATGAAAGCGTCGTGCGCCCGCGTCTGCTTTTCGGGTCGCGTGTAGGTTGCGGCGTAGGGCCGCGCCAATTGCGCCATCATGATCTCCGGCGGAACGATATCCATCAGCGCATCGGCATACTGTTCTGCAGTGGTCGGCGTCGGGGCGACCGGCGTGGCGGTACGGCATGCGCTGACCAAGACAAGCGGCGCGAGCCAGAAAAGAGGACGTACGTTCATGTTGGAATCTCCTGTCGGGCCGACGCGGAAGCGTCCAATACGCTCCGGTAGACGGCCTCTGTGGCGTGAGCCGATTTTTCCCAAGTGAATTCGGCAGCCTTGCGGTAGCCGGCCTCGATCTTCTCCTCGCGAAAAGCCGGCTGATCGAGCAACAGGCTCACCGCGCTGGCAATGGAAGTGCGGTCACTCGGATCACAGGTGACAGCCGCCGCGCCGCAATTTTCGAGGACCGCGCCGCCCGAGCAGACCACCGGACAGCCACAGGCCATGGCTTCAATCGGCGGCAGGCCGAATCCTTCATCATGGGAGGGAAAGACGAAAGCCTGCGCCAGCGAATAGAGCACGGGCAGGTCTTCAGCGCTGACATAACCCGTGAGAATCACGCGATGGCGCACACCGTTCCGGTGGATGGCCGCATCGATCACCGCAGCGGCAGCAGAGTCGGCCGCACCGGCTAGCACGAGATGCAGATCCGGCCGCTCGCTTTGTACGATAGCGAATGCGTCGATGAGACTGAGGATGTTTTTGCGTGATGTCAGGTCGCCGACAAAAAGCAGGAACGAGGTGGGCAGGTCGTAACGCTGGCGCACAGCCTGCAAGCGCGCGTGATCGGCGCAATGCGTCATCGCCTGTGAAAGCCCGGGCGATATGACGTGGATACGTTCTTCGCGCACCGCGGGGAAGCGTGTCAGGACGGTGTTTTTGATATAGGACGAGAAGGTGATGATCGCGGCAGCTTTTTTGACCGAAGGGGGAATCAGCAATTTGTAATGCAGGATATTGCGCGTGCGACAGAATTGGGGGTGAGTCATCACATGCAGGTCATGGATCGTGAGCACCAAGGGGCAGGGCGTCAACAGCGGAGCGACATAGGCGGGCGCGTGCAACAGAGGCGCGCGGGCGCGCAACAAAAGCAACGGAAGCACGGTTTGTTCCCACGCGATACGCAACAGACGCGAGCGCGAAGCCGCCGCGCAGATCGTCCGCAGACGCACATGCGGCGCAACGGGGATGGCGCGGTGTCCGGATGGAACGCAGACGCAGGTTCGGAGCGAACCATACCGCGCCAATGCGCATGCCAACTGATGTACCGTCACTTCCACACCGGAATACGGTTCACGCAAGACCATGGCATTATAGAAAATCTCTGGCATGTGGGTTTTAGTATATAGGATACGTCAGATAAAAAACAGCGCCATGCTTTTACCCCCACCGTTGCGAGCCACTGCGTGGTCGCAACGATCGATCCCGATCCCGATTGGGGTGGAACCCTGGAACCCTGAAACCCTGAAACCCTGAAACCCTGAAACCCTGAAGCCCTGAAGCCCTGAAACCCTGAAACCCAAATTGACGGGGGAACAACGGACTTGTTATTCTGAAAGCATCCTAACTAACGGAAGAAAGGAACACAATGATGAAAACGATGCGTGTACTGTTGTCTATCTGTGCTTGTGCCCTGCTGGTGGTGGCCGGCTGTAAGAAAGAATCGGCGGCGGAAGCCGGCGCGGCACCTGCGGCCGATGGAGCCGCCGCGAGCAGTGTGCTCGATCTTGACGACACAACCTTCGCCGCAGCGACCGCGCAAGGCGTGGTGCTTGTCGATTTCTGGGCCCCTTGGTGCCCGCCCTGCCGCGCGCAAGGACCGATCATAGATGCCGTAGCCAAGCAGCTTGGCGACACCGCCAAGGTCGCCAAAGTAAATGTCGATAAGGCGAAGACCACCGCCCAGACGTTCGGCGTCCGCAGCATTCCCACGCTTGTGGTCCTGAAAGACGGCAAGACCGTCAAGTCTTTCACCGGACTCACGCAGGCGGATGCCTTGGTGGCCGCCGTCAAAGAGGCGCTGTAAAAAGCGCCACCTGACCATATTGCCAACACCCTGAACAAAGGATTTTTATGCGCACGACCCTTTTCTTGTTCGCCGCCCTCGCGGCTGTCCTTCACACCGTAGCGGCCGAGCCCCAGACGGCACCGGCCGAGACGCCCGGCATGACCCGCATCTTCAACGGCAAAGACCTGACCGGCTGGGAGGGCGATCCCTCGCTCTGGTCGGTCAAAGATGGTGCCATCCGCGGTGAGACAACCGCCGAGAATCCAGCCCAAGGCAACACGTTCCTGATCTGGAAAGACGGCACCACGAAGGACTTCGAACTCCGCCTCTCTTTCCGCTGCACTGCCGCGAACAACTCGGGTATCCAGTACCGCTCCACGCGTCTGCAGAGCAAACCCGGTGCCAAGAACCAGTGGCGCCTCAAGGGTTACCAGCACGAAATCCGCAACGAGCAGAAACTGCCGAATGTCGCCGGGTTCATCTACGACGAAGGCGGCAAGCGCGGCCGCATCTGCTTGGTCGGCGAGCAGGCGATATGGACCGACGGCAAAAAGCAGGTGCAGGCGTCACTGATCGACGGCGAGGCGTTCAAGGCGCTTTTCAAACTCAACGACTGGAACGATGTCGTGATCGTAGCCAAGGGCAACCACATGCGCCACTATCTGAACGGCCGACTGATCCTTGACTTTACCGACGACCCTGCGCTGGCTCTGCTGGACGGCGTGCTGGGCCTGCAACTGCATGCCGGGCGGCCGATGTGGGCGGAGTTTAAGGATATCCGCATCAAGACGTTGGAGTAGTGACGATTTTATTTGCACCTTTCTTGAGAAAGATGCACGCCGCCTGCGCTTGCGTGCGGCTTCTTGGTCTTGCTACAGTGAATACTATGAAAGGAAGGAAATCCATTATGATTAAGCATGTTTTGTTTTTCGGTGCGCTCATTTCCGCATGCACGGTCTCGGCAGCCGAAGTCATCAAGGTCGGTATCATCGGCCTCGACACCTCGCACAGCGTCGAGTTTACCAAACTCCTGAACGCCGACACCGTCGAGCCGCAATACGCAGGCTGCCGCATCGTGGCGGCCTATCCGCAGGGCAGCCGCGACATCGCCTCCAGCACCAACCGCGTGCCGGGGTACATCGAGAAGGTCAAGCCGTTCGGCGTCGAGATTGTCGACTCGATCGACACCCTGTTGAAAAAGGTCGATGTGGTGTTGCTGGAGAGCAACGACGGGCGTGTCCATCTGGAGCAGGCGCTACCGGTTTTCAAGGCGGGCAAGCGCGTGTTTATCGACAAGCCGATCGCCGGCTCGCTGCCGCATGTGCTGGCGCTCTTTGAGGCGTCCAAGCGCTACAACGTGCCGATGTTCTCCTGCTCGTCGCTACGCTACACGCCCAAGACCCAAGCCCTGCGCAACGGCCAGCACGGTGCAATCGTGGGAGTCGAAGCCTACAGTCCCTGTGCACTTGAAGCCACGCATCCCGATCTTTTCTGGTACGGCATCCATGGCGTGGAAACGCTCTTCACGCTGATGGGCACCGGCTGCGAGTCGGTCGTGCGCGTCTCCTCGCCCGGCACAGATCTGGCGATCGGCACATGGCGCGAGGGACGTATCGGCACCTTCCGCGGCAACCGCGAATCGCGCAATGGCTACGGCGCGACGGTCTTTCTGGCGAAGGGCCTGCAGCGCGTTGACGATTTCAAGGGATACGGCCCGATGCTGGCGGAGATCGTGACCTTCTTCAAGACCGGTGTCGCGCCGGTCAAGCCGGAGGAGACGATCGAGCTGTTCACCNNCGAGAGCAAGCGCCGCGGCGGTGTGCCGGTGCGCCTCGATGAGGTTCTGGCCAAGGCCAAAGCTGAAGCGGCGAAAATCCCGCTGGAATAATGCCGTCCGTTCACTCCTCGACCGGGAAAGCGGGCGAGGTAAGCGAGGCACGTAACTCAGCCGCATGCGCGTAAATCGCGCGCTCCTCCTGCGGCGTGAAAAAGAGGTCGAGGTGGCCCACCGCCTCGGCCTCGTTGTCTGTTGAGTGCAGGGCGTTGTCTTTGTGGTAGAGCCGCCCCTCGCGCACAATCCGCTCGCGCAACTCAGGCTTGAAGAACTGGCGACTGTTGAGGACCAGCGGGTGCGCCTTGCTGCGTTCCTCAACCGAGCGCCAGCACGGTTCCGGATCGAAGACCACCACCGCCACCACCGGCCAGCCGCCCCGCCGCCACTTGTTGCCGCGCATGTATTTCGCACGCGTCAGCCGCGTCAGCCAAGGGATGTCTTTGACGGCGAGCAATGTGTAGTGCTGGGCCAGTTCGTCGAGCATCATCTGCCGGAAACCTTTGCGCACCGCCTTGGCGCGCAACACGAACAGGTTGAGTTCGCCGGGGTGCTGCGCCGCCGTCAGCAGCGCGAAGAACCGGCTTTTGAAGAGGTGCTTGAACTGATTCTGCAGATAACGCGCCGCTGTCTCAGCATCAATCGCGAAGCCCTGCTCTGCCAACAGGCGGTGCATGTCGAAGAGCGAGAGGTCGTACGGGCGTCCGAGCCGTTGCGCCAGTTCTTTCACGAAGCCGTAACGTTTGTACGCCCGGAAGGCGAGCGGATCTGTGGCGTCCGCACGGCAGGCCTCCGCCTTCTGGTAAGCGAGATGGTAGAGCAGCGAAACGTAGAGGTCGTCATCGCACGGCACGTAGAACGCATCCTGCCCGCGTACGCGGCGTTGCAGGATCGCATTAGCCAATGCGGCGGGAAAGTAAGCCCCGCCGACAAAGTCCGCGCCATGACCGGCCGTCACGCTGTAGAGATCGCACTTGATCCCCTGCCACTTCGGCACCCCGCGAAATGAGCGGGCAACCGCTTCGACCGCGCGGTCTTCAAGCAGGATGTCCATGTCATCCTTGCTGCCGCGCGCCGGACACTCGCCCATGTTGAGGTAGCCGCGTAACACCGCATAGGCGAAACCGTTCTCCTCAAGCCAACTGAAAAACTGCGCGGGATCTCGTAAATAGATTCTCATGGATTCTCTCAACGTGCGATTCAAGGTAACGCAATAACGGATTCCGGCTGGCCGGGAAGGTGCGTGACGATACGTACGGCCGCACCCGGCGCGCTTACCGGATAGAAGCTCGCCTCATACGGGAAGCGCTCGCAGACGCGGGTTTGACCGTCGCAGGTAAAGACCACGCGCGCGCCGGAAATCGGGTCGGCGGTGAGCACGGCGTAGACGGCGTCTTTGCCCCACGGCGAGCGGATCGTGAAAGCGTGGGCCGCGCCGAACGCACCGGCGGCAGCCGTGCGGTGCGAGGTGGCGAGCGGCTGCGACGCGGGGAAGACCGTGCGCGTGGCGGCGGGATAACCGACCGTGACCATCGAGAGCGGCGCGATCTCGACCGTGAAGGCGCCCTCCTGCAACGCCGGAGCGGGACGGGCAGTAGCCTCCCGAGCCGCTTGGAACGGATCGGCATTACCCTCGAACAGAAGGCCGTCGCCGGCGGTGACGCCGCTCTTTGCGGTATCGAGCTGCACGCGCACCGTGCGCCGCGCGCGCGTCTGATTCATCAGCATCACCCAGAAACGGTCAGGGCTACGCGCCGCCAACCAGTCGGTTTGCAGGTCGGTCGTCACCAAGCCACGTTCCAGCCAGAGCACGGCGTTGCGGTCGCTGTAAACCGTTCCCGGTTCGGCGGTATAGACACGGTTGTTGAACCAAGCGTAGTTCTTCTGCTTGACCCATGGGAAGACGACCTGACCACCGGAACGCGCCTCGGCATCGGCCACGAGGTAGTCCATGGCAAAGGCATAGTGTACCGGGATGTGGTGGTAGTAGATGCTGGTGATATCGGGACCGGTATAGGGATAGCGAGGATCGTGGACGAGGTCGGTGAAACAGGTCAGGTAATAGCCCGGATAGTTCGCGAAGCGGCCGATCACGCTGTTGCGCGCGAAGGTCCGGAAGAGCGTGCGGTTGGTATGGCGGTAGACGCGCAGCAGATGCGGCGCCCAGGTCGATTGCATGATGTTGTTCATCGCACCGTTGAAGGCGGTGTAGGTCGAGGGCTGTTCAAGGCCGAGCCCAACCGGCGAGACTTGCCACGCGGGAACGCGGCGGGTCGGCGTATCGTTGGGTTGTCGTGGCCAGCCCAAGCGAAAGAGTTGGTCGTTCTTGTGCCAGATCCGGTGATAGGTAACCTGCGAGCCGTCGGGATGCACTGTCACCTCGCCTGCGGGTGCGCGCGGGTGCGACCACTGGCCGGCAACAGTGTGGTACGCGCCCTCGACCGCCGCCGCGAGGTAGTTCGTGTCGCCGGTTGCCTCGAAGAGATCAACCACATCCCACCAATACGGATAGAAGCTGATGTTGTAAAAGGCGCTGAAATCAATCGGCTGCGTTTGGCGTCCGTAGACCGCCTGGGCCAGCCATTCATTGGCGTCGGCCATGACGGCATCGAGGCGCACCAGATCCGGCGCGAGACGGTGCGCGGCCAGCATCTCGGTCCAAGGGGCTGAACTGTTGTAGCTGCGCGCATGGCGGAATTTTCCCTCGGGCAACGCAAATTCGCGGAGCCACGGATTGAGTCCGCCGGTAAGGCGCAGTGCGCCTTCCCAGCAGGTGGTGCCATAGAAAGTACCGGGTATCGCGATCTGCTGTTTGACCGGACGGCCGACGCGGTTGGTCCCGCTCTGAAGAATGTCCGATCCTCTGCGGCTCAGCAAGAACTCAAGCGTGGGCAACGCACGCGCCTGCCAGAAGGTTTCGCTGCGCGACAACAACGCGGCCGAGAGTAGCACCAACGGTGCGGCATGCTTGCTCATGGTGGCACTCTCGATGTCATAGAAGCCACGGAGGTGGCTGTTCCAGCCGCCGAACTCGTCGTTCATCATCAGGTCGGTCATGTTGAGCACCGCATCGGTGAGCGAGGCACCGAGCGGCTCGCGGTAATCGGTGACCTTCAGGATATTCAGGCAACAGGCTTCCAGCGTCTCTTTCCAATCGGCGGGACGGGTCATGACACGCCAGTTGATGAGGCGCGTTTCACCGGCGGCGAGGTATGAACACGGGCTTCCCAACACAGGGCTGAAGAAAGCGGGCTGCACCTGCGCACGACTGTTGAGCAGCGAGAAGCCGCACACCGCGTTGGTGGCGTTCGGCCACTCGAACGGCAGGTCGGCCGGCTCAGCCGCGACCACGACCGAGAGCGGCGCACCGTCCGCCAGCCACGGCACCTGCGCCAGTGCCAACGGATGGGGCGTCAGGGTGTTGCACAACAGATCCGCCGTCGCCGGCAACCGCTGGAACTGATAGAGCGGCGGAAGTTGCACAAACGCGACCTGTTCGCGCGCGGTCGGCACGAAGGCGGAGAAGCCGAGCGCATATGAGCCTCCGTCCTTGGCAGTGAGGCGCGCCTGAACGCGCAGCGTGTAAGGGTCGTCGGGGTCGATACTCCAGCGCACCGGCAGTGCCTCGCCGTCCGCTGATTCGTAGCGCAGTTCGATCGACGCGGCATCGGCCGACAGCAACACACGCGGTACGAAACGGCATGCCGGCGCGGCGGCGTAAGGGTCGGTGGTCTGGCTGCTGGTTTCGATCGTCACATCGTTGAGCGTCACGCGGATCGGCGTGCGCGAGCCCTTCCAGAGCGCGACGCGCCGCAAGTCGGCACGCGCATCGGCAGCATACTGCACAAAGAGCGTTTCGTCGCCTGCCGCATCCGGCAGGTCCACCCACGCACCGTTTCTGAGCAAGCGGGTACGGCGCACGATCCAAGGCTTGCCTTGCGGATCGCGGCCAGCCGCGAAGGTGACGCGCAGGACGGGCGTCTCCAGTCGCACAAGCGTTTTAGCCTCCGTGCAATCCACAGCCACCGTATTGAACGCCTCGGAACCGGCAAGCAGCACCGTTTTCGGACGGACGCGGAGGCGGCTCAGTTGGGCACCGGACAGGGTGCCGGGGTCTTTGTCCGTGCGGGTGATGAAGATCGCATCACAACGTCCATAGTTGCGCGCGGTGTCGTGCAAGGACAGCAGATGATCGCCCGTAGCGAGCGTGCGCTTGCCGAGGAGTTGCCACGCGAAGCCTTCGCGGCCATGCGTACCGGCCTCTTTCTCAAACGCGACATTGTTGACTCGGAGGGCGAAACGCCGCGTTTTCGGACGGTCATGAGCGAAATCGCGCGAGCGCACCCAGAAGGCGTATTCAGCGTCAGCATCCAGCGTAATACGCGTGACGGCGTCAAACCGGCCGTCGCGTGCGTCTTGGGACACCAGCAGAAAGGCGCGGCCAGAGGCGGCGGTGTCACCGTTTTTCGTCCATGCGCCGTAAAACTGAAAATCCTCCGCCTCGATCAACATCGCATCTGCAGCGCGCAGTCCTTGGACCACCATCATTGTCACGGCCACAAGCAGGCCTCTCGCAAACGCATTCATCTTTCATCCTCCACAAACCATCCGTCCGTCGCTCTCCTATCCGGCTGTAATCATGCCAGAAGCCCGCGCGATCAGCGAGACCAAAAGTCCGTGCCAGCGCCCCCACTATTCGCTATCCGTACTTCCCGCCAGTTCACGGTGGCGGAAGCAATCGACCGTGTGATCATTCACCATGCCGACGGCCTGCATCAGCGAGTAGCAGATGGTTGAGCCGACAAAGGCAAAGCCAAGCCGTTTGAGATCGCGGCTCATCAGGTCTGACGTGTGCGTCCGCGCGGGGACCTCCTCCGGCCGCCGCCAGGCATTCTGCTGCGGCGTGCCATCCACGTAGCGCCAAAGAAAAGCGTCGAGCGAACCGTGCGTCTCCATAATGCCAAGCACGCCGCGCGCGTTGCGAATCGCGGCGGCGATCTTGAGTCGGTTACGCACGATACCGGGGNNGCGTGCTGTGTCGGCCTCACCGTAACGGGCAACGCGCGCGACATCGAAATCGTGGAACGCCGCGCGGTAGTTCTCGCGTTTGCGCAGAATCGTCAGCCAACTCAATCCAGCCTGTGCGCCTTCGAGGATCAGGAATTCGAACAACCGCCGATCGTCGTGCAGCGGCACCCCCCACTCGCGGTCGTGATACGCCTGATACAACGGATCGTTCCCGCACCAAACGCAACGGACAATACGCACCCTATCGGCCTCGTTCATCGCGTCGCTTTGCGGTTGAGGTCGAACCACTTCCGGATCACCTTCTGGCGCTCCGGCGGCATTGCGACCGGTTGTGTGTCGGCTTCGTTGTCGCTATGCTCTAGGCTCCAGCCGCTCCATTCACGGAAAGCGTGGTATGACCAGTCCCAGCCATACTCTTCAAAAATCTCGGTGACATCCTGTAGATAACGCGCGGCGCCCTGACCCCAGCGGATCGCGCTGAATTCGCC
>LSQX01174592.1_pt1 | contig 10818 bp, 11 predicted proteins | sample 654561 | NCBI WGS metagenome assembly LSQX01 (sample SAMN04489861, study PRJNA283612) | anaerobic digester metagenome | isolation source: 4 biogas reactors fed with cattle manure at either 37C or 55C with and... | place: Denmark: Kongens Lyngby | collected 2014 | reverse complement strand
TTCGAATCCGTGATGGCCCACCATTTAAATGCCTGGTAGAGACCTCTTCGGAGGTCTTTTTTGTTTTTCTTAAAGCTCAAAAATAGGCGAAAAGTCACATTTTAGTCACATACATGGGATTATACAGTGGTACAAGAGCGTACTACACGGAATATAACAAAGCCATTAATGATAAAGGAAGGCTCCACGCATTGATTGCGGGAGCCCGTTTTTCACTATGACACAAGGTAGATTGGGGCAATCTCCTTGACCGTTTGGGGTTCATTTGAATGCTGATTCGTTTTCTTGAGCTTAGCATCCAATGGATCCACTGCTTCGGTTAAGGTTCGAGTTTCTATGTGACCGTATATATCTGAGGTAACTGTGATGCTAGAGTGCCCAAGCATCCTAGAGATTACGATCAGTTCTTGACCGTCTTCAATTAACCAGGAGCTAAAGCTGTGGCGTAAATCATGGAAGCGGATGGTTGGTACATTCGCTTTTTCAATTGCCTTCTTGAAGTTTCTGAGTAGGTTGCCAGGATGAATCGGTGTTCCAGTCTCGCTTGCAAATACTAAGTCGTTGTTTTGATACTCGCTTCCTAAAGATAAGCGGTGTTCGGCTTGTAATCGCTTGTGCTCTTTAAGGGTAGATACAGCCAACTCAGTTAAGGGAACAGCACGAACTGATTGCTTGGTTTTGGGGGTTTGAACCACTAGTTCGCCACTGTGCAGTCTTACAATTGATTGATTAACAGTCAAATACCGTTCTTCAAGATTGAGATCCTCCCAGCGTAATCCGAGTAGCTCTCCCCTACGTAGTCCAGTAAGCAAGGCGAGTGTGTACAACGCCCGATAGGTTAGGTTGTCCACATTATCCAAAAACTTGGATGCTTGCTCCGTTGTCCACCACTTCATTTCCTCTCTTGTCTCACGAGGAGGTGTAACGGCATCTGCAGGATTAAGGGGTATTTTCCTCCATTTTACTGCGGTCTTGAGGGCATGATTTAGTACAACATGCATTCGCTTGACAGTAGTAGGGGATAAGCCACCTTTACCATCCTTTCGTCCACTTGTTAGCTTTTGACTGTATAATTGCTGTAGTTGTGCTGGTTGCAATCTAGCCAACGGGATGTTTCCCAGTTCTGGAATAACATGACTCTTCAAGAGATACTCGTAACTACTATGGGTTGAAGGTTTGTTCTGGTTTTTGACATAATCTTCAAGCCAACATACTAGATACTCAGCAAGAGTTTCATCAGATGGCTGAGTGTATGATCCTTGGTAAAGCTCTTTGAGAATTTTGTTTTGCTCAATTTCCGCTTCTCTCTTCGTCTTAAAACCGCCACGCCTTTTTTGCCTTCTTTTGCCGTCAGGTGTTCTTGGAAGTTCCACTACAAAACTGTACGTATTGCCAACCTTCCTGATTTTTCCTGCCATCGAGTCCCCTCCAAACTGGATCTTTATCATAATATCATCCATCTACATTGAATAATATCACAAAGAACCAGGCGGGTCAAGCAACGCAGACACATAATTGATAAATGTTTCTGTGCTGCTATTTGGAATCCATGACTTCTTTGAGCAGTAGTACCTGTTTTTCAAGATAGGATAGTCCCATGTCCCCTAATGAATCGACTTCCCTAATCAGTTCTTCGATTCTCTCGGGGTATCTAGGTATTTGGATACGCTCTTGTAATTCATCAATTGATTCCTTCGTAGACTTAGCCATTTCCTCGTGCTGTCTAAGTGAATCAAGTACCTCAGAGCTAATGCGTTCAAGTTTTTCAATATGCTGCCCTAAGTCATCTGGTAAGGTGCCCCTCAGTGTGCTGTTAAAGGTCAGGCAGAACGTCAAGTGTTCTGATAGGTTACTGGTCGCTACTTCAATTAGGTTAAGGAGTTCTTCGTATGTCTTGGAGTTGCGATCTAGCAAATCCTTAAAATGGTCAATGCGGTTAGTTGTTTCGCTTTCCACAAGAAATTCTAGTTCCATTCGATCAATGTCGAGGTGTTCTGCTAAGATCCTAATATTTCTTTCTGACGGATTTTGCTTGCTACCTCCTTCAAGCTGGCTCAAATAAGGTCTCGAAATACCTGTAATCTCTGCTAATTCTACTAGCGTGAGATTTTTTTCTTTTCTCTTAATGCGAAGCATGTCGCCTAATCTCATATTATCCCTCCCACTTTATTCTAACAGATCCAAATAACTTGGGCAACAAATGAAAAATAGTTCTCTAAGTTGTTGACAAAAAGGAGGATGTGAAGTATTCTGTTCCTGGGGCAATTAAGTACGAGAAGGTTACGATGTTGCCGAAAAGGAGGTGGAAAGATTGAATGAAGTAGACAAAGCAATGCTTACAGTCAGTGAAGTAGCTGACTATCTGAGATTATCAAAGAGCATGGCGTACGAGCTTACTAGGAGAGCTGGATTCCCTTGTTTGCGTATCGGAAGGAAGGTTCTGGTGCCAGCTGACGGTTTGAAAGCGTGGATAGAAAGTCAGATCCAGACGTCTTGATGAAATCTATTAAATGAGCGATATCAAAGAATTGGCGGTGATCGAAATAGTGCATTGTAGAGCATTTGATGTTGAAAGAAAACTCCTATCTGGATATGATAAGGTGCCACTAGCTGAGCTATCCCCCATAGCGTTTAGCAGAGCAATCCGTGTTCCCACTAGTGATCTACAAGATTGGGTAAAGAGCCAAATTCAAAACGGGCAGTATGGAGGTTAACATTCATGGAAATAAAATCCAGCCGCATATTTGAGGTGGAACGTCGTTTACTATCGGGATATTATGGCAGGTTAGGAGGTCTGTCTGATTTGGCATTCCGCCGATACATCTTAATGTTAAGTTCAGTTAGGAAATATCGACCGAACGACCCCTTCATAGTCTGGACTTCTCTCAGAGACATGAAGCGGAGAGGGGGATTGACTAAAAGCTTGGAAGATGAGTATCATTTGGCGACCCAAGAGCTATACGACAAGTGCTTTATTCGCCCTCGACCCCACCTTTCAACCAGTAATCACCCTGACGTAAATGAGGTTTTGATCCTTCCAGAGTACGATGGGGCAAAATACTCCATGGTTGAGCTCCCTAGAAGCCCAGAGAACATGAAATCGCTAGGACGGGGTTATATCCAGGTACCAATTGAGCTCATGTCCTATCGTAAAGGCAACATTTTTCATAAACTGATTCAGGGTTGTACCTCAAAAGAACCATCCATGCTTTGGGCTGTTGTCATTAAGCTTTACCAGTACAATAATCTTGTCGTGCATGGAGGAATTGACCCAGAAATAATTCGGAAGGAAAGCGGGCGGATATTCATCAACCCTATCATTTTTGAAGAACTGGATGTTTCGCCAACGTTCTTTGAAGCGTGCTTGGAGGATCTTCAGAATTACGGACTCCTGGGTTGGAGCCAGATCAAATATTGTCTGACAGATCTAGTTGGTACACAGCAGATACATTATTTGCAAGATGGCTATAGTTCTCTCAGCGTTGCAAGATTGGCATATCAGCCATCAAAGCAAAAACTAGATTGGGACTTTTCCCACAAGGAGATGAGTTGTTATAATAATTTTGGATCATACTGTTCCTAACGTTCAGCAGGATTATCCTAGTATTGGTGACTTTATATCACCTGCAGTGGGTAGTTTCGAGGAGAAGGTAAAGGATTATGCCAATCAACAAGCGCATGGCTATTGCTTGAATCACGGAAAAATCCGTGTAGAGTTATGTATAACTTCGAATATTTATACTGACCCCGTCGGCGTCACCAAGGCGATACTTGATGGATTAACAGGGGTGGTTTTCTATGATGATAGTATGGTGAAGGAGTTAATCATTGAATATAGGTGTGGTGGTTCATCACCTTCGACCATGGTAACGGTTATGCCTCTGAGTGATGATTTTGGTGAGCTCAACATGCCTGGTTATCCCTTACAGATAGAGATTCCACATACCCCAGTGGAGAAAGGCTTGTGTTATTGCCGTTATCCCAATCACAAAATAAGAGCGGCTCACACATATTGGGGTTATGGCTGTAGCACGGCTGAGCTCGACAATATAGTTACCCAAATTAACAAACCACGATCGCTGGACGACACCCTTCATGTTGATCTCCTAGTAAAGTCATCATCAAATGTAGGGGATATCGACAATGTATTAAGAGGCTATCTTGATTACCTTAATCGCAACCGCAACATTTCTTTGAATAGGATCACTAAATACTCTGTACGTCTCTACGATCAGCTAGTTTTGGACAATGTGGATAGTTGTGACCGTGCTGTTATAGCCATACAGCCCATTGATAATAGTGTTCCATATGATGTATAGCTTTGTTGGGGTAAGTGTTTTTGTAGGGATACGACATTCGCTAAAGCTCATGTCTAGATATTAACTAGAGTGTAGTGATATGATACAAATTACCTAATTAGTCGGGAAATTCCAATGGGAATGTGGGAAATACCGATTTTAGCAGGTATTATATATAGGGTTAGTTGCGAAGAAGTTTCTCGGCGCATACCTGATATGTATATGGAAATCGTTAAGCTCGGTTACAGCAGGCTTTTAGGGGTGATTAGAGTATTACTACCAGCCAGTAAAGGCAGATAATGGTGCATCCGACGGTAAGGTGCTCCGAAGGGGCCCAGGGAAGGGGCAGGCAATTTTCACCTGCCCCGCCGTTCTAATTCTGATTGGTGTTCCCCTGCGCCTTTCTGATCAAGAGATTGTATTCATCGATTCGCTTGCTAGCTTCACCTTTTGACAATGACAATAACTCGTCCTTTGCCGATTGGGGAAGCTTTAGTTGCTCGCATTGACTCTCAAGGAGCCTTAATTGGGCGGGGGTGATGTTCCCGACCGCAGTTAGCTTTGTTGGCTGGCGGAGTGCTTGAACAGGCAGTTCTTCCATTGAGGTCATATCAACCGCAAGTGCATCCCTCAACACCCGTGCCTTGGCTCTGGTTGAAGCTACCCTTAGCAGATGCGGAATGAGGTAAGGATCACCTACAGATTCGGGACTAGCATCGGCTATATCCGAGTAGGAAGTTCCTTGCTTGGTAACAACGGTAGCACGGACAATCGCCATATACCCATTTTGGGCCATCGGGATCTGCTCGATCTGAACATGCAGACGGGTGATCCCTTCTTGCTTTGCCATTTGCAATAGGCCAGCGTATAAAATATATGGTTTGCCATCAATCGATACAACATATTTGTCTAGACTGGACATTTCAATTCGCCTCCTTAAAACTATCGAGCCTTGCCTATTGACCTTGGCTAAAGGATTCCCTGTTCACGAGCACTAACGTAATTAACTGCATCGACTATCAGATAGTCTAAAAGGTCAATGCCTACGATACTGCTATCGTCCGTTAGTTGGTCAATAAAGTCACGGTCTTCACTCGTTAGGCTTGTGCAATTTAGCTCATTTCGTGCAATAAAAAAGGCGGCAGCTGTTTTAGCTACCGCTCTTCGTAATAACGTGCGAACAGATGGGGTTTCGTCGTAAAGCCATGCGTGATTAACATGGTGTTTTGTACCCACTAGGATCAGTAAATAACGTGCATCGGGCTTCTTCGCAAATTGTACTTTGGAAAACTGGCTAACATCCGCTGGGCAAGTGAGGGTGGGTGGAGATGTAGCAGATTCATCCCTATAGCGAGACCCCAGCTCCATAATCGCATTGAGCAATTCGTCATCCTTCCTCGAGATCCCTAAGGTCCTTAATTCATCGGTATTCACAAAACTGCGTAATGGAGAGGGACCTTGTACGACCAAATCGGTGGTGATGGCTGATTCCAGTTGGTTAAAGGGTAATGCCAATTGCTTACTTTTCTTCATTAGACTTGTCCTCCTTTATAGTATGCCTTGCTCATAAAAGCTGAAATATTTGCCCTTTGAGCCGAGAATAATATGATCTACTACCTTAATCCCAAGGATGGCGCCAGCATCAACCATGCGCTTCGTACTGCTCAAATCATCACCTGACGGGGTTGGATCACCGCTAGGATGCTGATGAGCAATGATTAACGAGTGGGCGTTTTCTCTAATAGCTTCTTTAAATAGCTCCCTTGGATGCAAAAGAGAGCTGTTAAGGGTGCCTACGGTTATGATTGGGATCGACAGAACATTCTCTCGCTCATCCAATAGAATTGTACGGACAACTTCTTGCTCGTTGTTATGCATTAGGGGCTCTAACAGCAAGTAACCTTCGTGGGAGGTTGTTACCTTGCGCATCTTGGGCTTCTGGGACCAGTATCGTGCACTTAATTCGAAGATGGTTCTAATGCGCTGAATTTCCGACTGATGGATACCCGCATCTAAAAACTCCTCGTGACTTGCCCTGCAAACCTCAGCAAGGCTTCCAAATTGATGAAGTAGCTTGGTCGCTACATCATCGGTCAGTACGGCCCCCAATAACTCCTTGGTACTTAGTCTTGATACATTAAGATTACTCAATTGATTCATCTCCTTTTGTATTAAATAAAAAAGGATCTCGGGGTGGATACCCTAAGATCCTCAAACACACGGCTTGCTCCATTTTGCGAATTCTGGCCCCTAAACATTGGTAGGGGCAATAGATACTTGCTCAATTTCTCGGATTAGTTGAACGGCAAGGGCGTGGATACGGTGAAAAGAATCCATGATTTCCTCTGGTGCAATATCCCAAAGGGCTAAATAGTTGGGGGAGGTGGTGTTAATACCGAAGTGGGAACAAACAACAAATGCTACGGCTTCCGCTTCCAGCTCCTTCTGCTGGCGTGAAAGGGTTTCTTTATCATTGTTCTTATGCAGAAACTCGTGGGCCAGCTCGTGAGCTAGCACACTTGCTTTCCCCGCTGGCTCCAAACGGGCTTCGATTTCGATACGTCCGCCAAAGCTTGTCCCATGATGGGAATCTGCTAACGCCTTATACTCCAGCTGAATGGAATGGTTGGATGCTATCTGCTCTAGAGATGACAAAAGCCCCTGATCACTGCCTGTTGCAGTAATAGGGGCATCTGGTAGAGGCTTTCCTTCGGTCTGGGAAACGTCAAAGACGTAAACAACCTTGAAGTACATGGGTATTTGGCTCTCATCATCGCTGTTTGTATTGGGCTCCTGCTGTTTTCTTGCGGTACAGGGCGCAAGAATGGGAATGCCTTGTTCACCTCGCTTTACATAACGTCCAAGTCGCTTCCAGGCCACAAAACCCGCAACATGTGTTGCATGTGGGCAGTAGGTGTAGATGGCTAGCGTGTTATGGAAACTGTATTGATGAAAAGTGGCCATCACCTTTAGGTAATCTAGAATTACTGTAGAGGCTTTGGCCTTTTCGGTCTCCACCGCCAACGATGCCAGACGCTTTTCAATTTCCAGGATCAACTCATGTGATTTCATTACAATCGCCTACCTTTCAATGTACCATGCGAACAGAGTGCTTCCAGCAATTACTAGAATCCAGATCAGAATCGTGTAGAATGAATCTGACCAGAAACGGATTCCAAAAACGTAGATGTAGTGGGCTTCCATAGCTATCACCTCCTTTCGTTGGCTCATTAAAGCATGTATACAGCCCGTTTTTGGGCATGAAAAAAGAGCCTAATGGCTCGGGAAACAAGATTAACCTACTGAATGACCACAGGATACGTATGAGGAAAGGTCATCAGCGTCGCTTGAGACCCCTGTTGTTAACGGGGGGTGGGCACGTTAAGAACTGTTGATTACTGCTACTAATCCAGTCACCACTCGGGAAATATTCTCATTTTCAATCTTTATAAGGGGAACGTCATTTATTTTAGATTGTCATCAGAACCTGTTAATAATGGTTGGGGCAAGTGATGGCGATCTGCTGCCAAGAGGGCGAGCCATGCAGGCAGGAAAACAGAGAAAGGTCGCTAATAAGTATGGTATGGCATTTTACAGAAATTTAAGATAGCAAGATACTAGATGGTGAGTTCAGATTAGAGAATGACTATCGGTAGTCAGCTCTTATAATATTTATGGGGAATTATGGAAACCAGCCCAGCTATATTAAGTACAATGTATCGGAGGAGAGATAGAATGGGTGTTCATGGTAGGGTTAACTTTATTTGGCGAATAGCAGAGCTTCTGAGGGGGCCGTATAGACCCGAAAAGTATGGGGATGTTATCTTGCCCATGGCAGTGTTACGCCGTTTTGATTTCCTGCTACAGGATACTAAGCCCGCCGTACTAGAAAAGGCAAAGACAACCGATATCGAGCTGATTCTCAATAACACAGCGGGCCATCCCTTTTCAAACAAATCTAACTTTGACTTTGAGACGTTACTAAACGATCCTGACAATATTAAAGCCAACTTCAAAGCGTATATTCAGGGTTACTCCTCTAATATTCGGGATATCATAGGACACTTTGAGTTCGACAAGGAGATTGATCGCCTAGATGAGTATGGACTCCTTTTCTTAATCATCAAGGAGTTTTCCCAACTGGATCTAGGTGCAGACTCGGTAACTGATCAAGAGATGGGTTATATCTTTGAAGAATTAATCAGGCGCTTTTCTGAAAATGCGGAAGCTGGTGACCACTATACCCCAAGGGAAGTCATTCAATTAATGACGGATATAATCTTTAATGATGTAGACTTCAGCAAAGATGGTGTTATATATACCATTGGGGACTATGCTTGCGGAACGGGCGGGATGTTGTCCGTCGCAACAAATCATATTCAGGAGAGGAAGCCTGGGGCGGATGTGGTGGTGTTTGGGCAGGAAATTAACCCTCAATCCTATGCGATCTGTAAGTCTGATATTTTAATCAAAGGTCAAAAAGAGAAGAACATTATTCTTGGTAATTCATTTACTCAGGATGGCCACAAAGGGGAAAAGGTGCGCTATGCCTTGATGAATCCTCCCTTTGGTGTTGACTGGAAGAAGGACAAAGATTTCATCGAAAAGGAAGCTAAGGAGTTAGGCTTTCATGGCAGATTTGGTGCAGGTATTCCCAGGACATCTGATGGATCATTGCTATTCTTGCAACACATGCTCTCCAAGATGCATGATGATAAACAGGGCTCGAGAATGGCCATTATCTTTAACGGCTCTCCACTGTTTACAGGCGATGCAGGCTCGGGGGAATCGGAAATTAGGCGATGGGTGATTGAAAACGACCTGTTGGAGGCAATTATAGCCTTACCAACCGATCTCTTTTACAATACGGGGATCGCTACATACATTTGGATTTTAACCAACCGCAAGAACGATAACATCCTGAATGGACCAATACGTAAAGGGAAAATCCAACTTATTGATGCCACCAGCTTTTTTGTGAAGATGAGAAAATCATTAGGCTCCAAGAGACATGAACTAAGCAAGGCACAAATTGAAGAAATAACCCGCATCTATGGTGATTTCAAGGAGAATGAATACTGCAAGATCTTTGACAACAAAGATTTTGGGTATCTTCAGGTTACAATTGAGCGGCCACTTAGGCTTAACTTTCAGATATCAGCAGAGAGGATAGAGAATCTGTATTCTCAAAGTGCCTTTACCCGCCTTTACGATGAAGAAAAAGTGGAAGCTCTCGAACTCAAAAAACTGGCTGGGATCTTGAAAAAGACGGAACTAACACAACTTAACAAGCTAAAAGATGGAAAAGACCTTCAGGATGAGATCGTTTCTATCCTGAAAGCCAATATTAGTGCTCATGTTTACAAGAATAGGGATGAGTTTCAAGCAATCTTAAACGACCTCTTTGCAGAAGCCAAATTAACGAATGCTCTTGCAAAAGCAGTTCTAATGGCTCTGGCTGAACGAGATGAGTCAGCCGATTACTGCTACAAAGGCAAGAAGAAAGAAGCAGATACAAGTCTGAGGGATACCGAAATCATCCCGTTATCTATTGATGTGGAAAAATACGAAAAAGACACGTCTAAACACATTAAGAAAGAAAGGCAAAATATCCTTGATTACGTGGAGCGGGAAGTCAAACCCCATGTCAGTGAATTTTGGATCGACCATAGCAAAACTAGGATTGGTTATGAGATCCCCCTTACAAGACACTTCTATAAGTACGAAGAACTTAGGCCCTTCACAGAGATCATGCAAGAGATCCAGGAGTTAGAGCGTGAGATCCAAGAGGAGATCAAGCAGGTGATGGGTCGATGATAAATCTGAAGTATAGGCCGCCTGAAGAGATGAAGGATAGTGGAGTTGAGTGGGTAGGAAAAGTTCCTGTTGGTTGGAAAACTGTAAGGATGAAACACCTATCCACCATTGTAACTGGTACTACGCCGCCTAGAAGTAATCCGAAGAATTATGAGAATGGTCATATGCCATGGATCAAGCCAGATAACATTCAAGATGACTTTACAATATCCGAATCCCAGGAAAAATTGACGTTGATTGGCTTGCGACAAGCAAGAGTAGTTCCCATAGGATCAGCAATTGTGTGTTGTATTGGTACTATAGGAAAAGTGGCTTTTGCTGATCAAGATTTGACTACGAATCAACAGATAAACTCAGTTATATTTGATAAACATGAGCAATGGCTTGGACGTTATGGAACTTATTCGTTAATTGCTTCTGGGGAAGAACACAAGCGAATGTCTAATCGAGTTGTTGTATCGATTCTCAATAAGTCTCAGCAGGGACATATAAAAATGCCTTTACCAGATATCTTAAGCCAAACAAAGATAGCAGATTTTCTAGATGTCAAGACCTCACGATTCGACTCTATTATTTCCAAAAAAGAAAAACTCATAGAAAAGCTCGAAGAAGCAAAGAAAAGCCTGATATCAGAAGTGGTAACAGGTAAGGTTAAAATAGTGGATGGGCAGATGGTGGAACGAAGCCCAGAGGAAATGAAGGA
>LSQX01361410.1_pt1 | contig 10820 bp, 9 predicted proteins | sample 654561 | NCBI WGS metagenome assembly LSQX01 (sample SAMN04489861, study PRJNA283612) | anaerobic digester metagenome | isolation source: 4 biogas reactors fed with cattle manure at either 37C or 55C with and... | place: Denmark: Kongens Lyngby | collected 2014 | reverse complement strand
TCGAGTCCAGTACAGACCACCAAAACCGCCGGAAGGCGGTTTTTTTATGAATTTCTTTCTTCCGCTAACTCCTGTGTGATGGCCTGCTCACTGGCCTTCATGGCCTGCAAGGTCTAATCCAGCAGCTCATCCAGCTCCCAGCCCAGGAAATCCGCGCCTTGCTGGATGACTTCGCGTGAACAGCCCGCAGCAAAGGACTTGTCCTTGAACTTTTTCTTGAGGGATTTGAGTTCCATGTCCTGGGTGGACTTGGATGGCCGCATCAGCGCGGCGGCGCCAATCAGGCCGGTCAGTTCGTCCGTCGCGAACAAAATTTTTTCCATCAGGTGTTCCGGCATTGGGCTGATTGCACAATGGCCATAGCCATGAGACAAAACAGCATGGATGAAATCCTGTTCATAGCCTGCGTCTTCCAGCAGCGTTTTGGTCACTTCACAGTGTTTGTCGGGATGTTCCTCAAAGTCCAGGTCATGCAGCAAGCCGACGGTCTCCCAGAATGCCCGCTCATCTTCAAAACCCAGTTCTTGCGCAAACCAGCCCAACACCTTCTCCACAGTCAGGGCGTGCTGGAGGTGAAAGGGCTCTTTGTTGTGTGCCTTCAGCAAGGCCAAGGCGTTTTGTCTGTTCATTGAATGCCTCCAAAAGCGTTTTATCCACGGTATCACCGGACCATCCTTTGGTCAACAACTGCCTTGTGCTGGTTCTGTACTGGCAGAACTTGACAAGACCGCGGTTCACACGCACACTGTGCATCGAAGAACGACTTCCGGGAAGGAAACGGACATGAAGTATCTGGTTGAATGGGAAGGGACGGTAGTCCGTGGGAAGCAGATCGGGAGGACCCTTGGCGTCCCGACCGTGAACATCCCCTTTGTCTTGGGTGAGACCAAGGTGCCTGATGGCGTGTATGTGGCGGACCTGGTGCTGCTTGACCAGGGCGGCAGGGTGGTCCAGGGTGTGCTCAACCAGGGCAACCACCCAACAGTGCCCGGCGGCCTCCCGGCCATTGAGATTTTTTTGTTTGATTTTGATGAGGACCTCTATGACCAGCGCGTCAAGGCGCGTTATATACACTACATCCGGCCCGAGGAGACCTTCGCCTCCAAGGAAGAGATGCGCCTGGTGATGATGGAGGATATCCGCATCGCCAAGCAATGGTTTTCAGATCACAAAGCGGACTGCTGAGCGGTTGTAAACATCCGCTGCATCTGCGCAAGCATCGCAGGGCTGCCGGAAGTTTGGATGTTCACTTTTCCTGATGTAATATTGCTTGTTAGCAAGCCGTTTTCATCCAGTTTTTTGCACAGTTGGCGCACAACCCCTTCGTTGCTGTCAAGGATGCGGGTGTTGTGGGGCAGTTGCGCTTTGATCACTTCACGGATGAACAGGTAATGGGTGCAGCCCAGCACCACGGAATCGATGCTGTCCTTGAGATATGGCGCGAAAAGCAGTTGAAGATAGCTGTCCAGCGCTTCGCTATGCAGCTCCTCTTTCTCCACAAAGTCCATCAGCCCCGGACAGGGCAGGTTGATGGCATGGGCGCCGTATCTTGAAAACAAGGTTTGGAATTTTACGCTGCTGAGGGTCAGCGGGGTGGCCAGCACAAGAATCTTCCCATGCTGATAACTGTCCTCGGCAAGCTTCAGCGCAGGCTCCAGGCCGATGATGGGAAACTGATAACGCGCGCGCAATTGTTCCACAGCGACCCCGGTGGCGGTGTTGCAGGCGATCACCAGGGCCTTGATGCCCTGCCGCGCCATTTGTTCCACGGCTTTGAGGCTTAGGTCCAAAACCTCCGCATCAGTTTTTGTCCCATACGGCGCGTTGGAGCTGTCGCCAAAATACAGGAAGCTTTCCTGTGGCAGTGCCGCAACAGCGCTTGACAGCACACTGAGCCCGCCGATGCCGCTGTCAAAAAAACCAATGGGTAAGCTTGTGTTCATGCTTGCCTCCATATACACATTATATCCCCGATGGGGATTTATTAGAAGATGGTTCATGTTACAATCAGGCGGATGGAGGTGATGAGGGTGCAGGTACACATTCCGGGTTTTGATGTCGGGATGACGGCGGACAGCGGCCAGTGTTTCCGTTTTTACAATGTGGATGACAACACGCATCAACTGTACGCCAAAGGGCGGCAGCTGACAATTATAAGCCTTGGAAACGATCAGTTTGACTTTGATTGCTCTAAGGACGCTTTTAACGCGCACTGGTTTGACTATTTTGACCTGGCGCGGGACTATGCTGTCCTTGGCGCGGTGGACGCGGGGGAGGACAGCTATGTGTCCAAAGCCATCCGCCATGCGAAGGGCATTCGTGTCCTCAAGCAGGAACCCTTTGAAACCCTGGTTGCCTTCATCATTTCCCAGCGCAAGTCCATTCCTGCGATTAAAACTTGTATGGAAAAACTGGCGGTACGCTTTGGCCAGCTTGATGACATCGGTTTTTATTCCTTTCCGGATGCCAAAGCCCTTGCCATGGCCGCCGATGAGGACCTGGCAGCCTGCGGCCTGGGCTACAGGACGCCCTATATCAAACAGACCGCGCAGATGATTGCGCGGGGCGAACTTGACCTGGAGCTTTTCGCGTCCCTTCCGGATGAAGAGTTGCTGCAGCAGTTGATGCGTTTTCCGGGAGTTGGGAAAAAGGTCGCCAGCTGCGTCATGCTGTTTGCCTATCAGCGCATGGACGCCTTCCCGGTGGACGTATGGATTCAGCGCGTGCTGGAAACCCATTACCCAGAAGGCTTTCCCTATGAGCGCTACCCGGGTGTGCTGGGCATCATCCAACAAAACCTGTTTGTGTACGCCCGGCATGAGGCAGGCAGGAAGTGAGCTAAACTTGTCAAGCGCCGCGCGCAACGATATAATCAATCTCTATCAATCTTTGGAAGGAGCCGTCATGCCGCACAAGGGACTACAACAGTTTGAAGGCCAACGCATCCACATGGTGGGCATTGGCGGCGCCAGCATGTCCGGCTTGGCCAGGATGTTGCTTAGCGAAGGCTTTGAGGTTTCCGGCTCCGACTCCGCGGACAGCTATGCGGTCAAAAGCCTGCGCGATGCCGGGGTGGGTGTGCGGGTTGGCCATCACCCGGACATGGTTCATGGCGCGGGCCTGCTGGTTTATTCCGCCGCGATCTCCGCAGAGGACCCGGAGCGCATGGAAGCCGAGCGCTTGACCGTCCAGCAGATGGAGCGCGCTGAACTGCTTGGCTTGTTGATGGAAAACGCGCAGGAGCAGCTTTGCGTTTGCGGCACGCATGGGAAAACCACCACGTCCTCCATGATGGCGCAGATGCTGTATGAAACGGATGCCGACCCCACCATTCACCTCGGCGGCAGCCTGGATGCCATTGGCGGCAGCGTCAGGATTGGGGGGAGCGGCCTCTTCCTCGCAGAAGCCTGTGAGTTCAACCGCAGCTTTCTGCACATGCCTGTGACCCTCGCGGTGCTGCTGAACATCGAGGAAGACCACCTGGACTGTTATGGGGACATGGAACACGTGGAAGCGGCCTACCTGGAATTTTTGGAACGCTTGCCGGAGGACGGAGCCGTACTGGCCCTTGGCAGCGATGAACGGGTGCGCAGGGTGCTCTCCCGCCTGACAAAAAAGGACAGGAAGGTTCTGACCTTTGGGCAGGACGCCGCTGTTGACTATTCCTTCGCGAACCTGCGGTATGACAGCAAGGGTAACGCGGGCTTTGACATGGTGCACAGGGGCCAATCCTTGTGCGCGGTTCAACTGGCGGTGCCGGGCTTCTTTAACGCCCTTCACGCGCTGGCTGCCCTGGCGGCGATGCACGGGCTGCAAGTGAACCTCGGCAAAGCCGCGGAAGCGCTTTCACATTTCACCGGCGCGCACCGGCGCTTTGAGCACACCGGCACTGTCAAGGGCATGGAACTGTACCACGACTACGGCCACAACCCGGCGGAGATGCGCGCTGCAGTTGACATGGCGGTTTTGCAAAAGCGCCGTGTAATCGCGGTGATGCAGCCGCACACCTTCTCCCGTGTGAAGACCTTGTTTGAAGACTACCTGACCTGCACCCAGGCCGCTGACATCACCCTGGTGACCGACATTTTCGCGGCCCGTGAGAAAGACCCGGGGGACATCAACAGCCAGATGCTGATTGACGGCATGCGGCGGTACGGTATCAACGCTGTGCATACCCCGGGCTTTGATGAAACGGAACAATGGCTGCTGGAACACGGTCAGCCCGGTGACCTGGTGCTGACCATGGGCTGCGGCAACATCAACCTGCTCAATGACCAAATGCAACGGCATTTTGACAATACCCCCATCGCTTGACGGAGGACGCATGGCTTTACAACGCTTGGAGAACATCAGGAATTTTTGCATCATCGCCCACATTGACCACGGTAAGAGCACGCTGGCGGACCGGATTCTGGAAAAGACCGGTGTGTTTGAGCTGCGCCAGATGACAGACCAGGTGCTTGACAGCATGGAGCTGGAGCGCGAGCGGGGCATCACCATCAAATCCAAGGCCGTCAACATGACGTACACCGCAAAAGATGGAAAGACTTACATCCTAAACCTCATCGACACCCCCGGCCATGTGGACTTCACTTACGAAGTCAGCCGCGCGCTGGCGGCCTGTGAAGGCGCGCTGCTGGTGGTGGACGCCACCCAGGGTGTGGAGGCGCAGACGCTGGCCAATGTCTACCTGGCGCTGGAACACGACCTGGAAACCATCCCGGTCATCAACAAGATAGACCTGCCCAGCGCGGACCCGGAAGAAGCCAAAAAAGAAATCGAGGAACTGATTGGCCTGTCCGCAGAGGATGCCCCCCTGGTGTCAGCCAAGATGGGCCTTGGCATTGAAGAGGTGCTGGAGGCCATCGTCACCCGCATCCCGCCGCCCGAAGGCGACCCGGACGCGCCCTTGCAAGCCCTGGTGTTTGACGCGATGTATGACAACTACAAGGGCGCCATTTGTTATGTCCGCATCGTCAATGGCACCCTCCAGCCGGGCATGCGCATGCGCATGATGCAAACCGGGGCTGAGTTTGAAGTGGTGGAGGTCGGCAAGCTGGCGCCGCGCTTTGTGCCCTGCGACAAGCTGTCCGCGGGCGAGGTGGGCTATGTCAGCGCCTCCATCAAGGAAGTGCGCGACACCCGGGTGGGTGATACCATCACCGACGCCATGATGCCGGCCAAAGCGCCCCTGCCGGGCTATAAGCAGGCGGTTCCCATGGTGTACTGCGGCATTTATCCCTCTGATGGCGCGGACTATCCCGCGCTGCGTGACGCCCTGGATAAGCTGCGCATGAATGACGCCTCCCTGACCTTTGAGCCGGAGACCAGTTCCGCGCTTGGATACGGCTTCCGCTGCGGCTTCCTGGGCCTTTTGCACATGGAAATCATCCAGGAACGCCTTGAGAGGGAGTTTGACCTGGGGCTGATCACCACAGTGCCCAACGTCATCTATGAAATCGTCAAAACGGACGGCGAGGTGGTGGACATTGACAACCCCAGCAACCTGCCCGACCAAAGCGTCATCGACGTGATGAAAGAGCCCTATGTGCTGGCCACCATCTATACCCCGCAGGAATTTGTGGGCACCTTGATGGAACTGTGCCGCGACAAGCGCGGTGTATTCAAGGACATGCAGTATGAAGTGGGCGGACGGGTCAAGCTGACTTATGACATGCCGCTCAACGAAGTCATCTATGACTTCTTTGACCAGCTCAAAAGCAGAAGCCGCGGCTATGCCTCCCTGGATTATGAGGTGACAGGCTACCAGGAAAGCGACCTGGTCAAGCTGGACTTCCTGCTCAATGGCGAAATCTGTGACGCCTTTACCATGATTGTCCACCGTGACAAAGCCTATGGCCGGGCGCGCAACATCGCCGAAAAGCTTAAGGATGTCATTCCGCGCCAGCAGTTTGAAATCCCGGTGCAAGGCGCCATCGGCGGCAAGGTCATCGCGCGCGAAACGGTGAAAGCCATGCGCAAGGACGTGCTGGCCAAGTGTTATGGCGGTGACATCACGCGCAAAAAGAAGCTGCTTGAAAAGCAGAAGGAAGGCAAGAAGCGCATGCGCAAGTTTGGCAGCGTGGAATTGCCCAGCGAAGCATTCATCGCCGTGCTGAAAATGGGGGATGAATGAGTTGACAAGGATTGATCTAAAGTGAAATGCCCCGCTTGCGGCTACTGGAACAGGGCCACCTTCCCTAAATGTTTCCGTTGCGGAGAGCCACTCCACCAGGAGCAGAAGGCTGCCAGGATCCAGCGAGCCAAAGAATTGACGGACGCCGCGTCTATCGGCCAAGACGATCCCACAGTTATCCGTGTGGATGAGTTTGGCAATGAAGCCGTTCATACAGACAAGTTAGACAAACTAGCCCAGGAGATGCTCAGCCTGCATGAGCGCAAACGCCAGGGGGAGATCAAACAGCGCCAGCTGCGCTCTCGCGGCGCTTCTCGTGGTTTTGCACCTTCCGGATCCCAGGTGGCGGCTACCGCCCGGCGCAACCGCTTTTTTGCGGACCCTCAGCGCGAGCGCCGCAGGCAGGAACAACTGCTGGGCGACCAACACCCAGTGGATTATGACGGCTATACCGAGCAACCCACTTACTACGCTATCGCCGGTGATGACATCAATTACACCCAACAACGCGCTTCCGCCATCTCCGGGAGCAACCTGGCTTTACCCCTGCCCAAAACCAAGCGCAAGCGCATTATTGGACGTGTGCGCGTTCTGCCCTATCTGGTCGCTTTCCTTATGCTGGCAGCATCCGCATTTGCGCTGTACAACTTTGTCATCAGCCCCTGGCTGGACAAGCGCAGTGAACAGACGGTGATGCCGCAGGCGATTATTTCGGCTTCTATTCTGGATGAGATGGCGGCGCATACCATTTCCATCCCGGCCCCTGAAGGAGCTCAGATTTATATCAAAGAGCTGCGCAAAAGCTACATTGTGACCGGTGGTTATGCTACCTTCCAGGTAGCAGACTACTTCTGGTATGAGCTGATTGAAAACCTGACCGAGCCCAGCATGGAAATAGAACTCACTCCGTATATCAGAACCAGTTCCGGTGAGCAGAAACAAATGGATGTGGTGAAATACACGATTGACATCCCTCTCTCGCCCATCACGCTGATCAACCCCGATGTAACTCGCCTTGAAGTGAGCACCCCGGTTTACAACATTCGTTTCCATGTGATGCAAAACAGCAAGGTGTACATCAACGGTGAGGATTTCTCGTCCTTCGTCAACACCCAAAACGGCCTCATCAGTTACAACGCTTCCATCCAGCCGATAGGCAACAACCTGATCAACATCACTGTGCGCAGCCAGTATTACCGAGAAAATTCCATCGATATTACCATTTTTCGTGCCATTCAAGACATCCCCCTGGACCTGGCCAGCACGTTGGATGATGAAAGTTCTTCAGACCGCATGACCATCCATGCCACCACGCGCGCGGGTGCCAGCATCACGGTGCTCAGCCCCCACGAAAAACTGGACATCTCCCAGCTGGGCAGCACCGGTGTGTTCAGCTTTAACGCGATTTTCTCAAAAATCGGCATGAACACAGTAGAGATCAGGGCCGATTTCCCGGATAAGAACCCGACCATCGTCAAGTATGACATCTACTACCTGCCAGACCCGGACATCTACACCAAGAAGGCCTGGGCGCTTGACTCCTGGGGGTACCCGGACCTCTTGGCCAACATGAACACCCGCATTGCCAACACCCAGATATACACCTTTACAGGACCTGTGAAGGAGATTATCAGTACACGGCCACAGCTGGTCATTTTGGATGCTTCAGACGGTAGCGGCAGTGAGCGCCTTGTGATGCTGGAAAATCAGACCAAAACCACCTGGGTGTTGGGGGAGCGCTACCGCATTTACGCGGATGCCTATGGCATCTACGGCAACATCCCGCGCCTGATTGCCCGCTATACCTACGCGCCCAAGGCAAAATAAGGGATAAACAGCGCTTTGTGCTTGAATTTTTGTCATAATCGTGTTAGTATCAATCTGTTATTTTTGTGAGGGGGAATTCCTGATGACTTCTGTCCAGATTATCTTTACCATCCTGATGCTGATTGCTTCCCTGGCCTTGATTGTGTCTGTGCTTCTTCAAAAGGGCGACGCCGAGGGCATCAGCGCGCTGACGGGCGGCGGCAGCAGCAACAGCTTCTTTGGCAAGAACAAGTCCAAGACCATTGAAGGCAAGCTGGCCCTGCTGACCAAGGCCAGTGCCACTGCCTTTGTTGTGCTGGGGCTGATTCTGATTTTCGTGTAAAACAATGTTTTCATGAAAGGCTGACGCACCCGCGCCGGCCTTTTTATTACAATTGGCAGGTTTAATTTGATTATTCTTGATATCGCCCACGTCGCCAAGTCCTTTGGCACTGATGAAGTGCTGAAGGATGTTTCCTTTAGCGTTCAGACCGGCGAGCGCATCGGCCTGGTGGGCACCAATGGCAGCGGAAAGACCACCCTGCTTCGCATCCTCAACCAGGAGCTGCAAGCGGATGAGGGTGTGATCAGCTACGCCAAGAACATCAAGATCGGCTACCTGACCCAGATTTTCCAGCCCGAGGCCGGGAAAAGCGTCCTGGACCTTGCCAGAAGCGCCCTGTCCAATGTGTTTGCCATTGAGCAGAAGATGCGCGTCCTTGAGCTACAGATGGGCGACCCCGCGCGTGAAGATGAACTGGACTTGATTTACAAGGATTACGCGAGGCTCACGGAGCAGTTTGAGCGTGAGGGCGGCTATGAAGCCGACTCCCAGGTGCTGGGGGTGCTGTCCGGCCTTGGCTTTACCCCCGCGCAGCAAATGCAGGAAGCCAGCACGCTTTCCGGCGGGGAGCTGACCCGGCTTGGCCTGGTGATGCTGCTGCTGCAAAAACCGGACCTCTTGCTCCTGGATGAGCCCACCAACCACCTGGACATGAACACCTTGAGCTGGTTGGAAAACTATCTGTCTGATTATGCCGGCTCTGTCATCCTGGTGTCCCATGACCGCTACTTTTTAAACGCTGTGTGTACCGGGATGGTGGAATTGCTCTTTGGCCAGGCAGAGGTCTACCATGGCAATTACTCCAGCTACCTGCGCCAGCGGGATGAGCGTTTTACCGCGCGCAACAAGGCTTACCAACAGCAGCAAAAGGAGATCATGCGCCAGCGCGCCATCATCGCGCGGTTCCGCAGTTTCAACCGTGAAAAATCCATCCGTGCCGCCGAAAGCCGGGAGAAGGCCTTGGAACGCATGGAAATCCTGGACAGGCCGCAGGAAGAAAAGCAGGTCATGTTCCGCTTTGAAACCAAGCGCTTGCTGGGTGAGATCGCTTTGCAGGGTGAGTGCCTGAGCAAATCGTTCGGGGAACGGACCTTGTTTTCCGATATTGAGATTGATATCCGCGGCGGCGACCGCGTCGCCCTGATCGGCCCCAATGGGATTGGGAAGACAACCTTGCTGCGCTGCCTGATGGGCAAGGAGAAACTGGACGCGGGGGAGGTCCGCTTCGGACCCAAGGCGCAGGTTGGGTATTTTGACCAGCGCCAGCAGGAACTGAAGCTTGACAACGACGTGCTCAATGAGGTCTGGGACGCCTTCCCGCTGCTGAACCAGAGCCAGATCCGCGGCGCCTTGGGCCTGTTTATGTTTTCAGGCGACGATGTCTTTGTTCCTGTGGGTTTGCTGTCCGGCGGAGAGAAAAGCCGGGTCAGCCTGGTGAAGCTGATGCTGAAGAAGGATAACTTCCTTTTGCTGGATGAGCCCACCAACCACCTGGACGCCGACAGCCGCGAAGCGCTGGAAAAGGCGCTGGATGGCTATGAAGGCACCATCCTGGCGGTCTCCCATGACCGCTACTTCATCAATCGCTTCGCCAACAGGATTCTTGAATTGGACGCTGAAGGCATCACGGCATATGAAGGCAATTATGATGACTACCTTCAGGAAAATCAACGGCAAATCCTGGGTGATTTGCCAGACGCGCCGGAAAAGACAAAGACAGAGCTGGCCAAAGAACGGAAGGCTGAGCGTGAAATGGAAGCCAGGGCCAAGGAACTCAAGGAGCAGGTGTTAAAAGCGGAGTTGCTTGCGCACCAGGCGCAGGAGCAGCTTGATGAAGCGTTGGACCTGCAGGCTGACCCCGCGATTTATTCTGATCCGGTCAAGGCAAGCCGGCAAGCACAGTTGTGCAAGGCCCTGCAAGTTAAGGTCGACAAGGCCTTCGCCGCCTGGGAGAAAGCCGAGCAGCAAATGGATGAATTTACATGCGGTAATATCGAAAACAGGCTGTAATCAAGCGGAAATCCACATCACTGTATGTTTTATTCGTGTTTTGCAAAAATGGCGCTTGACTTATGCGCCGCGGCCTGGGTATCATACACACATCAAATTGAGGGGGGAGGGATCAAAATGCGTTCTATGATGATGCGAATGCCCATGATGTGCGCGATTTCTGATCCCGTGCTTCTTGGTTTGCGTTAGTTGAGGGCATTCATGTCAATCAATCACCCGCTTTCCTTAAGTGCGAAGCGGGTTTTTTCTATGGATGGAGGGTGTGGACTTGTCATCAAAGGTGCTGCTGGAGATCAACAACTTGTCAAAGATATTCGCTGACGCCGAGAACCGTGTCATCGCGCTGAACAACATCAGCCTGACCGTCAATGAAGGCGAAATTTACGGCATCGTCGGGATGTCAGGCGCCGGCAAATCCACCCTGATCCGCTGCATCAACCGCCTGGACACCCCCAATGAGGGCAGCATCCTCTACCGCAATCAGAACATTTTGGACATGAACCGGCAGACCTTGCTGCAAACCCG
>LSQX01295726.1_pt1 | contig 10821 bp, 13 predicted proteins | sample 654561 | NCBI WGS metagenome assembly LSQX01 (sample SAMN04489861, study PRJNA283612) | anaerobic digester metagenome | isolation source: 4 biogas reactors fed with cattle manure at either 37C or 55C with and... | place: Denmark: Kongens Lyngby | collected 2014 | reverse complement strand
CCTTAAACGAAAATAAACCCAAGCAGGTCTATTTCTTTTCTTTGTGAGTGGTTTTTTTATTGCAACGAGGGCAATATTTTAAGATTTCAACCCGCTCAGGATGGTTTTTCTTGTTTTTGTCACCAATATAATTTTCTTCGCCACAAACCGTGCAACGAAAAATAATGTTTTCCCGCATTTTAGCCACCTCCGCTAACTGGTATACCCTATCATGCTAGCATAAATTCTTAAATAATTCTAGAGTTTTATGTTATAAAAATCAAAAAAATCGCCTTTTCAATTTTAACTTGTAAATTAAGTAAATTTTTATGCTATTATTAAGGCGGTGATAACATGAAAAGATGGAACACACGACCGGTTAAAATCGCTAATTTAACAATGGGTGGTCAAAATAAGGTCTTGATTCAATCAATGACCACGACTAAGACCAAAGATACCCAAACGACAATTGCGCAAATTCTCGACCTTGAAAAGCGGGGTTGTGAGCTAATTCGCGTTGCTATCTTAGATCAAGAAGACGCCGAAGCTATAAAAGCGATTAAAGAAGAGATTCATATCCCTTTAATTGCCGATATTCACTTTGATTATCGTTTGGCGCTTTTAGCTATTGAAAATGGAGCCGATAAAATTCGTATTAATCCCGGCAATATGCAGGTCGAACACCTAAAATTAATTGTTGACGCTTGTAAAAACAAGAAAATTCCAATTAGAATCGGTGTCAACAGCGGCTCTTTACCTAGTAGTGTCAGCGATTATAAAGATCAGGCCCTAGCCTTAGTTAGTAGTGCTAAAGACTATGTTAAAAGATTAGAAGAACTAGACTTTTATGATATTGTCATCTCTTTAAAAAGTTCCGATGTTTTAACGACAATACGGGCTTATGAACTGGCTGCTGAAACCTTCCCCTATCCCTTGCATCTAGGGATTACTGAGGCTGGTGATTGCTTCACTAGTTGTCTGCGCTCTGGGGCTGGTTTAGGAATTCTTCTAAAAGAAGGTATTGGTGATACTATTCGCATCTCGATGAACGCTGAACCGAAAATGGAAATAAGCGCTTGTAAAGAATTATTAAAAGCCTTTAATCTCTATGAAAATTATCCAACCCTAATTGCCTGTCCAACCTGCGGTCGCTGTCAAATTGATTTAATGCCGATTGTCCAGGAAGTTAAGGCCTATTTGGATGAGTTAAATAAAAACATCAAAGTCGCGGTTATGGGCTGTGTGGTCAATGGACCTGGAGAAGCAAAAGAAGCCGATATCGGTATCGCCGGAGGATTAGGGCAAGCGGCTTTATTTAAAAAAGGAAAAATTATTAAAAAGATTGACGAGAAAGATATCGTTCGCGTCTTAAAAGAAGAGATTGAAAAGATGTAAAAAGAAGGGAAAATCCCTTCTTTTATTTTTTAAAACTATTTTAAAGCGGCGGTGATAATCGCCATCTGATAGACTTCATCGGCATTGCAGCCTCTTGAAAGATCATTAATGGGGGCATTTAAACCTTGAAGGATGGGACCATAGGCTTCAAAGCCACCTAGGCGTTGGGCGATTTTATAACCAATATTACCCGCCTCAATCATCGGGAAGATAAAGGTGTTAGCCTTACCAGCTACTGGTGAGTTCGGGGCTTTAGTTTTGGCAACCGTGGGTGAGAAGGCGGCATCAAATTGGAATTCTCCATCAACGTGATACCAAGGATTTTGGGCCTTGATTTTCGCGGTCGCATTTTTGACTAAATCAACACTGTCACCCTTACCTGAACCTAGGGTTGAATAAGAAAGCATGGCCACATAGGGCTCAAGTCCGAAAATCTTCGCTGTTCTAGCGGTTTCATTAGCAATTTCGACTAATTCATCTTCACTAGGATTAATGCAGATAGCACAGTCGCCCATGACATAGATTTCATCAGAGCCATCTTGTCTTTTCCTAGCCATGACGAAGCAGGAAGAAACGATGTTATTGCCAGGCTTGGTTTTGACGATTTGTAAGGCCGGTCTAACGGTATCAGCGGTGGAGTAAGTCGCACCACCTAGTAAGCCATCAGCTAAGCCCATTTTAACTAACATGGTTCCAAAATAATTGGTTTTATAAAGATTGCTTATACAGTCTTCTTTACACATCTTACCTTTCCTTAGGGCAAAGAGCTGTTCGACCATTTTATCAAAGTGCTCATAGTTATGAGGATCGATGATTTTGATGCCTTTAATATTGAAGCCATGTTTTTTAGCTAACTCTTCAACCTTTTTAACATCGCCTAATTGAATAGGATCCAAAACATCATCGGCTTTTAAGCGCGCCGCCGCCTCCAAAATTCGGGGATCTTCGCCTTCGGGAAGAACCAAAGTTCTTCGATTTTCTTTTAAAATTTTAAGTAAACTTTCAAACATTATAGAACGCCTCCTTCTAAAAATTCCTTTATGATTATAACACTCTTTATCATAAAAAGCAGTGCTTTTTAGTGAAAATCATTAAATATTGGTTACTCAACCTTTTCTAAGCGACTACTTGGAACATCGCGCCGACCAGCTTTGGCGAGTTCTTTGCCGTTGCGGCGGACTAAATCCCCAGTAAAGCCGATGTTGATTTTAAGTAAGGAATTTCCTATACCGTAGGAGTCCACAGGGGTATTTTCCTTTTTAAACCATTTGATTTTTTCAATATCGAAGCCACTGGAAACGACGATTTTAACATAGGGAAAACCGGCCTCATCCAAGGCTTTTCGTAAGGCTTTAATCAGGGTTGGATTGACACCATTTATTTTTAAGCCGGTCTTTTCTTTTTCACTTAGTTTATCAAAATAATGGTCAACCAAAGTATCGCTGGTATCCACTCGCACCGCCCCCAGGCGCTCTTTTAAAACCTTGGCAACGGCTAGCGAATCTTTAATAACATCGTTATTGAAGTCAACTAAAGCGGTTATTTTCTCATCAGGGTAGACATCAGCGTAGCACACAGCGGCTTTTACAGTGTCACCTTCCATAATTTGAATCAAGGCATGAGGTGTGGTTCCGCCCCCATCACCACCCCACCATTCACCGTGGGCGAAAGTGCACTGGGCTGCGACGCCTGCAATATAGGAAGCGTAGCCATCACCCTGTTGATTGCGGAAGTCATCTTGACGATCACCCATGAAGAAGATGGGCGTTGGTGCCGCCGCTTTCATAGTGTTGTAGACATGAGTAGCCACTGAGGTTCTTCTAGCTAAAACCCCATCAATCAAATTTTCCAAAAAGCCAAAATCCTGATAATGACCTGTTATTTTTAAAACAGGTTCGCCAGCCATAATTATATCGCCATCATTTAAGGCTTCAATGATCAGCTTTTCTTGATTGCGAGCAAAGGTCTTGACTAAAGCGATGGCCTCATCAATACCACAGAGAATGGCCCGATCTTGTCTTTGGAAAAATTGAAGAGTAACAATAGTGTCTTTGGCGTGTTTTCTTACAATTTTTTCTGTTTTTAAGAAGTAAGTTGCGGTATACCACCCATCCCGAATTCGTTCATCAAATTTAAAGGTTTTGTTGGTTAAACGTTTAATTTTACCCTGTTTTTTCAGTTCTAGTTCTAACATTGATGACACCCTCCTTTTCTTTTTTGGCGATAATTCGCGCGATTTGTTGTCCTTTATTACGAAATTTTTCTTCGTATTCACTGATGATTTCATCAGAACTAGCTTGATAATCGCTCTCTGCACTTATTATTTTTAAAGCCGAGGCCTTGAAAGTTAAGGCAGAATAGTCAAACAAAGATTGATTATCGGTTTTAAAAATAATCTCGCCACCGGGGAGCAAAAGTTGATAGTAAATCTCTAAGAATTTAGGATTAGTTAAACGTCTTTTTTCATGCCGTGCTTTAGGCCAAGGGTCACAGAAGTTAAGATAGATGCTTTGGAAACGATTGGCCCCAAATTTCTCTAACAAGCTTTCCGCATTGATTAAAGCAAAATGGAGATTATCAAGTTCGGCTAGTTCGGCCTTTTTAATAGCTTGGGCCAGGCAGGAACTTTGAATATCGACACCGAGGTAGTTAATTTTAGGATTTAACTCCGCTTTTTTAACAAGAAAAGTTCCTTTGCCACAGCCGATTTCTAATTCTAAAAGGGCGTTTTTAGCTAAATAACTAGGGAAATCTCGGACTAAAAACGTGGTCTTTTTAAGATAATCTTCCGCCCATTTTAACTTTCTTTGCCGCATAGTTTATAAATTACACAACTCCTCAAGGGCCCGTGCGTAAATGCTCGCCCCATCAACTAAATCTTCAATATTTAAAGCCTCATCGGGACTGTGAATATTGCCAGTTCCGTTATCGCGATGGAAGTTCATACCATAAGCCACGGTATTTTCGGTCTCTCTAGCATATGTGCCTCCACCAATTGTCATGGGTTTTTGTTTATAATCACCCGTTTCTTCTTGGTAGACCTTTAGTAAGGTTTTGATAAAGGGGGACTTAGGATCCATGTAAAGAGGTTTAGAATCACTGACTAAAGAACCGCGGTGCATAATTGAGCGATCCAAAACTCTCGCGACCATCGATCCTGTTATATTGTTGGGATAACGAATATTGATGACAAGTTGGTACTTTTGACCATCATAACGGGCGATTCCGACATTCATAGTAAGAGGTCCCATCGGTTCGCCATAATAAGCGANNCTTACCAACCCAGTATAAAAGCATGGTAAAAGCGTTGATTCCCCCCTCAGGGAAGGCCCCATGGGAGGCTTTACCATGAAATTTAAGATAGGTTTTACCCTCTTTTTCTTCATATTCGCCTTTAAAATTATGCCTTTGCATCCATTTAGTAAAAGCCTTTTGTAAATGAAGTTCTCTTTTTAGGACCATTTCACATTCGCTAGGCACGGCATTGGCTGCTAAACCAGCCTCAAAACTAGCGATTAGGTTATCACTAAATTCTCCCTCATAAACATAGGTCATAATACCTTTTTCACCGTAAATTAAGGGGAAATCGGCATCAGGAGTAAAACCATATGTCGGAGCAGGATGCTTTTTTTCTTTAAAGTAATATTTTAGACATTTTGAACCGGATTCTTCGTTGCCACCTATGACAATTTTAATCTGGCGTTTGAGTTTGATATTCTGTTCTTTAAGAATTTTTAAGGCATAGTAAGAAGCAAGTGCAGGACCTTTGTCATCACTAGCGCCCCTCCCATAGATTAAACCATTATGGACTTCCCCACCGTAGGGTGGATATGTCCAACCCTTACCTTCGGGAACCACATCAGCATGGGCTAAAACCATCACGCATTCCTTACCTTCACCATGGGTGATTTCTATACAGTAGCCCTCGTGGTTTTTTACATTAAAACCATCGCTTTTAGCTTTCTCTTCAATCCATTTTAGACTGTTGGCCACATCATGACCAAAGGGAGCACCATCTTTGATGGTGTTTGGATCATAAACGCCTTTTTGAGCAATCCAAGCTTGTAAGTCTTTGACCATCTCATCTTTCTTTTTTAAAACTTCATTTTTATAACTTTTCATCAATTTTCACTACTTTCTATTTAACAAATTCATTCTAGACATGATTGTTGTTTTGTCTTTTGCTAACGACTTTGATAATACGATGAACGGTAGTAGCTAAACCGGCATTAATAACCAGTTCAATTAAGAAATTAACTGTCAATGTTGCGGTAATAACATAGAGATAAACATTAGCTCCTTCACCCGCCCAGCCCTCATAAACTGGCATGAAGAAGGCGAAGACACCAATAATAAATAAGCCAGTATTAACCACTGGAATAGCGATTGAAGCCAAAATAACAGCAACTAGTTCACTTTTGCTTTTTAAGCCCCTGTAGATGAAGCCAGCAACTAAACCAGCTAAACCTGTTTTGGCCAAGCAAACAACGATGGTGGCAATTAGGTTGTGGGGCACAAAAAAAGCCATAGTTGCGGGAGCAATTAGGGCAATGAGTCCGTTGATAATACCTAGGGCCAAACCACAGAGTGGTCCAAATATGCAGGCACCGACAGCAATGGGAATAAGAGCTAGATTAAGATTGACTTGACCAATACTGACATAATTTCCAAGGAAGCCTAAGGCTACCTCAACTGCGATTAACAGGGCGATACCTGTTATTCGGCGAATTTTTAAACTATTTTTCATTTTTCTTTCCTTTCTTTACTGGCCATTTAAGGTCCCGTAATACTTGTACAAACTTAAATAGTTTTGTGAAGTGCTCGACCGGAGTCGAAAATGTTACAAATAACAAAGTTATTTGCGATTCCGTTGAAAGATCTCAAATAGACCATAGAGAACCAGGTTTTTGTCGAGAATATGCTCCTCTTCCATCGCCACTGAGATAGTAGATGCGAGACCACCGGTTAATAACCTTGTACACTTTTCTCCCATCTCACGTTCGTACTTACGAATCATCCCATCGGCCATGGAGGCATTCCCATAGACTAAACCCGAATTCATCGCATCAACGGTATTGGTCCCTAAAACTTTTTTAGGCTTAACTAAACTGATGTGTGGTAATTGCGAAGCAATGCTTACTAGACCTTCTGCTGAAGATTTTACTCCAGGTAAAATAGCAACCCCACAATACAAACCGCTAGAATTAATGCCTAAAATTTTGGTGGCAGTTCCGAAATCTACAATCACAATGGGGAGTTTGTAATGTTTCATAGCTCCAACACAGACAGCGACGAGATCTGAACCAACTTCGTTGGGATTATCTGCCCTAATTTTGAGGCCAGTTTTGCAACCCGGACCAAGTAGCATCGTTTCTTTACCGAAAGCGCGCTTGATTGCTGAACTTAAGACTTTTGATAGTTGGGGCACAACTGATGAAAGAATAGTTCCCTCAACTTTTTCAGCATTCACTCCTTTTGAAAAAAGTAATCCCCTGATTATATTGGCATATTCATCGACACTGCGACGGCGGTCAGAACTTGTTCTGAAACTCGCGATCAGATGATCATCTTTGAATACACCGAATGATAAATCGGAATTACCTAAGTCAAATACAACTATCATGATGTCTCCTCCTCGTTCCCATCTACCTGCTAGGTAGTACAGGACTATTTTAGACAAAAATATTATACCCACAGATTGGTAATCTGTCTACTTAAAAGTATAAATATTGATTATTAATTGCTCAAATTTGCTTATTTTATCCATAATTTTATAAAAAAAGGCGAAAAACAAAAGACTCCCTATGGGAGTCTGCACTACTAAAAAACGCCTAAAAACTACTAATTAACTACTATATTGACTATTTTGTTAGGAACAACGATAATTTTACGAATTGTTTTTCCTGTTATATGCTGCTTTATGCTTTCTAGCTCTAAAGCCTTCTCTTCTAAGGCTTTTTTATCGCTATCTTTGGCAATGGGGAAAGTTCCTCTTAGTTTGCCATTGACTTGAACGGCAATTATTACAGTATTATCGATGGTCTTACTTTCATCGTAATTTGGCCATTTTGTGTTAACCATAGAATAATTATTGCCTAATTGTTCATTGATCTCTTCACAAAGATGGGGGGCGAAGGGATTTAGTAGGGCGATAAAAGTTTCTAAATCTTTTTTACTCAATTTTGGATATTTGGCATATTCATTACTGAGAGTCATAAGTTTAGAAATAGCCGTATTAAACTTGACATTTTCAATGTCACTACCAACATCTTTAATGGTTTTATTGATGGGACCTTCAAGTTCTTTGCTATAACTTTTTGCTTGGAAATCAACTTTTTCTAGGAAACGATAAATCCGATCTAAGAAACGTTTACAGCCTTTTATACCCGCCTCGCTCCAAGGGCTTGGTTGTTCATATTCACCTAGGAAGAAAATATAAGTTTTTAAAGTAACAGCACCATATTCGTTAATAATATATATAGGATCGACGATATTGCCCCCGGATTTTGACATCTTATCGCCATCTTCGCCAAGAATCAAGCCGACAGCGGTTCTTCTGGCATAAGGCTCTTTAACGGGCACAATGCCCTCATCGTAAAGGAATTGATTCCAAAAACGGGAGTAAATCATATGACGGGTGACATGTTCCATTCCCCCGTTGTACCAATCAACAGGCAGCCAGTATTTCATTTTGTCATAGCTAGCTAACTCTTTATTATTGTGAGGATCGCAATAGCGCAAGAAATACCAACTAGAACCAGCCCATTGGGGCATGGTATCTGTTTCTCGCTCAGCCATCTGGTTACAAATGGGGCATTTTACTCTAACCCAGTCTTTTAGACTGGCTAAGGGGGATTCACCATCGGTTCCTGGTTGGAAATGCTCCATCTCTGGCAATTTGAGAGGTAAATTGTTATCGGCAACATAACCACAATGTGGACATTTTATAATTGGTATCGGTTCACCCCAGTAGCGTTGCCTATTAAACGCCCAGTCTTTCATCTTGTAATTTATCATCTTTTCCCCAATACCCCGCGACACGAGGTATTCTGTTATCTTCACTTGGGCCTCTTTAACACCTAAACCATTTAAAAAATCGGAGTTACAAAGAATGCCCTCTTCAATGTAGGTATAAGCCTCTTTATTAATGTCGCCACCTTTGATGACTTCAATAATGGGACAATCATGTTCTTTAGCAAAGCTAAAATCGCGACTATCATGAGCAGGAACCGCCATAATGGCTCCCGTTCCATAGGCTAACATTACATAATCAGCAACGAAAATAGGTATGACCTTGCCGTTAACCGGATTTATGGCATTAAGGCCTATAATTCTCACACCTGTTTTACCTTTGTTCATCTGCAGGCGTTCAAATTCGGTCTTATGGGCGGCTAAATTACGATATTCTTGCAGTTCTGAATAGTTTTCAATCTTATCTTTTAATCTTTCAATTAAGGGATGTTCAGGGGCTATAACCATAAAAGTAACCCCAAAAAGAGTATCGGCTCTAGTGGTGAAAATCAATAAATCCTCGTTATTTTCTTTGATTTTAAACTTTACTTCCACGCCTTCGCTTTTGCCTATCCAATTGATCTGTTCCATTTTAATACGCGGAAGATAATCGACATGTTCAAGTCCTTCTAATAAACTTTCAGAATAAGCGGTTATTTTTAAGAACCAAACATCCTTTTCTTTTTGAATAACCTCACTACCGCAGCGATCACATTGTCCACCTTGGGAATCTTCATTGGCTAAAACTACTTGACAAGAGGGACAATAATTGACATAACTATGAGCTTTATAGGCCAAGCCCTTTTCAAAAAGTTTAAGGAAAATCCATTGAGTCCATTTATAGTAATCGGCTTGAGTAGTATCAACCACGCGACTAAAATCAAAGGAAAAACCAGCCCTTTTTAATTGGTTAGTAAAAATTTTAATATTTCTATTGGTTACTTCGCGAGGATGAATTCCTGTTTTAATGGCGTAGTTTTCAGTCGGTAAGCCAAAGGCATCAAAACCAATGGGAAAAAGCACATTATAACCTTCCATCCGCTTTTTACGAGCGACAACATCAAGGGAAGTAAAGGCTTTAATGTGGCCAACATGCATACCTGTACCACTGGGATATGGAAATTCGATCAAAGCATAGTATTTGGTTTTTTCACTAAAGTCAACGGCTGTGAAAGAAGAATTACTATACCAGAAATCCTGCCATTTTTTCTCGACTTTTTTAATATCGTAGTTTTTCATTATACCCACCTCATACAAATAAAAAAAGTTCCTATTCAGGAACGATTGCTCGCGGTACCATCCTGATTCATAGAAAAATCTATGCTCCTTGCTTTGTGCCGATAAAGGTGGCTTAACCTTGAGCTCCTTAGTTGAGACAATTAAGCTTTCTCCTGCTTTCCACCAATCAGCAGGTCTCTATATAGAAAGACAAAATCTTATTCTAAATCAACGCTACTCTCTAATTATAACAAAGAAAGTGTAGAAATCAACTTTTTACCGTGTATTTGCTTAGAATTCTGTTTAGCAAATGAACGATTTTAATTAATCTTCTTCAACTTTAACGCTTTTTAAGGCTTTTGCTAATTGATCAGGACAGGAGGTTTTCTTAATCCAGCAGCGAATGCCTTCTAGTTTAGCGATAACTTCTTCAACTGGTAGACCTTCAACTAATTTACTAACGCCTTGAGTGTTGCCATTGCAACCACCAACAAAACGAACATTGTGGACTTTACCGTCTTCAATTTCAAAATGGATGGCTCTAGAACAGGTTCCTTTTGTTTTATAGGAATATTTCATCATTTAGGCTCCTTTAAAATACGAGACAATTATAACTCAATTAAAAATAATCGTAAAGTAAATAACAAAAAACCCACCAAGTGGTGGGTTTTATTAGTCAACTTCTATTAAACCATAGCCTCCATTGTTTCTTTTATAAACAACAGCGACTTTATTCTCCTCATCATCGCGATAAATGTAGAAACTGTGGCCAAGTAATTCCATATTAGCGATAGCTGTGTCTAAATCCATAACATCAAGATAGAGAGATTTAGTTTTAACTGGAATATCTTCCTCTTCAATTTCTTCAATCTCATCTAAATCAAATGAACGACCGAGATTTTCTCGGTGCCGCCTGTCCATTTTGGTTTTGGCCCTTCTTAATTGATCTCTGATTTTGTCGATGACTTTGTCAATCGCCGCATAAAGTTGGCGATCAACGGCTTCACCTCGTAAAATGGCAACTTTTGTTGGAATGGTTACCTCGACTTTGCGACCATCTGGAACATCTTTAATGACGACTCGACATTCGGTTGTATCCTTTATCAGAAGATACTTTTCAATTACGCTTAGTTTCTTAAAAATGCGTGCCTCCGTGGCCTTGGAAATCGACCGGTTGGTAGTAATAATTTGATATTTCATATATTATTATGTCAGAGC
>LSQX01194609.1_pt1 | contig 10821 bp, 8 predicted proteins | sample 654561 | NCBI WGS metagenome assembly LSQX01 (sample SAMN04489861, study PRJNA283612) | anaerobic digester metagenome | isolation source: 4 biogas reactors fed with cattle manure at either 37C or 55C with and... | place: Denmark: Kongens Lyngby | collected 2014 | reverse complement strand
CCCCTCATTCTCCCTTTTTCTCCTTCCGCTTAGCCCGAAACAGGGCACAAAAAAACCGCCTCTCTATCTATGGAAGCGGTTTCTCGAATTTATTTTAGCGTTTCAGCCTATTGCTCTACTCTCTCGGCAGCCTTGCTCCTTTTGCGCAGGTAGCCACCCACGCCGCCACTGAGCAGCATCGTCGCCAGAACTCCCGGCAACGGCGCTCCGCTGGAAGCGGGAGTCGCTGTACCTGTCAACGACAGCTTAATAGTCGAGTTAACATCGTTGGGGTTCTCGAACGAACCAAACCAGACGTTTGCATAACCAGTCGGAGGAGAGTTGTGATCAGTCTTCGTATAAAAATCGGAATTGAGTGAAGGAATACTGTAGTATGTTTCCCCTTCAATCTCTACCCAAACGCCGACCATATCGCCTGCGTTGTAGCCAATTGAGATTTTGCCCCCTCCTGTTACACCGGGGTCCACAGAGCCAGCAAACTCTTCACTACCGGCAACTATCTGCTTGTTGACCGAGTCATACTTAAAAGTCCCGTAGTCGAAACCGGCGGTCGTGGCATTCTTTGCAATATCGAAGGATAAGGAGGCATCCTTTAAGGCGGAAAAGGTCCCCCACTCATCCTTTCCTTTGCCCAGCTCCCAGGCTCCTTTTTTACCGGGGTGGATTCCATAGTCCCCTCCATGCTGCGCCATCAATTGGGACGCAAAGGTCAATAATACTGCCAGGCTCAACGCCCAAGTTAATTTTTTCATATTAGTTTAGAGGTAGTTAATAATTCATGCAATCGACGGCTCTACCCTCACTTTACAAAAGCGGTCCGTCCGTCGCCTCTTTTTTAAGAGACTCGTGCCTATAATACGTCATATCGTGAAAAATAAAAACAAAAAAATTATATTTTTCATTTTTCTCCAAAAGCCTATTCTGTATGGGTAAAACGGATGCGCAACCGCTTTTTTCTCTTAAACATCGCTTTTTTAGCCCCTCATTCTCCCTTTTTTCCTCCCGCATAGCCCGAAACAGAGCACAAAAAACCGCTGATAAAAGTCTTATTTGCGGGCAACCTTGTACGGAGCGGCCTGCGCGGTCGGCTTGATCACCAGCTCATCTATACAGACATGGGCCGGACGCTCCGCCAGCCAGAGCATTGTCTGGGCGATATCTTCCGCAGTGAGCGCCTTCACGCCCCGATAAACCTCCTGAGCTTTTGCCGCATCGCCCTTGTAGCGAACCAGTGAAAACTCGGTCTCGGCCATTCCGGGGTCCAGGCTGGTCACCCGGACCGGCGTGCCGCAGAGCTCCAGCCGCAGCGCTTTGGTGATTTGCAGCTCAGCCGCCTTGGCTCCGCAATAGACGCTGCCCCCCTCATACGGGATGCGGCCGGCAATGGAGCCGACGTTAATCACCAGGGCACCCTCCACCCTGAGCATGAGGGGGATGAGCCGCCGGCTGACCCGCAAGAGCCCCAGGACATTGGTCTGGAGCATCGTTTCCCAATCCTCATCCTTCCCCTCCAGGAGCGTATCGACCCCCAGGGCTCCTCCGGCATTATTGATGAGGACCTGCAGTTCCGAGGTCCGCTGAGCCAGAGCGTTGCCAAACTCTTCCACGCTGGGAGTGCTGCTCACATCCAGGCTGAAGGGACAGGCGGAGGCGGCACCGGCCTCAAGGGCGAGCCGAGCGGTCTCTTCCAGCCGCTCCATTCGGCGCGCGCCGAGCATCAGGTGGGCTCCGGCCGAGCCAAACGCCACGGCGGCCGCTCTGCCAAATCCGCTGGAGGCACCGGTGATGGCCACCCATTTATTCTTCAAATCAGTCATATTTCGTTTCATCTTTCTATTTTATCTTTATATGGAAAGGCTTTGCACCAGGCTCAGCAGCTCTTTGAGGCGTCCCGGGGTCGTTTTTTGGCTAAAGCGCGGCAGCCGCCCATGGATCATGATGGGCAAGCCGTTGCGGACAATGCTCACCTTATCCTCCCGCGATTCAATCTCCGTGATCTTCTTGCGTGAAGCAATCACCCGTACTCGGTAGACGGTGAAGAGATACCTGACCCGGGGCGGCAGCTTGCCGAAGCGGTCCTGCAGCTCTTCTTCCAGCGGGGCCAGCTCTTCCACCGAGCGCGCCTGAGCCAGACGCCGGTAAATCTCCAGCCGCTGGACCGGGTCGCCAATATAGGAGAGGGGGATCAACTGGCTCGAATCGCTCGGCGCTCCGCTCATCCCGTTGCGCTCCTCGGGCAGGAGGAAATCCAGATGTATTCGGGTCTCCACCCGTTCTTCGGGCTTCTCCCCTTTGAAGCGCGCGATCGACTCCTGGAGCAGTTTGCAATAGAGGTCAAAACCGATGGCGGTGATATGGCCGCTCTGCTCGGAGCCGAGCAGGTTGCCGGCGCCGCGGATTTCCAGATCGCGCATGGCGATTTTGAAGCCCGAGCCCAGGCGCGAATACTGTTTGATGGCGGAGATACGTTTGCGGGCATCGGCCAGGAGCGCCGCATGGCGCGGGATGAGCAGGTAAGCATAGGCCTGATGCCGGTAGCGCCCCACGCGGCCGCGCAACTGGTAAAGCTCACTCAGGCCGAAGCGGTCGGCTCGGTCGATGATGATCGTATTGGCATTGGGGATATCCAGTCCGCTCTCGATAATCGTCGTCGAGAGGAGCACATCCACCTCGCCATTGACGAATCTGGACATGACCTCCTCCAGTTGGTCGCTCTCCATCTGCCCGTGGGCCACGGCAAGGCGGGCCTGCGGCACCAGCGCCCGCAGCTTGAGCTCCACGCTCTCGATACTCGTCACCCGATTGTGCAGGAAGAAGACCTGCCCCTGCCGGTGAAGCTCATGCACGATCGCCTGCCGGATCACCTCGTCATTGTACTGGGAGACGATTGTTTTGACCGGCAGCCGCTCTTGAGGCGGGGTCTGGATGCAGCTCATTGATTTGACGCCCGACAGCGCCAGATAGAGGGTACGCGGGATCGGCGTCGCAGTGAGCGTCAGGACATCCGTCAGCGCCTTGAGCTTCTTGATCCGCTCCTTTTGCTGGACGCCAAAACGTTGCTCCTCATCCACAATGAAGAGCCCGAGGTCTTTGAAGCGGACATCCCTCTGGACGAGCCGATGCGTCCCAATCACGATATCGATATCGCCCAGAGCCAGTTGGCGAATGACCTCGCTTTGCTCTTTGCGGCTCCGGAAGCGCGAGATGCTCTCAATCCGGAAGGGGTAGCCGGCCATCCGCTCGCGAAACGTATTGAAATGCTGCTGAACCAGGATCGTGGTCGGTGCCAGCAGAGCCACCTGCTTGCCCGACATGACCGCCTTGAAAGCGGCCCGAATCGCCACCTCCGTTTTGCCAAAACCGACGTCGCCGCAGACCAGCCGGTCCATTGGCCGCCGGCCTTCCATCTCTTTTTTGGTCTCGGCAATCGCCTCGAGCTGGTCGGGGGTCTCTTCGTATTCAAAGGCGCTTTCAAAAATGTGCTGCCACTCCGAGTCCGGCGCAAAGGCAAAACCGGCCTCAGCCTCGCGCATCGCCTGTATCCGCAAGAGATCGCTGGCCACGTCTTCGATCGCTTTTTGCGCCTGGGCGCGTGCATTCTTCCAGCGTCTGCCGCCCAGCCGGCTCAGAGGAGGCCGCGCCCGGCCGACACCGATATATTTATTGACCAGATGCGCCTCGGTCACCGGCACGTAGAGCCGCGGCGGCGGTTCAAGAGGCTCATCGGCGGCAAACTCCAGAATGAGGCACTCGGGCGAATCGGTGAGGCTTGAATTGCGGCGGCCCGCTCCCTGAGGCATCCGGCCGATGCCCTGATAGCGCGCGATGCCATGCTGCAGATGCACCACGATATCGCCCTCTTCGATATGGTCAAAATCGATCTCCAACTGCGAGCGGCTGGCCACGGCCTGAACCTTGCGCAAGCGCCGGGAGCGCTGGGCTTTGCTCCGGCAATAAATATCGTTGTCGCTCACCAGCGCGAACTTGAGCTCCGGCGCCACCACCCCTTTGGAAAGCGCCGCATGTACGAGCTCCGGCACCGGATGCCCCAGCACCTGATCGCTCCAGAGCTGGCGGATGCGCGTATCTTCCCCCGGGTTCGTAAAACTGACCTGACAGCGGTAACCCTCTTTTCTCCACTCCAGAATTTGCTCAAAGAGCCGTCCCCTGTGCTGCTCCAGGAGCTCCAGACTCCCCTGAACCGGGAACGGCGCGTAGAGCTCCGGCGGCTCCATCCGTATGAAGCGCTTTTCCAGAATCGGCACCTCTTCACCCAGCAGGTTATAGAGGTCCACCACGTCGCAATCACCGGCCAGCAGTATCCGCCCGCCGCGCCTGAGGAAGCCCGAAATCAGGAACTCCCACTCCTCGATGAGCGGGCTCCAGCTTCCAGGCTGCGAGCGAAACAGATTGAGGCTATCCCAGACCTTGCCCGGGTCCGGCAGGAGCAGCAACGTTTCACCGGTGAGCCACTCCGTCAGGCACTGAGCCGGCTGAGCCGGAGCCGCCTCTTCAAGCTTGCCCTCCGGCGGTAATGAACCGAGCTGGCGGCGCAGAATCCCCATTTCACCGGCCGGCCCGACCAAAAACTCCTCGAGCGAATGCCGCGATATCTGCGTATTGGGGTCAAACTCACGCAGCGACTCCACCTCTTTGCCGAAAAACTCGACCCGCACCGGCCAGAGACTTGAAAGCGGATAGATATCGACGATGCCGCCGCGGAGCGCAAATTCCCCCTTCTGGGCCACCTTGGCGACCGGGTCATAGCCCCAGCTTTCGAGCTTCTCCAGCAACTCCAACGGGTCGCACTCCTCGCCCAGGCGCAGTGGTTGCAGGTACTTCTCGAAATGGGAAGGGGAAAAAGTTTTCTGGAGGATGGAATCGACCTGGCTCACGACGCAGGCCGGCCTCCCCTCCTCACGCAAACGCCTCAGCCCCAGCAGCGTCTGGAGCCGCTCACCCAGGGCCTCCGCCTCTGGAAGGCGCTCCTCCGCCGGCAAGACATCCCAGGAGGGAAAATAAAAGAGGGAATCAGAGCGGCCGCTTTGAGGCTCCAGAGAGCTCCAGGAGAGAATATCCTGATGGAAAAGCTCCTGGCTGCGCACTCCGCCATTGACCACCAGGATGGAGTAACGGGTGAGCCGCCGCAGCTCTTCGGCCAAAAACGGGGCGGCACTCGGGTCCACTCCCTCCAGGGGTAAAACCGAGCCTTCGGGGAAATCCTCCAAAATGAAACTCCAGGCATCGTCGCGGTGCCATCGTTTGTTCTGTATTTCCATCTCTCTTTTTTGGGGTCTGCCGGGGCGCTGGGAGAAGTGGAACGCTCTGGGGGTGATGCGTCTGGTCCCCCGCGCATCCTCCTTACCGGCAAACAGGAAGCTTCCCCGTTTTTTTAGGGAAGCGGAGGCAGTGCGAGCGTCTCCACCACATGTTCGGCTTGAGTCGCCCCCTGGTAGCGTCCGGAGCCCAGCGTTATGAGGGGGTCCTTGCCCTGCTGGTTCTTCCAGTACGTATAGCCGATGGCCGCGCCGCCCAGAACGAGCGCGATCACCACCAGCGGCAGAACCGTCTTCACCGCCAGGAAAAACCGCCAGAAGAGGCTCTCGAAGTCACCCTGCTTCACTACGGGATAGGCCGGCGAGCTCTCGCTGGTCATATTCTGGAGCTCTTCCTTGACCTGCTCCAATAGCGGTGTCGGGTCAATCTTGACGACGTCGGCATAGCTCTTGATTGAGCCGCGTGCATAGACCATCGCCGGGAAAGCAGAGTAATCTCCGCTCTCCAGCGCCTCCACCTGCATCAGCTTTAACTTCGTCTCTTCAGCGATTTGCTGTATCGTCAGGCCCCGAGCTTCGCGGGCTCTTCGCAGTTGCTCTCCCACACTGGACATATCCACTCCAAAACTATCCCAAAGAGACCCCGATTGCAACCCTCTTTTGAGCGGCATTACGGCCGCGCGGAGAATTGAAAGTACGGCACCGCTCTTTTCAGAAGCTCTTTGCTCCACTCCAAAGCCTCGGCCTGCCGACCGGGCTGGTAAAGCGTCATCATCGAGACGTAGCCCCAGCGCTCAGTCTCGCCGCTCAGGACCAGCTCCCGGCTGATTCTCCAGAGCATATCGATATGGTCCGGAGTCGTCTGGCCATCGGTCACGAAGTAGTAGATAAAGAGCGCGCCCAGCTCCTGGTTCTTACCCTCCGCATCCTTGAAGGCGCGGCTGGCATGGATCAGTTGCGCCTGGAGCTCCTGCCCGCCTTGAAGCTCAATCGGCAATGTAATGGTCTCTTCCTTATGGATTTCAAAGCCGCCGCTGGGCAGGCAATACTGCGGCTTATGGATACTGGTCCGGTCTTTGCCCATCACCACCACGTTGAGATCGCTCAGGAAGTTGCCCCCGGGCTCCAGGTAGCGCCTCCGCCCATACGTCGTATCCGGCGGCAGCCACTCAAGCTCCTGAATCGTAATCGGCCAGGGGACGCTCTGGACCTGCCCCAGCGCCTCGGGCAGATCGACCCGATTGGTCCGGACCAGCTCCCCCTTCTCGTTAAAGAGCTCCCCGGGCACGATTCGCACTCCGGGCTCCCCTATTTTCTGATGCGTCTTGAAATACCAGCAGGCCCCGGCGGTCCCCGCCATCAGCAGCGAGCAGACCAGAATCATGAAAAGTCCGGAGCGGTTTATCAGCATTTTCTTAGTCACGGGCCACCTCCTCGGTTTCGGTTTCCTCGGATTCATCGGGCTCTTCGGGGTCAGGTCGGCGGCGTTTCTTATCGCGGTTTTCTCGGAATAAATGCGCCAGGAAGAACATCCCCAGGAAGGCCACCAGATAGGGAATCATGCTCAAGACCGAGCTGTCATGCACATACTCGCCGCCAGACTGGCCAAAGACCTCCCCCGCCAGGATGATCATCATGAGGCGGGTCACGTTGGCCGCCACCGCCAGAGGAATCGCGCTCGCCACCATGAGCCCACGGCGCCAGCCGCTCTTAAAGGTCAGGAACCCATAGACAATGGCGATTCCCAGAGTCGCGATGAGGCTGCGCAAACCGCTGCAGGCCGCCGCCACCTCGTAGCGATAATCACCGGCCATGTTCGAAAGCATCGTCCCGTTGCGAATCACCTTAATCCCCAGAAGATTGGATACATCCTCGGTAATCACCGAAGAGAGCAGCCGCAGCGGAACCGATATCCGGTCGGCCAGAGTCCCTATCGGGAAACAGAATGCGAAAAGAATGTAGGGGAAAAAGACCGCCTGCAGCCAGGCACGGCCCCAGACCATCCCCATGATCCCATACCAGCCCAGGAAAAAACCGATGATCGAGATACGCACCTGCTGGACGCGATACCCCAGAAGATGTATCCCGATGCCCAGGAGCACCAATACCACCGCCGGCCACCACTGCTCCTTCTTCACCTCCATGAACCGCTTCTTCTCATACCAGATAAGCGCCAGAAACGCGAAGGGCACCAGGTACCCATGCTCATCGCCCGCCTTCATCCCGTAATCATAATGGAGCCAGCCAAAGAGCGAAGAGGTATCCGTATAGCCAAAAGTGGAGTTGCCGAAAAGGTGAAAAAGAAGAAACCAGAGGCCTGTCAGTATCAAAAACAGCGCTTTATCTGGAAAACATCCCAGGAACTCAAGGAGCTCCTCTTTTAATGAAGGTCGTTTTTTGGCTTCCTGGCCTGGCGTCTGGAGGTCAGTCTCTGCTTTCATTCGTTTTTATTTCGGTTCCCCTTGCGGGACCTGCCCTATCCCTAGTGAAACCAATCTATACGGTGATGGAAAGCAAAAAACTCTCCTCCTCCGTCGCTTCGGCCCTTTTTGTCGGCGGCGGCCCCCCTTTTTTATATTTTAGATTGTCCCACTCCCCTGCTTATTGTTTAATAGGAGGGGTCTTAACTATGGGAAAGAGATTCCATCAACTAAGGACAAAGGCTCTTCTCTGGATGCTCCTGGCCCTGCTTTGGAGTGGCGCGATGGGCACGAGCGCCTTTGCCCAGTTCATGGCCGATACCTCCGCCAGGGTGACGCTTCGCAGCCGGCTTGAGGGGCAGTTCCTTGTCAAAGGGGTTCCCTTCCCCCCCAGCATTGCCCCGACACGGCAGGGCGTCTTACAATCGCTCGACCCCAATACCAGCGCTGATTGGCCTAAATCCGTCCGTCTGGACCCCGCCACGGCCATCGTCGTCTGCGAGCGCATTAAACAGATATTCCTGCAGGAGCTCGGCATGACCGATCAATGGCGCGGATTGATCGAAGTTGAAATTGATTTCTACCCGCGCGGCCTCCAGCGCCCCATCACCCTCTCGCACCGCCTGATGAATGACGGCCTCCATACCCAGTTGAAGGTCGCCGACGAGGTCACCCCGCACCGCTTCGTCCAGGCGCTCACCCAGGTGCTCCTCCTGGAAATGGCCAACCGCAACATCACCCAGAAGCAGATGACCGATGTACCGCTCTGGATGCTCGAAGGGATGACCCAGCTCATCATGCAGCGCAGCGGCCCGGCGCTCTTCCCGACCCAGGGCGCCCCCAAAACTTTCTCCATCATCGCAGCCAATCCGGTCAAAGATGCCAAAGCGCGCCTGCGGACCCTCATTGAGCCGCCCACCTTCGATTTCCTCGCCAATCCGGGCCCCGAAGCGATGCGCGGCATCAACTGGCTCGTCTTCCAGGATGCCAGCCTGGTCCTCACCTGCGAGCTGCTCAACCAGCCCGATGGCCGCTCCCATTACTACCGGACCCTGATCGGCTTCAAAAACTACCTCAACTGGCAGCTCGCCTTCCTCAAAGCCTGGGAAAATCAGTTCGAAACTATGACCGACGTGGAAAAATGGTGGGCGCTGATCATGGTCACCAGCCAGAAAGAATCAGGCCTCCACGGCTGGAGCCTCACCCAAAGCCTGGAAAAACTCGATCAAATCCTCTCGGAAGCCTCCGTCACCACCATCTATCAGCTCCACCAGCCCAAACGCCCCTCCACCGTCCACCTGCAGCAGATCGCCGAAAACTGGACCCCGAACGTCCAGACCTATTTCTTCGAGCGGGTCGCCGCCCAGCTCAAAGCCTTCGAACTGGTCGCCGAGCCGCGGGTCTCGGACCTCGCCAAACGCTACCGCACCACTATTCTGGATTATATTCGCCAGCCGCGCCTCTACGTTTTCTTCGGCAAAGACGCCCCCTCGCGAGCTGACCTGAAACTGCTCAGAAAACGGTTCAACTACCTCGACCGCGAACGGGAAGGGCTCTGGGGCGTCGCGGAAAAAGCGCCACCCCCCAAACCACTTTACTAAAAACAGAAAAGGCCCGGCCTCGGCAACGTAACGGCCAAAAGCTTAAGCTTAGAGGGATTCCAGGACCGAAGAAGGCAGATGCGCGATATCGAGCATCGTGAGGAAATCAATCGTCTTGAAGGTGCGGTCAATGGCGGGCGGACCGCAAATCTTGGCCCCAATGGAGAGATAAGCCCCCAGGAGCTTGGGAATCCGGACCGGTTTCTCCGGCAGCTCCTCCAGAGAGCAGGCGCAGTAATCCAGCGGCTGGACGCGGAACTCCGCCGGTGCAAGATGCCGCTGCAGCACTTCATAAGCGCCGGCCCCCACCGCCTCATCCTGAGAGGTCAGCGAGCTGCAGCCCAGGAGATACCGGCCGCCGCAATTCTTCGCGTAAACGTCAATCGCCCGCCAAAGACAGCCAAGCGCGCGCAGATTCCGGTGGTCCCGATGAATACAGGCGCGCCCCAGCTCGATGATCTCCGAGCGAAAAGGCTCCAGCGGAGAAAAATCAAACTCCCGGGCGCTGTAGTAACCCAGATTCTCGGCGGCGCTCAGCCCCGTCTGAAGCCGGTAGGTGCCCACCACTTCGCCGGTCGCCTCGTTCAGCACCAGTAAATGGTCGCACACCGCGTCAAACTCATCGGCATCCAGCCCCGTTTGATACGATTCGGGCAAGCCCTCCTGCAACTCCAAATTAAATACCTCAAAGCGGAGCCGCTGCGCCGCCTTGAGCTCCTCCTCGTTTACTGCCAGGCGGCAGAGATAGGAAGCCTTGCCCCGTGTGGAGGAAAAGATACGTCCCCCCAGCCGGGTATCGCCCACTCGAGCATTCATTTTTTCTTGTTCACCAGACACGGTACCGGTGCCAAGCGCGACACCGTCCCACAATCCTACTACATTCCCCCTCCGTTTCAAGTGTGGAAAGAGAGATTCAACACCAAAACGAACCGAATCGCCAAAAAAACGCCCCAAACCCATTTAAAAATCTGTGAAAATCTGCGTAATCTGCGGTTAAAACTCTTGCATCCCCTCGGAAATCATCCATAATACCGTGTGGAATTATTGTTTGAATGTCGAAGAACCTTTATAAACTCGAAACGCCCGAAATATAAACGAATTGCAACGTGACTGCTCTGCTGACAACGACGGATAAGACTAATGCTCCGGTGCGCTCGTATACGTGGGGATTGGATGCCAGTGGGAGTATGCAGGGAGCCGGTGGAGTCAGAGGGTTGCTGATGGTGAATGCAGGAACCAACGCAGTCCATTTCCCGGCGTATGATCTCAATGGGAATGTGATGGGGCTGGTCAATGCCACAAACGGGATCATCTCGGCAAAATATGAGTACGGGCCCTTTGGGGAAGTTTTCTGCTCGGTGGGCTTTGTTGTAAGGAAACACTTCTCTAATGCGCATTTTTTAACCGCAGATTACGCAGATTTGCACAGATTTTTTAGGAAGGGAATGGCCGGATGCGACCCCTCCGGGGTCGTGTGGGGATTTTTCTCTCATCCTTACCAGGGGTCTGAAGACCCCTGGCTAT
>LSQX01179438.1_pt1 | contig 10821 bp, 7 predicted proteins | sample 654561 | NCBI WGS metagenome assembly LSQX01 (sample SAMN04489861, study PRJNA283612) | anaerobic digester metagenome | isolation source: 4 biogas reactors fed with cattle manure at either 37C or 55C with and... | place: Denmark: Kongens Lyngby | collected 2014 | reverse complement strand
CCTGGTACGAATACTGTTTCGACACTGCCTGCCTTGCGCACGAAAAGGGGCTTTACAATATCCTCGTGTCAGCTGCTTATATAAACCCAGAACCGTTGAGGGAGATTGCCCCGCTGATAGATGCCGCCAACATCGACCTCAAATACTTCAGCGATGAACTCTACCGCAAGGTTTCCGGCGCAGGTCTCAAGCCCGTGCTCGATGCCCTGCTTCTCCTGCGCGATGCCGGCGTCCATTTGGAAATCACCAATCTGCTTATCCCCGGCATCAATGATGACGAGGCGATGATTCGCGCCATGTGCAAATGGCTCTCATCCAACGGGTTATCTAATGTCCCGCTCCACTTCAGCCGCTTCTTCCCCAACCACAAACTCGACTCCACCCCTCCCACACCCCTGAAAACCCTCCACCTCGCTAGGTCCATCGCCCGCGAACAAGGCCTCACCATCATCCACCTCGGGAACGTCTAAAAATCTCAAGTGTCACATCAAAAACGCCCCAACTGTCACATCAAAATCCCCTCAAGTGTCACATTTGGTCCGAAATTTCTTCATTATTGCAAAAAGAGTTTTTATATTTGCGTCTATAAACATTTAGAATATGGACTATAAAATCAGAATAGCTGACAGTATTCTTGCTGACAAATTAGAGGCGATGGGTGCTGTTGTCATAGAAGGCCCTAAATATTGCGGCAAGACCACTATGGCTACACAACAGGCCAAAAGTATATTGTACATGGCAGACCCCGACACAAAAGATCAAAATCTTGCGATGGCTGCAACAAACATAAAACGTTTACTTTTAGGTGAAACCCCGCGTCTGCTGGATGAGTGGCAAATTGCTCCTCAATTTTGGGATGCGGTAAGAAATGAAGTGGACAAGAGGGGGAAAGACGGACAATTTATACTGACCGGCTCTGCTGTACCTCCTGATACTCATGATATATTTCATTCCGGCACAGGACGCATGGGCTGGTTGAAACTACGCACCATGAGTCTTTGGGAGTCAGGAGATTCAACCGGAGATGTTAGTTTAAAGTCGCTTTTCAAGTCATCAGAGCATATAGACGGTAGCAATAATATCGATTTGGATATGTTGGCTTTTCTTGTTTGTAGGGGGGGATGGCCGAAAGCCACATTAAAGGAATCTGAGAAAGCTGCTCTGATTCAAGCCAGAGAATATTATGAGGCGGTTACAAGATTCGATATTTCAAGAGTTGACAATATCCAGAGAGATCCAGAATTGGCAAAGAGACTGATGCGTTCATATGCAAGGCATCAAGGGACACAAGCAAGTGCTAAAACCATACTCAATGATATTAGAAGTAATGAGAGTGAAGATCTTAGCGAGAACACTATTTACAATTATATAAAAGCCTTAAAGAAAATATTCGTAATCGAAGACTCCTTAGCTTGGAATCCCAATTTGAGAAGTAAAACAGCGATTCGCACAAGCGATACGCGATACTTTTCCGACCCTTCCATTGCTACTGCGGCTTTAGGACTTGGACCTAATGATTTGATAAATGATTTGGAAACTTTTGGCTTAATATTCGAAACCCTTTGCGTTCGCGATCTTCGTGTGTATGCAGATGCTATTGAAGGTACGGTTTATCATTACAGGGATAGCAGCAATCTCGAATGTGATGCTGTTATTCATTTGAATAATGGTTCTTATGGCCTTGTGGAAATCAAGTTGGGAGGAGAAGGGCCTATCAATGCCGGTGCGGAAACGCTAAAAACATTGGCAGATAAGATAGACACAAACAGAATGAAAAAGCCATCTTTTCTCATGGTTATCACAGGAATCGGAGACTATGCCTACAAAAGGCCGTCCGATGGTGTATTGGTTGTTCCCATCGGGTCTTTAAGAGAGTAAAAAGAAGATAATTGATTAAATTTGCAATAGTGGATTTTGAAGAATACATAAGACAAAGCGAGCCCGGCAAGAAGGAACGAGCACAGGCATGGCGGACAGCCATCGGTCTGCAGGACGTTGATGGACTCAAGCCGTCCGAGTATCTTTATCAGACAGCCCGTAAGAATATCGATGGCGATATTACCATAAAAGAAGCTCAATCACTTATCGATTCCTATTACATTTCAAAAGCCGGTAGGAGCGAATCAGATGAAGATAGAACAGAAGAGGCCGATAAGGTTTCAAGCCGAATAGCGGAGATTCTTTCCGAGAAGACCTTTTCTTTGACGCCAGCGCAGTTTACCTCAATCCACAGAAGATTGTTTTCCGGTCTTTTTGAATTTGCCGGTCAGATAAGGACTTGGAATATCACCAAGAAGGAATGGGTGCTTGATGGAGAGACTGTTCTGTATGCAAGTTCTGATATGATTAGCGAAACCCTTGAATACGACTTATCGCAAGAAAAGGCTTTCAGTTACAAGGGACTCTCGATGGATGAAGCTGTCAAGCATTTTACAAAATTTATTTCGAATCTTTGGCAGATACATGCTTTCGGAGAGGGGAACACGCGTACAACAGCAGTATTCGCAATCAAATATCTTCGTTCACTTGGATTCAAAGTGACAAATGATATGTTTGCAGAAAATTCCTGGTATTTCAGAAACGCTCTTGTTCGTGCCAACTATTCAAATCTGGCAGAAGGAATCCATGAAACCACTGAGTATTTAGAGCTTTTCTTCAGAAATCTTCTGCTTGGAGAAAGCCACGAATTGAAAAATAGGAATCTGCATGTATCGGCTCAAAGCATCAAACCTGGAGCCTTAAAGTCTCAAGATGATACTTTGAAACTAAGCATTGATGAGACTTTGGCGCTAAAATATATTGAGGCAAATTCTCAAGCTACTCAAAACGAAATAGCTGAATCCATCGGGAAGTCCATAGCAACTGCAAAGCGCCTTACAGTTTCCCTTCAAGAAAAAGGTCTCCTAATCCGTCATAACGGCAAACGTTACGGCTGGTGGGAAGTTCTATTGCCCATGCTCAATAAATAGGGGCTTCGGAAGATCTGCTTTGTTGCCCACGTCAGCCGCAAGTGTCTAGTGTCTTATCGCTGGTTTTGGTTGACTTTCATGGTAAAGCAAAAAAGGCCTAAAACGTCGTAGCCCTACGTTTTTTTCCAGGGGGGGTATGACGGAAAGGGCCAAAAACGTCGTATCATGAAGCGAAATTGAGAGTTTGCGACGATGGCGAGAGAGGGGGTCGGTCAAAAAGGGCCAAAAATGCTTGACCATGAAGCTGAAATGGTGGCTGCGAAGGAGCAGAGAGGCAGAAATGGGGGTTGAGAAGGGGCAGAGAGACGGAAATGGTGGCTGCGAAGTAGCAGAGTGGCGGAAATGGGGGTTGAGAAGGGGCAGAGAGGCGGAAAGGAGAACTGAGAAGGAGCAAGGACCCGCAGGGGTAGCTGCGAAAGCAGCGGATAAGGGGGCGGCGCTCCCTGAACTGCGGCGCTCGCTATAGGAAGAGACGCCTGAGCCTCCTAAAAACGCCCTACGGCGCCCCCTGAGCAGGGCCCTCGCCCCCTGAAAACGGAAGAAGACCGGAAACGTCCGGCAGCGCCCCTTGAAAACGGAAGAAGACCGGAAACGTCCGGCAGCGCCCCCTGAAAACGGAAGAAGACCTGAAACGCCCTGCAGCGCCCCCTAAAATAGAAATCAGGCAACCGACAAGCTGCCTGATTTTTAGTAGCGGGGGAAGGACTTGAACCTTCGACCTCCGGGTTATGAGCCCGACGAGCTACCAACTGCTCTACCCCGCGATATTGGACCACAAAGATAACAAAAATTTCACAAAAAACAAATTATCCCCTCTACATCGCCCTTATCAAAGGTTTTTTCTTCGCCGCTTGCAAGATTTTTGACATTCACTTTACCTTCGGCCGCCTCTCTCGAGCCGCAGATACTGATAAAGGGAATACCTTTTTTATCGGCGTAATCAAACTGTTTTTTGAGCTTAACCGAATCGGGATAAACCTCAGTAGCAATGCCTTTCGCACGCAAGGCGCTTGCGATGGGCAAAACATAAGCAGCCGAAGCCGCATCCATATTGGCAAACAGAAGAGTGCAGGGAGCGCCTAACTCTGCAGGAAATTTATTCAGGCCTTCAAGCACATCATAAATGCGGTCCGCCCCAAAGCTGATACCCACTCCGGACACATCCGGAAGACCGAAAATGCCGGTCAAATTATCATATCTTCCTCCGCCGCAGATACTACCTATCTCCCAATCCAAGGCCTTTACCTCTAAAATAGCGCCGGTGTAATAATTGAGGCCGCGCGCAAGCGAGAGGTCCATCTCAATCGGGAGCTTTACCTGCGCAGCAGCAATATAGCCGAAGAGCTCTTCCAACTCATCAAGCCCTTTAAGACCTGTCTCGGAAGAGGCAAGCGCCTCTCTCATGACGGCAATTTTTTCCTCGAAGCTGCCGCTGAGTTTCAGCACCGGCTCCAAAAAATCTATCGCCTCTTTACTCAGGCCTTTATCCGACAATTCCGCCTTTACCTCCTTCAAACCCACCTTCTCCAATTTATCTATGGCAATAGTGATGTCCGTAAGCTTTTCGGGGAAGCCGCAAACCTCTGCCAGGCCGCTCAAAACCTTGCGGTTATTGATTTTCAGCAAAACCCTTAAATCCAATTTGGCAAACACCTCCTCTACCATTTGCACAAGCTCCAACTCAAGCAATTGCGAAGTGCTCCCGATAGCATCCACATCGCACTGATAAAATTCGCGATAGCGCCCTTTTTGAGGACGGTCGGCACGCCATACCGGCTGGATTTGGGAACGCTTGAAGGGGAAGACGATTTTGTTCTGATGCTGTACCACAAAGCGGGCAAGAGGCACGGTAAGGTCGTACCTGAGACCTCTTTCGCACAAGGCGGATGAAAGAGCGGCGGTTTTGTAGCCGTCTTCGGTTTTATAGGAAGCAAAGTCTATTTTGTCGAAAGGGTCCCCTGAGTCAAGAACCCTGAACAGCAGTTTGTCTCCTTCTTCGCCGTACTTTCCCAACAGAGTGGAAAGCTTTTCCATAGCCGGCGTTTCTATTTGCGCATATCCGAAAGAGGCGAAAACCCCTTTGATAATATCGAAGATATAATTGCGTCGGGCCATCTGTTCCTGCGAAAAATCGCGGGTGCCTCTTGGGATGGATGGTTTTTGTATCATATTATGCAAAATTACTAACTTTGTAGAATTAAACATAGCAACATATGAAAGATTTTTGGAAAATGCTTCTCGCCGTCATTTGCGGCATGCTTATTTTTGGCTTCATCTCTCTTTTTATCACCATTTCCGCCTTAAATGCTTCGGTTTCAGCGGCAGAAGGTGCAAAGACCGTATTGCCCCGCAGCGGTGTTCTTGCCATAGATATGTCTGCCTTCAAAATTGATGAGCAGAAAAATCCTGTGCCCACTTACGAGTCCGGCGTAGTCATCCCCTCAGTGGGCATTCTTCAAGCCACCCGCGCTCTTAAAATTGCGGCAAATGACCCCGGAGTAAAATTGATTTTCCTAAAAACCGACGGCAATCTTTCCAGCATGGCCTCTTTGGAAGAATTCCGCAAAGCGCTTGATAATTTCAGGCAGGTGAGCGGCAAACCCGTGATTTCTTATATTGAGTCTCCCACAACAGGCGGCTATTGGCTTGCAAGCGTGGCCGACAAAGTATATATGACTGAATATCAGGGCGGACTCATTACAGTGAACGGCGTAAGCGTACGGTCGGTATTCATGAAAGACCTGCTTGACAAGTTTGGTGTAAACATGCAGCTGATAAGGCACGGCAAATATAAGAGCGCCGGAGAGATGTTCACACGCAGCTCTTCCTCACCCGAAAATACCCATCAATATCAAGAGATGGTGAATTCCATGTGGGCCACCATGCGCGCAGATATTGCCGCTTCGCGTGGTATAAGCGAGCCCGCCCTCGATGCCGCCATCAACAATCTTTCGCTCTGCCTGCCCGAGGATTTCCTGAAGGAGAATCTGGCGGATGAGCTTTTTACAAGGGAGGAGTTGAAGGAAAAGTTGGCCGACCTCTCGGTGGTAGATAGTTATAAGGAGGTGCAATTCATGCGCTTTTCCGATTATGTCACCGCGAGAGTGATTCCAAATTATAAGGCTAAGGAGAAGATAGCGATAATTTATGCCAACGGCAGTATTGTAGATGGCCGCGATATCAACAATATAAGCGGCGACCGTTTTGCCTCTATTATAGATAAGGTTCGGGCAGATTCCACCGTGAAGGCGGTGGTGCTTCGCGTGAATTCCCCGGGCGGAAGCGCTCTTGCAAGTGAAAAGATTAAGCATGAGCTCGACCTTTTGGGAGCGGAAAAGCCGCTTGTAGCGTCTTATGGCGATTATGCCGCTTCGGGAGGATATTGGATTTCCAATAACTGCAGTAAGATATATACCGATGCAGTATGTCTGACGGGAAGTATAGGCGTATTCGGAATGGTTCCGGATTTTTCCAAGACCACCAAAAAGGTATTGGGGATAAATGTTTCTTCGGTATCCTCAAATAAGCATGGAGATATGTTCAGCCTGATGCGCCCCTTCGACTCCGATGAGTACAACTATATGCTTCGCAGTATCGAAGGCGCTTATGAAAGGTTCTTGGATGTGGTTTCCGATGGGCGCGGAATGTCTAAAGAAAGGGTGGATGAGATAGGCCAAGGCCGTGTTTGGACCGGAGCGGATGCCCTGAAGATTAATTTAACCGATGAGATAGGCGGTCTTACCGATGCCCTCAATTATGCAGCCCTTGCGGCCGGAAGTTCGTTGGATGCGATGGGCATTGCCGAATATCCCAAACCGCTTTCTACTTGGGAGCAGATAATGCAGATGATGAGCGGGACAGACCCCGAAAGCGACTTTGTGAAGTCCATAAGCAAGCCTCAAGTGATTGCCCGCATGCCTTACGAGATTACGATTTTGTAGGACTACGGCTTGCAGAACGGCTCATCGGTCAGTTTGGCGCACAGCTGATTGTCAAGGCAAACGCATAATCAGCGAATGCGGCAGCTAATGAATCCGCAGAATATCCGCATCATCCCAAGCCAATTTTTCAGCTAAACCAAGGTCCCCTTTATTGTAGAGGGGATCTTTTGTAAACCGCTTGTCCGCCACGCCTATGAGCAGGGGCCTGCCGAAGCGCTTGAACTGCTTCATCTCACCAAGCAGTTCCCAATTCTGTTCAGAGGTCTTTGCAAAGCCGAAGCCCGGGTCTACAATCCAATCTTTTATGCCCATTGCGGCTGCTTTGCGCGAAAACTCATCAAAATATTCCAGCACTGCGGCTACGACACCTTGCGGATAGTCGATAAATGTATCCATGCTGCGGGGATTTCCCCGTTTGTGCATGGCGATATAGGGCAAGCCGAGTTCCGCCACCGTTTCCAGCATGGCTTCATCATCTTCGCCTGCGGAAATGTCGTTCACTATAAAAGGTCCGATAAGAGCGTATGCCTTGCGGACAATTTCGCTCCGGAAAGTATCTATCGAAATCTGATAAAAACCCGCATTGAGAGAAAGTCTCTTTTCATGCGCAAGTCGCAAAGCGGGTTCAAGTCTGCGCCATTCTTCCTCTGGCGGCACATCAGGGGCTCCGGGGCGCGTGCTCACCGCTCCTATATCGAGTATAGTGCAGTTCCTTTCCAAAAGGTCTTTCATGCGAGCCTTCATTTCCGCCTCAGACTGAGCTCTGCTCGGGGGAAAGAAAGAATCGGGATTTACATTCATTATGCCCATCAAAACAGGGCGCTTGCTTAACAGATAATTCATACGTGTGCAAAAGTAACGAAAAAATGAATATATTTGTAAGTTATGCTCATTGTATTGGAAGGGCTCGACGGGTCGGGCAAATCAACTCAGGTAAAATTACTGCGGGAATATCTTCAAAAGATAAGTCCGCGTGTCACATACATTCATTTTCCGCGTTACGATGCTCCGGTGTACGGCGACCTCATAGCCCGTTTCCTGCGCGGCGACTTCGGCTCCATAGATGAAGTTCACCCCCAGTTGGTGGCTCTCCTTTTTGCCGAAGACAGACATGGAGCGGTTCCCGAAATTTTAGAAGGGCTTGAAGACGGCGGCATTGTTCTTTTGGACCGCTATGTCTACAGCAATCTCGCTTATCAGTGCGCTAAAATCGAGAAGGAGAAAGAGAGGGAAGACCTCCGCGAATGGATTATAAACACCGAGTTCGGCGCATTCGGCGAGCCGCGTCCCGATATAAACATCTTCCTGGATGTGCCTATGGGTTTTGTGTCAGAAAGTCTTCAGAACAATAGACAGGGGACCGACCGCAAGTACCTGAAAGGCAAAGAAGATATTCACGAGACCTGCCTTGATTTTCAGCGCAAAGTTCGTGCGATGTATCTGCGTCAGGCGTCAGTCGACAAGTCCCTGATAGTAGTGGGATGTGAAGATGAGGATGGCGGCATGCTGCCCTCGGATGTTATTTTTGAAAAAATTAAAACTATAATAGATGAACGGATTTAAGAGGATTTGCGCTGCTGTATTGGGCTCTGTGCTCTTTATTGCCGGTGTCCTGAAGCTGATGGACCCGGTGGGCGCGCAGCTTATGGTACAGGAATATCTAAAGTTTTTCCATCTTAACTTTCTCGGCTTTGCATCAGGCGTGCTGGCTCTGCTGTTTGCCTTTTTCGAGGCCGTGCTCGGAGCCGCCCTCATTGCCGGAGTATGGCGCAGGGTGGTGGCAATCATCACTCTCGCCCTGCTTGGAATCTTTACCATTGTTACGGCTATCCTGTGGATAGCTAATCCCGTTATGGACTGCGGCTGCTTCGGAGAGGCCGTTCATTTGGAACATTGGCAGAGCTTTGTAAAAAATATAATTCTTTTAGGGCTTTGGGCAATCGCCTTTTTACCACTGAACAAACTCGACAAGCCGCAAAAGATAAAATATGTCAGCTTTGGAATAGCTGCGATTTCGGTAGTGCTTTTCGCTCTTTTCTCACTTCTCTCCATACCTATTGTAGACTTCACCGACCTCAAGCCGGGCACCGAGCTTTATGGAGCTTTTGATGAGAATTTCGATGATATAACAGCTGCCGTTTATGAAAAAGACGGGCGTGAGGGGGCTTTTACTCCCGACTGTCCTCCCGACTCCACTTGGACCTTTGTCCGCAACGAAAGTTACGATCGCGACATAGTGGATGACAATGCTCCTATACAGATTCTCAGTTTTTGCGATGCTGCAGGAGTTTATGCCGATTCTCTTGCCCAAAAGGGTTCCGTGATGGTCATATCTTCATACAATCCCGATAAATTATCGCCAAAAAGACTTGAATCTATGGGTCAGTTTGCAGGCAGGGCCGCTCAAACGGGCTGCACCGTCCTCTTTTTGGTGGCAGGCACACCCGAAACCGTCGATATAAACGAGCCCTCCCTTGCCGCCGGCACTTATTTCGCCGACCGACTTACCCTGATGACTCTCAATCGTTCAAATGGAGGAGTGACCTATATTGCCGACGGGCATATAACTGCAAAATGGTCTGCTGGAGCCCTTCCTGATGGTGAGGAGTTAGACAAGATATTAAAGAAAGATCCGCTTGAGTTTATGATGTCCCGAAGCGGCAAGGGCAAAATCCGCTTGCAAGGATTTTTGCTCTACACTTTCGCAGTGATGTTATTGCTTTAGGAATTCTTAAAGCAAAGAGATTTCCACAATTCTTTCTGTGACAGGGGTGACTTTCAGCGAGTCGCCTATGCGTTCGCAGACGAGAGCCCCCACATGTCCCTGCTGCCTGTCAGGATGTTCAAGCACGATGGCCGCCTCTTTTTCGGGCAGGCTCCATTTCAGGTCCACAAATAAATCGCTCAACTTCTTCTTCCCTCCCAATCCGAGCGGGCGCATCCAGTCGCCATCCTCCCAACCGCGCAGCCTTAGCGGGAAGGTCAACTTATCGGCATCTGCAATAAGCTGTCCCTCAGGCCTTTGCAATTCGAGACCAGAAGGCCTTTCATAAACTTTAACTTCTATGCTTTGCCCCTTGAAGCTGTAAACTCCGGGCTTGTCAATCTCCAACTTCGAACTGCTTTTTTCAGCAACTCGCGGGAGCAGTAAAATTTTATCGGAAGCGGTTACCGCCTTCCAATCGGGGGCCTCGAAGGTTTTTCCGCTTATGGTAGCGTCCTCGGAGGCGAGCAGATTGCTCAGCGCCGTAATTGTGCCTTCATCGAAGTCATAAGGCTCCAATATTCGGAACAACACATACTCCCAATGCTCCAAGCTCAACAGTGCCGGAATGGAAATGGCATCCTCCTGTCCAGGCATATAAACGCTCATTGCAGTATTTTGGAAATAGTCTTCAGCTATGTCATCCACCTGCGCAAAGTGGCGCATATTGGCGGCAAAAGTTTTGAGAAAAGAAGGATTTATTTCTGCAAAGACAGGGAAAACCTCATTGCGCAGCTTGTTGCGCTTGTATAAAGTGCCTGCGTTAGTGCTGTCTTCACGGTGCGGAACTCCATGCTTTTCCATCCATGCTGAAATCTCCTCACGCGAGATTCCGAGCAGAGGCCTTAGCACCCTTCCGCTTCCTATGCCTGCAATGTCGCGGTCGCCCATACCACGCAGGCCGCGCGAGCCGGTGCCTCGCAACAGGTTGAGAATCAAGGTTTCGGCATTGTCATTCGAATTATGCGCTACCGCTACGGCGCCGAATTTATGAGTGTAAAGCAGTTCGGCAAACCAGCCGTAACGCAAGTCCCTCGCAGCCATTTCTATAGAAATGTTGTTTTTGGCGGCATAAGCTGTGGTATCGAAACGCTTTACATAGCAAGTGATTCCATGCTCGGCGCACCAATCCCTCACAAACTGCTCA
>LSQX01133138.1_pt1 | contig 10822 bp, 8 predicted proteins | sample 654561 | NCBI WGS metagenome assembly LSQX01 (sample SAMN04489861, study PRJNA283612) | anaerobic digester metagenome | isolation source: 4 biogas reactors fed with cattle manure at either 37C or 55C with and... | place: Denmark: Kongens Lyngby | collected 2014 | reverse complement strand
ACTTAAGACCATACGCTTCCTCCAGTTCTATTAAATTTTCCCTCGAAAACTCTTTTTTGTCATAGGTTTCGATCCTCCCAACCACGCCGAAGACCTGTTCCGGATGCTCCGCCTGTAACTCTTTATCAACAAAATAAATGAAGTTCCCTTCTTCCCTGATATCAACTTTCTGCGCAAAACCACCGGGCAGGTTTAAAGAAAAACCGTACTTTTCATTTTCATAAACAACGTCCTGGTCGGGTTTGCTGTTGCATGCGCCAAGCAAAAACGCACACGCTAATACTGTTACTAGAAACATAATCGACCATAAAATACGGGGTTTTTTCTTGGCAAGTCTCATAACTGCCCCAGCCTTTCATAATAAATTATTATTATTCCACAATGTATAAGTACCTTCGGGCCAGGCCTTTTTCGTACAATTCCATGCCGCTTTGGCCTTCTCTTAATTTAGCTTCGTACAAGATCAATATTGTTTCTGGAGGTGGGACAAGGGACCTGCCCCTCTGTCCCTACTCATATCTCAACCCTCAACCAGGCTCAGCCACTTTTCCATGTGGTCGTGCAGCTGGGAGCGGGCTTCCTCGAGCTCGCCCTGCCGCTTCTGGCAGGCCAGGTAATCCTGGTAGACCTCCGGCAGGAAAAGCTCCTCCTCGAGGCGGGAAATTTTTTCCTCAAGGTCCGCGATAGCCTGCTCCAGTTCTGCAACCCGGCGGCGGTGCATGCGTTTTTGCCGTTCCTCTTCCTTCTTCTGCAGGTAGTTTCTCTTTTCCGTACTTTCCGCCCGGGCTGGCTCAGAGCCGGCAGGCCTTACCGCCTGCTGCACCCGCTCCGCTTTTTTTAGAAAATAATAATCGTAGTTCCCCAGGTAGCTGGAGACCCCGCCAGCCGAGAGTTCCAGCACCCTGGTCGCCATTTTATTAATGAAATACCGGTCGTGCGAGACAAACAAGATGGTACCCGGATAGCCGTCCAGGGCCTCCTCCAGCACCTCCTTGCCGGGCAGGTCCAGGTGGTTGGTGGGTTCGTCCAGGAGCAAAAAATTAGCCTTCTGCAGCATTAACGCGGCCAGCGCCAGCCGGGATTTTTCACCGCCGCTCAGGTCAGCCACGCGTTTTTTTACCTCGTCACCGCTAAACAAAAACCTGCCCAGCACTGTCCGTATATCCACCTCGTCCAGTTTGGGGTAGCGGTCCCAGAGCTCGTACAGGACCTGCTTGTCACCGTTTAACCCCTGTTGTTCCTGGTCGTAGTAGCCAAGCTGGACATGGCTGCCCAGCCTGATCCGTCCAGTCAGCGGCGGGAGTTGGCCGGCAATGGTCTTCAGGAGGGTGGATTTGCCGATCCCGTTCGGGCCGACCAGGGCCACCCGCTCACCCCTGTTAATTTGAAATTCCAGGCCTTGGGCCAGAGGCAGGCCTCCGTAGCCGATGCCAAGGTTGTCCGACTGTAACGCCTCTACGCCGCTGGGACGTGTAACGTTGAAGGAAAGGGCCACCCGCCGCTCCTTGCCGGGGCGTTCCAGTCGCTCCATTTTTTCCAGCGCTTTGAGGCGGCTTTGCGCCCGTTTGGTGGTGTCTTTGGCGGCGATATTGCGCCGCACGAATTCCTCCTGGCGCACGATTTCAGCCTGCTGACGGCTGTATTCCTTCTGCTGCTGTTCGAGCATAGCAGCTTTTTGTTGTATATACGAGCTGTAGTTGCCAGTATAGCGGGTCAGGCCGGCGGGAGTTAATTCATATATAATCTTAGCCAGCGCGTCAAGGAAATACCGGTCGTGGGAGACTACCAGAACAGTGCCGCGGTATGATTTCAGGTACTGCTCCAGCCAGGCTAGATTATCCATGTCCAGGTAGTTGGTGGGTTCGTCCAGAATTAACAGATCTGGTTCGCCGAGCAGGCAGCGGGCCAGGGCCAGGCGTGTTTTCTGGCCGCCGCTGAGGGTGTTGACCGGTGTGGTGAGGTCTGACTCGGCAAATTTCAGACCGCTGAGAACCATGCGGATGCTGGTCTCATACTCGAAGCCTCCCCGGCTTTTAAACAAGGCGTAAAGGTTGTCGTAGTTCTCCAACAGTTGCTGGCTTGCCCGCTCGTCCGCTGAGGTCTCGGACATATGCTGTTCCATTGCCCGCAGCTTTTTTTCCATATCAATGAGGGGGGTGAACACTGTAAGCATCTCGTCCCAGATGCCGCGCCCCGATTCCAGACCGCCATCCTGGGCCAGGTAGGACAGCGTAAGTCCCCTTGCCCAGGTTACTTCACCTGTGTCCGGCGTCATGCCGCCGGTTAATATTTTTAACAGGGTAGATTTTCCCGCCCCGTTGACGCCAACAATACCAGACTTCTCACCCTCCTGAACAGTGAGGTTGAGATCGGTGAAAACCCGGTGAGAGCCGAAAGATTTTGATATTTGAATAGCCTGCAGCAGGACCATGGTAGTACTCCCCTTTCAACTATCCAGTTTACAATAGTTGCCCGGTTGGGACAAGCGCCAAGGTATTGTCAGGAGGAACGGTATTGTTGACACTCCAGGGACGAATCGCCCCGTATAATTCCCCCGAGCCCCGCTCCAGACAATATAATTTATAAGTTGTTAATATAAATACAAACATAAATATACCTGGCTTGCCTTTATAAATACATTTATAATACCAATAAGTCAAAATGTTAAAATACGTATAATTGATATATCACAATCACCTGGCCGGAAGGAAGTGAAATAATGACAAAACAACCTGAGCAGGCATCTGAAAACTGCGCTTTTACCCTGGATCAAGCCAAAGCTGTGGCTCAGGAAGCTGGCGAACAAGTGGTACCCACATATTGCGCAATGTGTGGGCCAAACCCCACATGCGGTATTTATGCCTTTGTCAAGGACGGCCGTTTCACCAGAGTAGCAGGCATGGCCGAATCCCCCCTTAACAAAGGGGGAGTATGTCCAAAAGGCCATGCGGCCCCTCAATGGGTTTATTCTCCCGATCGCTTAAGGAAACCCTTGCTGCGCAAAGGCGCCAAAGGCGAAGGAGTGTTCCAGGAAATCTCTTGGGACGAAGCTATTTCTGTCATCGCTGATAGACTCCGGCAGCAAAAAGTGCAATACGGCCCTGAATCACTGGCCATTCTTTCCCCTGCCCGCCGTTCGTACAGCGATTTCATCCAGCGCTTTTTAATCGCCCACGGCAGTCCCAATTATGGGCACAGCGGCATTTGCTTCGTGCAGCGAGAATTTACTTTTTCCTACACCATTGGAGGCCAACCCAGGTGCGATTATAAAAATGCTGACTTGATTGTATTGTGGGGACGGCAGCCAATCTATTCCGGGCCAGCCATGGGCCCGGCAAGGGATTTGGTTGCAGCTAAACGGCGGGGGACAAAGATTATTGCCATCAAACCGTCAGTGGAACCTGATGTGGGAATGGCCGATATCTGGGCGCCCTTGCGCCCAGGAACCGACGCGGCACTGGCCCTGTCCATGCTTAACGTCATCATCGGTGAAAACCTGATCGATGCGCCGTTTGTCGAAGCCTGGTGTTATGGTTATGAGCAGTTGCGGGCACATATCCGAAAATACCCTCCGGAATGGGGGGAGCGGATTTCCGGCGTGCCCGCCGGGCAGATTCAAGAAATAGCCCGGCTGTATGCCACCACCAGGGCAGCGACCATTGATCTGGGCAATGGTGTCGAACATGCCCCTTCATCCAGCGACGCCATCCGTTCAGTAGCGATCCTGATGGCTATCACCGGGCATTTGGACCGGCCCGGCGGAAACTTGCTGGGTGGAGGCAGGCGCAGTATGCCCAGTCCCAAAACAGTCAACCTGGCCGATCGTTACACGCAGGAAATGGTAGACAAACTGGTCGGCCCGGAATTACCCAAAGTTTTTCAACCTTTTTGGGGAGGCACGTCTTCTGCCTATTACAGGATTCTCGACAGCGTGCTGACCAAAACACCATATCCGATCCGGACGATCATCGCGCCCGGAACCCAGCCCACTGTAAGCAACCGCGGCAGCAAACGGGTTGTAGAAGCGCTTAAAAAGGTAGATTTCTACGTGGTGCTCGATGTGACCCGCACCGCCGACATGAACTATGCGGACATCGTGTTACCTGTCAGCACTCCCTATGAATCAGATCATCCCTTTGAGAGCCGGGGCAACTGGATTATGGCCCGGAACCAAGTCATTGAACCGCTGGGTGATTACAAATCAATGTATGAGTTTTTTCTGGATCTGGGCGTGCAGATGGGATATGGGGCAGATTTCTGGAACGGCAGTATCACAGACTGTCAGAACTACCAGTTATCTCCCTTCGGCTTGACTATCGAAGAATTGCGCGAGTATCCTGTAGGCCTGGTTTATGATCCAAAAGGAAACGCGCGGTCTTATGAAAACTATTCCCGGATTTTCAAGCGCCGCAGCAACGCGTTGAGCCATGAACCCTACCTGCCCCAGGGCAAAGTTGCCATTTATAACACCACCTTCGAGCGGGAGGGTTACAATCCCCTGCCCGAATGGCGGGAACCGCCAGAGAGTATCACCGGCACTCCGGAACTGGCCAAGAAGTATCCATTAATTTTATCCGATTATCATACCTCCAAGGTCTATTCGGCGTCCTGGCAGCGCAATGTGCCCTACTTGCGCGAGATACAGCCGTTTCCAACGCTGCACATCCATCCAGCGACTGCGGCTGCCCGGAAAATCAATGATCAGGACTGGATCATTGTGGAATCTCCCCATGGCTGGATGAAGGTAAAAGCTGAATTATACCCCGGGATCCGCCCCGATACGGTAATGATCCTGCATGGCTGGTGGCAAGGCTGCCGGGAACTCGGTTTTGACGATATGCCAATCCTGGACGGCGGGGCCAATGTAAATAATATGTATAGCGTCGATCCGGATCAAGCGTTTGATCCTTTGATCACCGCTATGAGCAGCCAAACACTGGTGGAGGTACGAAAGTATGAGCCATGATCAATGGGGATTTGTTTTCAATAAAGAGAACTGCATTCAATGCCATGGCTGCGAAGTTGCTTGCAAAACCTGGCGTAATATTGATCTGGGAGTAAACTGGCGGCGCGTCATTAATCTTTGGAGTGGCGAGTATCCGCATGTCACTTGCTCACCAGCATCGATTGCCTGTATGCATTGCATCGAACCCGCCTGTATAGACGTGTGCCCAACAGCAGCCGTCAGCAAACACGCTACCGACGGAATTGTGCTGGTTGACGCTGAAAAATGTAGCGGTTGTCAGGCTTGCCTGGATGCTTGCCCCTACGAAGTACCCCAATTTGGATTGGACGGCATCATGCAGAAATGCGACATGTGTCTTTCGGGAAAACCAGGTGGTTCGAACTTCTCACAAAAAGCTCCTCCTTGTGTCAGTACCTGTCCCACCCAGGCTCTGGTACTGCAAAAAATGACAGTTTCGCAAAAAAAGGAAGCCGAGCAAACTATGAAAGTACTTCTAAATAATCAGTAAGGAACGCAAACTAATATAGAATCACTTTTTATTAACACTCTCGCCATGCACGTTTATTCGTGGCACGCTGGAACGGAACAAAAATAGCTATACAAATTTATGGAAGCACGGGATTCGATAGGAGGTAGTTCTTTGTCATTCTGCGGACAATCCGGTATTCTGCTTCTAGTGATCATTTTACTGGGCATTATAGGAAAAAACTACATAGTGGCCGCCGCTGCAGGGGCACTATTGGCGCTTCGTCTGCTACACGGCGAAGCACTGTTCCCCATATTGGAAAAACACGCCATCAATGTGGGTATCGGTTTTATCACCCTGGCCATATTAGTTCCCTTTGCCAGCGGGGGAATTGGCTGGTCTGAGATATATAAAACCCTGGCTAACCCCATCGGGCTGACAGCCCTGGCTACGGGTATTTTTGTGGCCTATTTAGGAGGCCGAGGGGTTGGTTTCCTAACCTCCCAGCCCCAGGTGATAGTAGGACTTATGGTGGGTACCATTGTGGGCGTAGCCTTCTTCCGGGGCATACCCGTGGGACCTCTCATCGCCGCTGGTATGATGGCCTTGCTCATGGGACTATTTGGCTACGGCAAGTAAAGCACATGAGGGCATGGGAACCGTTGGAACGGTGTTACAGAAAGAAAGGATATGTTTTGCGGGGACTGTAAATAATAGAGATGGAGATGTTTGACCGCATTTGCGCAAGGTTTATAATACCGCCCTGCAAATTAGGAAGAATTGTACTTTAACTCCATTGTCAGGTCAAACCGTTGTTTATGGACATTAAACCAACTAATAAGGAGGAAAACAGATGGAAGAAAATAGTGCCTTCAGGCCTCAGGCGAATATTATTAGAATAAAAAAGATTGTGTATTATATACTCGGTGTCTTTGAAGTCCTTTTTGCCTTTAGGCTTATTTTTAAGCTTCTTGGGGCTAATCCCGGCAGCGCCTTCGTTTCATTCATCTATACTGTTTCAGGCGTCTTCATAGCTCCCTTCAATGGTATTTTTAGATCTGCCGTAACTGAAGGGATAGAAACCAGGTCGGTTCTGGAACCTACCACCATTATAGCTATGATTGTTTATGCGCTCATTGCCTATGGAGTGGCAAGGCTGATTGAAATCTACGGTACAATCACACCTCATCACTGATTTATATTCGGCGCCCAATCGCCATATATGCCGCACAACGCTAATATACCATTGTCTGTTAAAAAAAACGTCCAGCACATTCATGCCCCTTTAAATCCTTAAAAACAGTCCTGACTGGCTGGAATCCTTCAGAATGTCAATTTACCAATCCAGAGTTTACCTGATTTAGCGCTTCTTCTTGATTTTCTTGCCATCCCTTACACACATCGATCCAACCCAAGCTGTTCGAATATTTTTCTAGTTCATCTGGCGTTAACTCAATTACACTGTTACTGCTACCACACGCCGGAAAGACAGTGTCAAATCTATTGATGGAAATATCCAAATATATTCTGACATTGTCATTTACAGCGAAAGGACATACTCCACCAATTTCATGACCAACTAATATTTCGATCTCGCCAGGTGCAAGCATCTTAGCTTTTGTCTTAAACAACCCTTTAAATTTGGCATTATCAATTTTGGCGTCACCAGCAGCAACAATTAATACGCAGCTGTCATTTACTTTAAAGGATATCGTTTTGGCAATACGTTCCGGCTTGCAGTATAATGCCTGCGCGGCCAATTCAACAGTAGCACTTGAAACGTCAAACTCTCGGATGTCTTTATCCTTGTCCCATTGTTTTAAATACGCTCTAACTTTATCGATTGCCATATGTTATTATTCCCCTCCAGAATATCGTACAATTTATTGTCATTTATTCTGCCCAGAGGGCAGAGGTATTCGTCGATATTGGCCTTATTTTTGCCATTCCTTTAAAATCGTTGCATGATTGATCGTCTGGCTCTTTGCAGCATAAATTAATGTTACATTAACATGTTCAAGCTTTTGTTTGATACGATCTGCAAATTCATCTGAAAACTCATTGTGCTCCAATTCATGGATATATTTTCGTTTGAATTCCTCCATCAATGCTGGCTCATGATGAAATTCTTTTCTTATTCCGGTACTTGGAGTGATCGATTTCGCCCATTCGTCGATATTGGCCTTATTTTTACTGATTCCTCTAGGCCATAAACGATCAACCAATATACGATATCCGTCATCCTCCTCCGACGGGTCATATATTCGCTTTATTTTAATAATCTTCATGACAAACCCCTAACTTTTCAACACTTACATGCATTGTAGCTATCAAACGGAGACATTGGTTCTTCTACTTGCTAGTCAGAGAAGACGGTTATGTTTCGATGATTATAACTCTCTTCCCGCCATCCCATTGTACATCAGCGCCGAAATATTCACTCACAAAACGTAGCGGTACCAGGGTACGACCGTCAATGATTTTGGCCGGCACGTCAAGAACAACAGCTTTGCCGTTCACATGGGCCACCGGGTCGCCGATTATGAGCACTATGTTCGTTGCCAGCATTTCGAGGGTAACTGTCCGGGATTGGCCTTCCCAGCCAACTTCAGCTCCCAGAGCCTCTCCGATAGTTCTCAGCGGCGCCAGGGTACGGCCGTCATCAATAACCGGCGGCACATCAAAAAACAGCCGGTTTCCGTTCAGATACACTTTGATAGTCTGCGAACTGGTTTCTTCCCGGTCGGTTTGGTCAGGCTCCAGTTTGGCTATGTAGATATTGTACTTAAGGTCATAGTCTGCGCTGTCCCATCCATTTCTGACACCAACTGCCAGGCATCCTCCGTCACGTGTCGGCAATAGCTCCATAGAGGGTTCAATAATGCCTTCGCCCAGCGTTTTTTTCCACAACACGCCGCCTTTAGAGTCAGTTTTTATAACGTATGCGGCACCGTTGTCTTGATCTTGTTCTCCGCCGGCGATGATGTAACCGTCACCTGACAGCTCCACTCCGGAGCCCCAGACATAATCCTTATCCTGAAAAGTTGACTCCCAGACTTTATCGCCAAAGGCATCAGTCTTTATTAACAAGACAGATCGGCCTTCCCCAAAGGGTCTGGTATCCCCCAGGACAATAAAGCCGCCGTCTTTGGTCTCCCGCACCGCGATCCCGTAATCATGGTAGTCCCCGTCCCGGGCAAAAGTTTTCTCCCAGCTATTATTGCCGGAAGCGTCAACTTTGACCAGGTAGATATTTTCCCAGCCGGGAAAAGAACCGGTAGTACCTGCCATGACCAACCCGCCGTCAGAGGTCAGCTGTGCAGCAGCAATGGTATCCGGACCTTTTCCCCCGATGGTTTTTTCCCAGATTTTGTTGCCGCCAGCATCGATTTTAACAATGTAAACATCTTCGATATTGCCACTGGTTGTAGAAAATGTACCGCCGGCTATGAAACACCCGCCGTCATCACCCGCACATATAAACTGCCCGGCGTCATCATCTCCCCCGCCGTAGGTATGCTCCCAAACTTTATCGCCGGACGCATTCAGCCTGACCAGGTATACGTCGTAATCGCCTTTTTTGCTGAAGGAATTTGAGCTGCCCGCCACAAGGTATCCCCCGTCACCCGTCTCTTCCACGGAGGTTATATAGTCATCTTTTTCTCCGCCAAATGTTTTTTCCCACATTTTATTGCCGGAGGAATCGGTCTTGATTACGGCTATATCCCGTAACAATTGGTCAGTTGAGCTGTCGGGGAGCTTGGTGGACAGCCCGATAATCAGCTCTTTATCAGTTGTTTGCAGAGCATCTCCGACCCCGTCGCAGTCATCCATAAGCACCTTTTCCCATACCTTTTGGCCGCTAGCATCGAGATTGAACACGCAGGCGCCGATGGTGACATATGTGCTGCTCCTCCAGTCAACATCAAGTCTCTTTTCAGCCACCACCATATACCCACCGTCACCTGACTGCGCCACGGTCACCACACGACTGTGATAGCCCTGCCAGCCAAAACTGGTTTCCCATTCCAGTTGCGGCTCTTCCTCCGCCTGTACCGGGGAAATTACCACCGTGAAAAACGACAAGGTTAAGGCCAATACCAGCAGCGTCTTCAGAACACAACCAGGAACTGTACGCCTGCGCCCGCCTAAAAGTGCGCTTGTTCTCACCTTTCCGCCAAAGCCGGAACCAAACACAACATTTCCCCCTTAACATTTTATTACCTTTTCTAGATCGCTCCATCCCCTGTCCTCTCCCAGTTTTAACCTGACCTGTACGTTCCCCCTGTTTCCCTTAAAAAACATTTTCAATAACCATTTCGCTGGGCTATAAGCTCCGCTCTATTAAACGGCTTGGTGACGTAATCATCTGCGCTATCGAAAGCCCAGCACTTTAATATGTAACTCATTTAGCCGTTGTCCGGCCGGTCCGACTCCATTTTGCACAATACGGCCTTGATGGCGAAGTAATCCACCTGGGCCGGCAACGCATCCTTGATAGGCTTTAATTTGTGAGCGCCGAATTCTTCAATCTTCCGCCGGATTAGGGCCTCATACTGAGGTGGAATAAAAGCGTCCCAGTCGATGTGGCGCCCCTCCGCGCCGCACCGGACAAGGTGGTCCTGAATGGTCATCAGGCTCAAGTTCCTCTGCCGGGCAATTTCCTGAAGCGTGCCGCCGGCCCGGTACAGATCCAGGGTAACCAGATGGCTCAGTGTTTCATTCTCCCGTGCCTTCTCCCCGGCGGGATTACCCAACCGGAGGGTAATTCCGTTGGCGGCCGCGTATTTCCGGATCAGTTCCAGAAACGCTTCACCATACTGCTCAAACTTCCTTTGCCCCACTCCCTTGACGGCAAGCATGGCCAGTTGATCCGCCGGGAGATAGCGTGACATTTCCCGCAGGGTGCTGTCAGTGAAAACGATGTAAGGGGGTATACCTTTCCTTTGCGCAATTTCCTTGCGCAGTCCGCGCAGTTGTTCAAAAAGGGAGTCGTCCACGGCGGCTGCCGTCTCTTTTGGCCGCACCTTGAGCAAAACTTGCTCCTGTCCTTTCAGCACGGAATAGGCCCGGGGACTCAACCCGGCCACGGGATACCGGCCTTCCGTCAGTTGGATGTACCCTTCGGCGATCAGGATATTGGCCAAGTCGCTGATTTGCTTTAAGGTGCGTTCTTTCATCAGCCCGTAAGTGGACAGGTTGCTGAACCCGTATCGCAGCACTTTTTTGTTCCGGGAGCCCTTTAAGACCTCCGCCACCAGGGAGATGCCGAACTGTTCCCGCATACGCAGGATACAGGAAAAGATCATCTGGGCGTCAACCGTTTTGTCTTCCAGTTCGTTGTTGTCATTGCAGTTGCCGCAGTTCCCGCATTCTTCCGGGATATTCTC
>LSQX01073198.1_pt1 | contig 10822 bp, 10 predicted proteins | sample 654561 | NCBI WGS metagenome assembly LSQX01 (sample SAMN04489861, study PRJNA283612) | anaerobic digester metagenome | isolation source: 4 biogas reactors fed with cattle manure at either 37C or 55C with and... | place: Denmark: Kongens Lyngby | collected 2014 | reverse complement strand
GCTTTGGGGGACACAACGCAAGTGTAATTCTCAAGCAATTTAACAAATAGTGTGTTAAGAAGAGTCATAAAAAGGATCAAGGTTCTCCCCTACAGGGGAAAAGAGCCTTACCTTTCATTTTATAATATCTTGGGGTTCTATCCGGACAGGATAGCACTCTATAAAGAAGCCATGACGCACCGTTCCTCATCTATTCGGTCGGAGAAGGGACGATGGGTAAATAATGAACGTCTCGAATTTTTGGGAGACGCTATTCTTGATGCTATTGTTGCTGATATCCTCTATAAGGATTTCGAGTACAAGAAAGAGGGATTTCTTACCAGCACCCGTTCGCGCATCGTACAGAGGGAGACGCTCAATAAACTGGCCATAGACCTCGGACTTGACAAGTTAATTGTCTCATCTACTCGAAATCTGGCTCATAACACCAACATATATGGGGATGCTTTAGAAGCACTTATCGGCGCCATCTATCTCGACCAGGGATACCGGGTAGCCAAAAAGTTTGTATTTGAGACATTGATTAAACAACATCTCAATATCGACAAGGTAATAAAGAGTGAGGTAGATTTCAAATCCCGGTTGATTGAATGGGGACAAAAAAATAGAGTTGAGGTCACTTTTGAAGTGACGGAGTCCACCTTTGACAGTCAGAATAATCCTCTTTTCTTCTCATGTGTAAAGGTAAGGGGGGAAGAGATAGGTTCGGGAAAAGGATACTCCAAGAAAGAATCCCACCAGATGGCAGCAAAAGTAGCCATCAAAAAACTTCGCGAAAGCAACGAATTACAAGAGTCGCTCGTTGAAACAACAAAAAAGGAATCGTCCACTTCCACGCTGGATGATGAATAGTTCTATCGGCCACCATCCTCATCATCTAACCATCAATTTCATCCAGCATCTTACACGCCAAAAGAAATACCCATTCGTTTTCCCTGCATCACAAGCTGGTTATCGGGTGTAACTAATCTCAATTTACCCGCCACTTCGGCCAATGGCACATCGGTGATATCAGGACCTATTTTTGCCACCATTCTCCCAAATTTCCTTTCATGGATCAGTTCAGCGGCATACCCGCCAAGCAACGTGCCGAGATTTCTGTCGTAAGGTGAAGGTGCCCCTCCACGCTGAATATAACCAAGCACTGTCTCACGGGTTTCATAACCGGTTCGGGTTTCAATCTCACGAGTAAAATAGGTGGCCGCTCGTTCCTGGGTATGCGTCTCCACCCCTTCCGCCACAGCAACGATAGAGTAGGCTTTACCCATCTCCATCCGCTGATTGATCTTGTCGATCACCACCTTCATATTATACCCTAACTCCGGCAAAAGAATGATATCGGCTCCACCCGCCATTCCAGCATAAAGCGTGATCCACCCGGCATGATGTCCCATCAGCTCGATCACCATCACCCGGCGGTGGGAGCTGGCTGTAGAATGAAGCCTGTCAATTGCATCAGTAGCAATATTTACCGCAGTATCGAATCCAAACGTCACCTCTGTCCCATAGACATCGTTATCAATGGTTTTTGGTATCCCCACAACATTCAATCCCAATTCAGAAAGCATCCAGGTGGTACGTTGCGTACCATTTCCTCCGATACAAACAAGACAATCCAGATCCAGCTCATTGTAGGCATTTTTTATCTGCTGCCTATCCTTCTCATCGGGAGAGGTGATCATTTTACGGAAAATTTTCTCGCGTGCAGTTCCTAAGATTGTCCCCCCCATATTCAGAATTCCCGACAAAGAAGGATCGGTAAGCTCTACAATATCCTTATGCAATAACCCCGAAAAGCCATTCCGAATACCAATCACCTGCATGCCATAGTTATTGATGGCAGTTTTTCCAACGCCCCGTATGGTTGCGTTGATTCCGGGAGCATCACCACCGGAAGTAAGAATACCTACTTTCATCTGGTCTATTTTTAATTAAGTGGAACGGTAGAAAAGTATTCAATCCTCTTCAATCTTCCATAAGACTTTCTCGTTCTCTTCTCAACTCCTACATTCCCAATCTTGGTTTCAACTTCTTCGTATCGACAAAGAAAATAAAAAAGAGAGAAAAAATGGAGTTTTATTAAAATTATTTCCAACAAGAAACTGCCTCATCCTGGATTATTCACAGCACATTGGGTAAAAATAATCTCGGCAGCCCGCTTCGAAGCACCATGATCTCCCAAAATGTGCCGCATCTCTTCATAGTTATCGAGCATATTCTGTCGATAGCGCTGCACATGGAGTATCTGTTTCAACTCTTTTCGAATATTATCCACAGTAAAAAAGCTGGCAAACAACTCTTTGACCACCTCTTCTCCACAAATCAGATTTACCAATGAGATATAGGGTGTATGCAGGAGATGTTTAAAAACCCAATAGGTGAGTTTCGGCGTCGGAGTCTTGTAGCAAACTACCTGTGGCACATTGAGCAGTGCCGTCTCCAACGTAGCGGTTCCCGAAGTCACTAAAGCGGCTTCCGATTGCGACAGGATACGGTAAGTCTGGTCAAAAATCACTTTTGCCGGCGGAAAGGATTTGATAAAATTATCATAAAAAAGCGAATCTATCCCGGGTGCACCGGCTATTATCAGTTGATACCCTTCGACATACTCTTTCACTGCTTCCAACATAGGGGGAAGATTAGCACTGATTTCCTGTTTGCGGCTCCCCGCCAGGAGGGCAATCACCGGTTTACTCTCAAGCCCGTTGGATGCGACAAATTGGGCAAAGGTCTCCTCTTTATGTTCCCTTTGAGCGATTGCATCTACCGTTGGATTTCCCACATAGTGCACCTCATACCGGTTCTTCTTGAAAAAATCCACTTCAAAGGGTAAGATCGAGAGCATCTCGTCCACATATTTCCGGAACAATTTTACCCGGTACTTTTTCCAAGCCCACACCTTGGGTGAAATATAATAAAAAACCGGAATACCCAATTTTGTTTTTACATATTTAGCTATCTTCAGGTTAAATCCGGGATAATCGACAAGAATCACGGCGCGAGGTCGATAAGCGGCAATATCTTTTTTACAAAATCTTAGATTCCGCAAGATCGTACCCGCATTCAGCACAACCGGAATAACTCCCATAAAGGCCATATCCCGATAGTGTCTCACCAGCGTTCCACCGACTGACTGCATCAAATCACCTCCAAAGAAACGAAAATCAGCATCTTTGTCAAGCTCCCGTAGCGACTTCATCAGATTGGATGCATGCAGATCGCCCGATGCCTCTCCTGCGATAAGATAATAGTTCATCCGTTCAATCTATCAATTCAACTAATTAAAAGCCCCACTCTCTGAGTTGCGGGAGAAAATCATGCGCTGTCATATCTATCTTCACTGGAACAATGGCAGCATATCCGTTTGCCAAGGCCCACTCGTCGCTGTTGTCATTCTCCTTCTCCCAATTTTCAAAATTACCGGTCATCCAGAAAACATCTCTCCCTGCACCATCCTTAGATCGATGGTATTCATTTACCCATTTCCCTTGGGTCTGGGTGGTTACCTTGACCCCTTTCAACGCACCCACAGGCACATTCACATTGAGGCATATCCCTTTGGGAAGTCCCTCTTCAATTACTTTTGAAGCTATCTTACCAGCCAGCTCCATGGTAAAAGAGAAATCGGCATCCGGCATAAAATCGCACAATGAAAAACCGATTGAGGGCACATCGAAAATACAACCCTCAATGGCAGCTCCCATCGTGCCGGAATAGATCACACTGATACCGGCATTCGAGCCATGATTAATTCCTGCTACCAATAAGTCAGGTTTACGCTCTACGAATTCATTCATTGCCAACTTCACACAATCTGCCGGCGTACCGTTACAGACATAGACCGTCAAATTTTCTTCTCTCTTCAGCAATCTGGCTCTAAGCGGGGTGCCGGTTGTAAGGGCACTTGACATCCCCGATCGGTGCGCATCGGGTGCAAACACAATTACTTCTCCCAAATTTCTCATCGCTTCCGTCAGCGATACAATACCTTTCGCCTGATACCCATCATCATTGGTCACCAATATCAGGGGTTTTCTATTATCCATTATATATCTATCTTGTTTATAGCAAACTTAAATAAAAAAGTCGATATTTTATGCAAGGTGCAATAAAAAACACTGTCTCCATTATTGAGACCAACAAAGATACTATTTTCAAGCCGATTCTAAATAAAAACGGGTGGAAAGGCAAAAAATATGCCTCTTCACCCGTTAGTTTAAGTTATTCTCGGCGACCCTCAAGTCGCATTACCGAAGTGAGAACTACCTATAGAGTAGTCTCCACATTACTCAGCCCGGTTTGCTTCACTCAGCAACCCATCATCTTTCTGCAAAGTCAGAGAACTGTTATTCTGAATTTGGATTTGATACCCTGGAGGAGCTGTGTAGCTGTACAAAAGAAGATCTCCCCCCTTCTTCCAATGCAGATAAAATTGCTCGTCTCCCAGCAGGATATTTCCTGAGCAGGATTCTATATCTGTGTCGTAAAACTCGATGAAAATCTGTTTCTTTTGCAAGCTATATGATTTTACACCCAACAGATCCCGGTAGAACAGATGAGCCATATGAGATGCGAAGCCATGATTGAGGCTTGCTCTTGTATGAATATTTTCCCAAAGCGTCCCGGTTTTGTCGGCCATATATAGAAATCGGTCGATGGATTCATGAAGCAATTGTTTGATGAGTCCCTGTTGGGAGAGAAGCTCCAATCGCAAATAATTCCCAATAAAGGCATTTGAGGGATAGATTTCAGGATAGATATTCTTCTCTCCTCGATCAGGTCCAAAATCCTGCACTAACTTATGCCAGAGTTCGGGATATTTCTCCGGCGTAGCTGTCCCTAAGAAGAATGCGTAATATTGACAGGTTTCTGTACAATTAGCCGTTTGAGGAACCAACTTACCATCGATTCTGATCGCATTGTCTGTAAAAAAATTCCCATTATACGATTGCTTTCGGATAAACTCCTGTATCCGGACTGCTTTTTCACGAAGTGACGGCTGATCATAGAGGGTTGCGACCGTCAACAGCATCTTGGCATACAACATATTGGTTGGATAGTTTACACCTTGCACAAAACTGTTGGCTTTTGACCACTCCACAAAAATCCATTTTTCCAAGTTCTCCAACAAGCCAAACTCATTTTCATACGGTTTAAAATAATCCAACAATCCCATTACCCGAGGTTTAGCCGCATCAATCAGTGCTTGATTTCCACTTCTCTCCAAGTATTCCTGCAATTCCAATACAAACCACATCGCCCAATTGGGAATAAAATTTGCATTTGGATGATCAGAGGGATAACACATAGGGAGCATTCCTTCGGGAATAAATTCAAATTTTCCCGGCAATAGAAAATTCTCCAGGAAATTGGTTTCTATCAAGGTATTCCCCGAAAGATTGAAGCCTACTCGTCCCATAAAATAACTGTCACACAACCAACCGGCTCTTTCTCTGCTTGGACAATCCATAAAAATATCCAATGCGTTCTGTTTATAAGTCTCTACGGCAGCTTTGAATATCTTGTTGATGGCAGAATCACTACTATTAAAAAAAGCCCTTGATATATCAGAATTCACATATTGCCGAATATATGGGCTGGTTACTTTACACGAACCCTCATCAATCTTCACCTGTAAATATTGCAAAGTATAGGGTTCAAAAGATTCCAGGGTATAAATACCTGGCTCAAGATCATAATAGATATAACTCAACGCATTCAGTCTTTGCGGATTCAATACTCCCTGATCGTTTAGAATCTCATCCCACGAAAGTGTAATTTTCGTGGGGGTAGTGGCATTGACCTCTATTCCAATAAAACCGGTAGAATTGCATTCAAATCGATACACACTATCTCCCCTATTTTCCACCGGTTTTCGAATAGTGTAATCGGGATATTTCACCCTCCTGGGGATGAGATTTTTATGGGCAGTTCTTTCTAACTGGAGTGATTGGAAAGAGGAATCTCCCTTTACACTCATCCAATCTTTAAAGGCGGAATTTAACCGATAAGACTCAATAAAAGGCCGTTGAAAAGAATAGGTTGGCACATCTTGCACCCGTTGTTCCAATAAGGTTGCCTGAAATAGAGGATCATCTCCTGCTTGCGTTTTCGTGGCAGCCAATATTCTTTCGCCATCTGTTATTTCTGCTTGCAGGAATGCAGGCTGATTAATCAAATAGTAATTATAAATATTATATCCCGTAACCTCAATGGCAATAATATTCTCTCCTGGGGTCAATTTCTCTTTTAATTCATATTCATCTACCCGATAATAGTTGTGTGCTGCCACACAAGGACCATGACCCAAAAATTCACCATTGACAGATAGCCGATAGTTGGATGAGGCGGTCAACCTAAGCAGCGGATTCTGCAAATCTGTTCCATCTACAATAGCTCGAAAATAAACGGTAAGGTTCTTCTCGATTTGTTTTCCATAATGCCTTCCGGAAGTAGTCATTTCAAATCTACCTTCTTTGTTTTTAGTGCTATATCGACTATCGATCCACACTGGAATTGCTTTTTTAAAGAAAGGAGCGTTGACCTCTATGGAAGAAGACCATATATTCAGTTGGCAAAACACCAAAAAACAGAGCATGGTAAAACTTATCTTTTTCATCATTATGATATTTATTCCAAACAAAAATATTCACTTAACTTTACAGATGCTTCAAAGTCTTCGCATTATTCGGCAGGGTAATAAACTTGGCAAGGAAAGCACTTAGCAAATAGAGAACCGCCAATATCCATATCACACCTGCATTTCCTATAAGCCCGATAAAAAGTCCGACAATAGCCGGTCCCACAAATACAGGTAGTCCCGCGCCCAAATTAAGAATCGACATTGCGGCTCCTTTATCTTTTTTCACCAGTGAAGGGACTAATGCTGAAAGAGGCACATAACCGGCCAACATCGCTCCCCAGATAACACCAGCAATCATCACCGCGATGAAACTGCCTCCAAACAATTGAGGTGAGTAGTAGAAGAGAAGGGTTGAAACAGCGCATCCTACCCCTCCGAACCACATAATGGTATTGCGCCATCCTATCGAATCTCCCACAAATCCGAAAATCAGATTAAAGATGATGTTGCTGGTAAAGATCGTACCCCATATCTGCAACCATTCCGTTGTAGTGAAACCATACTTTGCCAAATAAGTAGGCAAAAAAACCGGAAAGGCAAATTGTGCAGTAGTATTGATTACCCTTACTATGCCACCCAAGAGCACCTTCGGTTCTTTTTTTACAATGGAAAATCCCTTCGCCAACTCTTTTAAACGGGAACGAAAATCATTTTTAATAATGACCCGTTTCTTTTCTTTTGTCAATACCAATACGAAGAAAGCTCCAATCAATACCCATATTACTGCATTCCAAAGGGTATTGATATGTCCAATACGAGGAATTGCCCAACTGGAATAATAGGCTCCCAACACGACCAATCCCCCAGTAAAGACAAACCAGAACCAGCCGACTGCACGACCCAGCGACTTACCCGGGCTCACATAAGCGATCCAGACAAGAAAAGAGTAGGCAAATAGGGGATAGCCAAATCCTCGCAAGGCGTAGGTTATCAACATCACGGGAAAGTTGATGTGAGGGAGGGCAAACCCAACAAAGCTCACTGTCCCCAGTAAATAAAGTATCAATCCAATAAACATCGTTCTTTTGATGCCATAAGCTTCCGCCATCACTCCGGAAAACCATGATGAGATGGCAATGATAATACCATAGCCTGAAAAAAGCATGGCTGATTGCTGTATCGACAGACCGTTTTCAATCAGATAAGGGCTAAGCCATCCCTGCTCCATCCCATCCCCCATCATAAAGATCAAGATACCGATATAACCCCACACTAACTGTTGGGGCATACCCACCTTTGTAAAGAAATTGTTTTTCACCTCAATCATTCTTAATTAAATAATTATGTACTATCTTCCCGTCAGCGTCTACAATCTTCAGATTTATCCTCTCTTTATCGATGATCGCATCAAGACGTGTTTTATTGGAATTTATCAGGATAGGAAAATTATTGTCTGTCGTCCCTTTTTCGAGATAGTGGTGTGAATGCAGATGTCCACTCAACATTAAATCTATACCTGCACTATTGAGTATGGGCATAAACAGGCGGTTAATTTCACGCATCCCGTGCCACTGAGTTCCCTTCGAGTAAGGTGGAATGTGCAGAATTACGATTTTTACAGGAGCCGATTTAAATTCATCTGAAGCTACTACCTGCTTCAACCATTCTGCTTGCTCTTCCCGTACTTGGTCAGTAAGTGAAAGTCCATAATAGCGGATGTCGTTATCAGGTTTGTCTTCTCCGCAATCCATCGCAATATAAAATGCCGGTCCATCACGGAAAGTGTAATAGGGTTCATTGGTGGATGTAGGGAACCAACGCATATAGTCATAAGAGGCCGATCCCCTATGTTCATGATTGCCGCGAACGGCAAAAATCGGAATGAATGGGGAGAAAAGCTCACTTGCCGATTTCATGTAACCATCAACGATTTGTTGCGTTGATTCTATTTGCGAAAGCATGTCACCATTAAAAATAACAAAATCAATTTTCTCTTTTACTACATCTTTAGTTAATCGCCGGAAAAGAGAGTCTTCACCATGAATATCGTTTACCATTGTGAAGCGAGATTCTGAACGTGATGGATCTAACGTTTTGGTTTTGAACTCTATTTTTGTGAAATTGAAATCATTACCATAAGCTTCTCCAAAAATCATACGCTTATTCCCCTCATCGAGCAACAATGCTTGCTGGAAGACGCGATACCGGTATCTGGTTCCACCTTGTAAATCCTTAATTCGAACGTGGTGCAGCGTTGATACCGGACGGCGTCCATACCTCGATTCGTAATACTTTGGGCGTTCCGTAGCATAAAAATTCGTGCCATCATCGGGTGCCACCTCTACCCATGATATGCATGGGACATTGGTTTCCCATACAACCGTGAACTCTGTTTCACCTGCTGCCTGTATCCACGGACCGCAAGCAATGCGAGGTTTTGGGAAACTATTGGAGGGCTCTGTCCCCGGAGAATATTGTAATGTACTCTGTGCCTCGATTAGTGATGCGTTGAGAAGCAATAACAAATTCAAAAGGAGAATTTTCTTGGGTGTCATTTTTTTTTTTTTGGTTTACTTTAATATCCTGCTGCTGTTTTAAGATCGATAATAATTTCTGCTTGAGAATAAATATTTCCGAAAGGGTCTATTGTCTCTGTTGTATCACCTTCCATAGTTCAACAGGATAATCCGTTTCTATAATATCCGGATATCGCCAAAGTTCCTCTTCATATTTTACAGCACGTTCCTCCGCACTCTCCAGTCGATCGTGAGTAGGTGACACAGAAATCATACAGCGTACACCATGCTGACGGAGTTTATCGACCAGCTCTCGATTATTTTCATTAATAGTTGCCCCTACATAAGCAATCATATTCTCCCAGGGAACAGCTGCATTGGCATAATCGTCATACTCTTTTTCATTCCTGATATGGGCAGAAAGCATCGCTCCCGGTAATCGATCAAAATAAAATTTTGCCTGCTCGCCACTATGTACTGTAAACATAATATGCTGTTCTGCATCACATTTTTTTATCAGTTCGACGATCATCTCATGCGGAACATCCTTTCGGTCCAAATTCAATACCGCCTTACCGATACTCCATTTAATCACCTCTTCCAAAGTGGGTATCTTAAACGCTGTTATGTTTCCAAGGCCATCCTTCAGTCTGATGGTATCCAACTCCGAAAAATTATAATCCGCCAATTTTCCTTTACCATTGGTAGTCCTGTCGATAGTGGCATCATGCATCAATACCACAACGCTATCTTTTGTCAATCGAGGATCTATCTCAAAAAAGATGCCCGGAACCTGTTTTGCAGCATACTGCATTCCCTCCAGCGAATTATCCGGATAGATACTGTTACGCCAGTTACCTCGATGGCCACTGATAATTACCGAACCATCTCCCCTATATTCAAAAATCTGTTGGAGAGAGGTTTCATCCGCATTCTCTCTTTTCTTTTTCTCCTGCGATTGCGTGCATTGATTGAATAGCAATAATATAAGCGTAAGAAAAAGGAAATTAAATTGTCTGTATCTCATCTTTCTATCTATTAATAATAGTTATTTACTCTATTTCCCAACCCCCCTCTTTTCCGAATAGTTGATCGAGCCATCTATCCAGCAAATTTGTCCTCACCGCAATATCAAGGATGGTAAAGCGACGCCGAATATATTGCGCGCGGACAAATGACTGTCTCAAATATTCACGGGTTACCCCGATATCTTCCGGATTGACAGGTGCCCCTACCTGCGACAACCGTTTTTTCACCTCTGCAAAAGGAATCAATTGTCTTTTGAGCCTCGAACGGATCTCCTCCCAGTTCTCTTTTAACAATTGTAATTGCTCTGATAATTCCTCTTTTGAAATATATTTTTCTCTTGTCTCCACCACACCAATCTCAGGAAAATCGGTATTACGGAATCTCTCTGCGGCATCTCTCTCCAATTCTTCCAATGTAGGCCACGAATGAACACAAGATTGAACATTCAACTCATGAATCGGTGTTTCTAAAAACAGCTCATAAAGAGCTGTTACAGAAAGCGTTCCAATGGCTACTTGGAAGCCGTGGGAAATATTCTCTCCATGATTGGTATGGTGCTCCATATTCCACAAATGACTGAACTGATGCTCTGCACCCGATGCGGGACGGCTTGTCTTATGTGCTTGCATGGCAAATCCTCCCAACATCAAACCTTCAATCAGATTTTAAACAGCCAACATGTCTCCCTCCTTTA
>LSQX01040841.1_pt1 | contig 10822 bp, 12 predicted proteins | sample 654561 | NCBI WGS metagenome assembly LSQX01 (sample SAMN04489861, study PRJNA283612) | anaerobic digester metagenome | isolation source: 4 biogas reactors fed with cattle manure at either 37C or 55C with and... | place: Denmark: Kongens Lyngby | collected 2014 | reverse complement strand
AAAAGGCTAATTTGGATGTGGTTTTAGTTTTCCGTAATCAGTGTGCGTTGCTTTTTGAAATTGAATTCTTCCAAACGAGGGGTGTGCAAAAGAGGTGCAAATTTTAACGATCTGATTTGAGCGGTGCATTTTATCAATAGTTAGTGCCTTTGCCAGAATATCTACCATCTATTAATAAAAAGGATTTGGGTTTATCTTTCTTTCAATTCAATAAAACCTTGGGCACTATTTTGGGCACAAAGGGTATAAAAATAAGCCTAAAAAGAAACAAATGTTCGCAAAACAAAAAATATAAAAGCCCAATATAATGGGTGTTTGCAAAGCGGAGTCAAATAGAAATTAGCGCTTTTCTACTCTGACACGGAAGAAGTCACAAGTTCAAATCTTGTACGGCCCACCATAGAAAGTAAGTGATAGCGGGGTTTTGAAGCCCCGCTTGTTTTTATGACGGCAGATAAAATAGGTTTTTTGTCGACCAAGATAGCCAAAGTATCCTAAACAACTGAGGATCTGTAAACATCAATAATAAGGCGGACCTATTTTCACTAATCCTTCAAAATCTCGATAAATGCTTCAATTCGGGTGCGCAGCTGTTCAGAATCCTGTTCGCTGTAATCAGTCTCTATATGCAGGAAGGGGAGCCCCTCTTTTTTCATGGCTTTCCTAAGCAGATAACTCTCAGTAGAATACAAGCCGCAGAACTGCAGAGTATAGTCAATAACCCCATCTGCCTGGTATTCCTTGACATAACGAAGAATGTCATCGGTACGAGCCTGGTTGGGGGTGAAACAGGCGCAGTTGGTTTCCATATAACGCCGGGCCAGAGCCATAATCTGTTCTTCCAGATCCTGGCTGTTTTCATCCACCAAATTCTCAAAGTAACGAGTGCCGGTACAGGACTCCTCACATACTACCACTGCCCCCGAGGTCTCGATCAGGTGATGAAGTTTCCAGTTAGGAAGAGCCATGGGAGTTCCCGTCACTATTATACGAGGGGGTTGGTTCGGAAAAGGACCTTGCTTTTGGCCTATTCTTTCCTCCAATTCATCACAAAGGATATTGGCCATTTGAGCAAAACGAACGGGATCGTCATAAAAGGCTACCTGAATCACCATCAAGGCATCTTTACCGCTGATGGGAACCGGTGAGGATTGACGGGCGGAATTCAGTCGCTGCAAAGCCCTGCGTTTGTTATTGATAGTAATAATACTCTGGGCCAGAGTCTCGTAGCTTAACTTGTTTCCAGTAACTTCCTGGGCTTTCTCAGCTAAGTGCCATATCTCTTCTGCAAAGCGCTGGATATCCTGTTCTCTTTTCATCTGAGGTACTTCCATGATATGCATGGGAACATCCTGGGCCAATATCTCCCAGGCCTTTTTCTTACCATCGCAGGTAGCTTCACCGATAAACATATCTGCCACCTGGCAGAAAGGACTGGTCCTATCCAGGCGAGAACCCATAGAGGATTTAATCAGGGGACAGGTATTAGCAGGCAGGTATTTCTCGCCTCCGGGTACCCAAAATTGGTCACCTCCGCAAAGTCCGGTACTAACCCCGTTTAATGCTAGGAGAACTTCATCAGGAACGTATACGCAATAGGTACCGAATACCTTGCCGCCTTTTTGCTTGTGTTGGAAAAGTTCATAAGGTCGGCGCCCATGGACGCTAGTAACAACCTTGTTAAAATAATCCATATTATCAGGTCTGCCTTCCTGAGGTTGAATAATGCGCTTGTAAACGCCAGGGAAGGAATTTAAAAATTCATCATGTTTCTCCAGGTTCATACCAATATCGGACCACATCTGTCTTATTTCCTGGTAGCTGGCCAATGCTTTTACACCTCCATTTTCGAATCAAGAAATAGCATCGATAAATACAATAATATTCTACCAATCGACAGATAAAATAACAATAAGATAATATATGTATAACTAATAGTTGACTATGAATCGTGGGGCTGGGAGGCATGTAATAGGGCCAGCAGCAAAAATGAATGGAAAATCAACCCATGTGGAAGGGGCGGAAATGGAAGGGATAAAGCGAATAAGCTATCTATAGGATATCAATAAATTATGGTATAATAGTTGTGCTATTCATAATATAAGGTATAAAAATAAGTAATAACATTAAAGATGTGGCAGCATTCTATAACAGGAGTTGATAAATATGGCTGGAATTGGATTGGATATAGGATCTACGGCATCAAAAGGAGTGCTGATTTTGGAGGATAATCAGCAGTACCGGGAAATACTTGCTACTGGTTGGAGTCCCCGGGAAGCAGCAGCTGGCCTGGTAGAAAAACTACTGGACAATGCCGGTATAAATCGAAATGATGTTGAGCGCATATATGCTACTGGTTATGGCCGAATAGCCATAAGCCAGGCAGATAAAACTATTACCGAAATCAAATGTCATGCTAAAGGAGTGTCTCAATTATTACCCGAGGTTCGCACCATTATTGACATTGGTGGACAAGACAGCAAAGTAATCAGGGTTAATCAGTATGGACAGGTAATAGATTTTGCTATGAACGATAAATGCGCTGCAGGTACCGGGCGATTTCTGCAAGTAACCGCAACCGCTTTGGGTATGGATGTCAGCGAATTGGCCCTGGCAGAGGACAGAAGCCAAATGGTTAGCGTAAATAGTATGTGTACGGTGTTTGCGGAGTCCGAGATAATAGGCCTGATTGCAGGTGGTACTTCAAGAACTGGAGTCATTGCTGGTCTGCATCAATCAGTAGGTAAGCGGGTAGCGGCCATGGCTCGAAGGCTGGGGGTGAAAGATAAGGTGGCCTTTACTGGAGGAGTAGCTATTAATCAGGGAGTTAGAAGAGTTTTATCAGAAGAACTGGGTTGTGAGATCATAGTGCCAGAAATGTGCCAATTTACTGGAGCCCTGGGAGCAGCATTACTGGCTATGGAAATGTAACCCGGGACAGTCATCTGCTGGATAATACAAGTCCTTGGCCCATCATAGAGGGCAGTTGCTTAGTATTTTATATTTCGAAAAACCCCTTGCTATGGTATTATAAAATAACCTTTATTCATTAAACACTCAATAGTTTTCGGAGTGGGATACTGATAACCATTAGTAGGGAGGGTGGTAGCTTTATTTCAATCTTTATACTATAAAAATATGGTAACAAGGAAATGTCTTTGGTCACCGGTTTAGGAGGGGGATTAAATCAGGTGTTTCGAAATAAATTAACCTTGGTACTGGTATTGATAGCCGTAGTGATAATGTTTTTACTTCCTATAGCCAAATCTAACCCTTATTTATCATTTGTCCTATGGTTTTTAGGTTTAGGAATGATAATTATGGCTTTTATTCAAGCCCTGATTAATCAAATTAAATCAAATAGAATTCAATAACTATGTTATCAAGGTAATAGGGTTAATATTTTTAGCCAGATATATGACGTCATAATCTTGACAGGCCGATAAGGCCTGTTTTTCTTGCCCTTTGCTTACACCAAGGGTTAGCAAGAAAGCATATCACTGAATTGCCAGGATAAGCAAGGCCTGGGGCTAAATAGCCCGGAGTAAACTATGGGGGGCAGAGGACTGCAAATATCCTGATTTCATCCAGAGCTCACTAACACCATGATAGAGAGAGAACACTTCCAAGCAGAATTGATTATATTGTAACAGGATCTTGTTGTCAGGCCTAATGCCTCAAATAGTCACTGACTGCTGTAGTATTACTCTGCTTTTTTATTGAAAATATACCGGAAATAGCAGGATTTTCAGGGCTTGTATGATTGAATAATGATTTTAAGGTAAACATATAATATATTAACTTTTCAATGGAGGCCGCATAATGATTTATGAATTTACGATAGCAACGGCCCATAATACTGATACTTTTCTACAGGAACTGGATAATCGTTTAAGATGGATCAAGCAGAGGGGATATGAATTGGAGACCCGGTTAATTCAGGAGCCGGCCGTATCCTGTCCTACCGAGAGCAAGCTCTTATCTTTTCGTTTAGATGGCTGTGACCAAAGGGATTCTACTTTTAGGAATGAGGATATTGTTTATATATTCAAACATCAGTTGTCAGAGGTATTAGCTGAACATATTGTCAATGATTGGGAGTCAAAACTGCTGTGGCGGGAAATTCATAGATCATATCGCAAGTCAAGTCCCAATGATAAACAGGTACTGCATATCAAAGCAGGTGATTTCTTGCGTCGATGTCACCAAAATGAAAGCTTGAATTTGCTTATGAATTTTGGACGTAAGAATCGTATATCTCATCGCATATTGGAGCATATCAACGAAAACGAATTTCTGGCGGTGGAAGGATTTATAAACTTTTGTATGAAAGACTATCTTACGGAGATTAAATTTGCGGTAGAGGTAGCAGCGGAGGAACTGAAAAATGAAAAAGAATACAACGACTTCGTCAATCTACTGCGCTATTTTGTGGATACTCAGGCACCTCGTATAAAAGAAGTAAATCTGCTATTAGGTAGTAATGGATTATTTTACTTGTGGGATCATACTGGATGTAAAATTGAAGAGCAGTATATGCAACACTATCTGGATGACCTGCTACTGGATGATGTGAGCCTGGATGATTTGCTGGTAAGCATTCTGATTACCATTGCTCCTAGAAGGATAATAATCCATAATGCCCAGGAATTGCCCCATAATGAATCAGTGGAGATCATAAAACAGGTATTTGAGGATAGGATTGTGTTCTGCCGCGGCTGTAAGAGGTGTGCCCGATTTTTGTGTGAAATAGAGCCAGGTGGCAAACGGAAATAACCCAGACTTGACAAAATACTGGTCCTGCCTTCCCCTTGCTTGGCAAGGGGATTTTTCTTGCCTTACTCCAACTATCGGTTTGCGGTTAGTGCTAAAGTTTGATATATTTTTCCTAATAGAAAACCAGGGGAATAAAATGTATCAAATAATAGCTATTCCAATAATCAGTGCATTTATCGGATATATTACCAATGTGGTAGCTATCAAACTTCTTTTTTGGCCACGCCAACCCATTAACTGCCTGGCTTTTGAATTGTATGGGCTATTGCCCAAGCGGCGAAAAGATCTGGCCAGCAGCATTGGTGCCATTGTAGAAGAAGAGCTTTTGTCATTGGAAGATATTTTTACCCAAATTGATACTCCTCAGGTACGGGAATCCCTGGTGGATAAGATAATGGAGATTATCAAAACCCGGGTAGCCGATGCTGTACCAGGTTTTGTTCCGGGTAAAATTGCACATTTGGTAGGAAATAGTGTGGATCGGGTACTACGACAGGAAGCGCAAGACATTATCACTCAGGTAATGAAAGCCAGTAAGCTCTATTTGAGCGAAGAAATAAAGATTAAAAGTATAGTGGAAGAGAAGATCAATCAGCTTGATATTGGGCAGTTGGAAGATATGCTTAGAAAGGTCTCCTCCAGTGAGTTGAAATTCATAGAGATACTCGGGGGAGTATTAGGTTTTCTGATTGGTATTATTCAAATCACCATACTATTATTATTTCCCTTTTAAGATTAAGATAGATTCAGGAGGTAATGGAAATGGTAACAATTAAACTAAAAGATGGTGGCCAGCGTCAGTATTCGGAAGGAACTACCTTGCTGCAGGTAGCTGAAGACATAAGCAAGAAACTGGCTCAAAATGCTGTAGTGGCTAGATTTAACGGGCAAATAACCGACCTTAATACTGAGATCACCGAAGACGGCACGCTGGAACTCCTGGATTTTACTGACCCTGAAGCTAGGGCAGCTTATCGGCATTCTTCTTCTCATGTTATGGCTCAGGCAGTACAAAGATTATGGCCCGGAACCCAATTAGCTATAGGTCCGGCTATAGATAAGGGTTTCTACTACGACTTTGATAGTGAACATACCTTTACCCCGGATGATTTTGCGGTTATCGAGGCAGAGATGCAGAAGATCATCAAGGCTGATTATCCAATTATCAGAAAGGAACTCAGCCGGGAGGAGGCATTGAACTTCTTTAAGGAACACAATGAACCCTATAAAGTAGAACTGATTCATGACTTGCCGGAGGATGCGGTGATAAGTCTTTACCAGCAGGGGGAATTTGTTGATCTCTGCGCTGGACCCCATCTGCCCTCTACCGCACGTCTGAAGGCCATTAAACTAATGAGCCTGGCCGGGGCTTACTGGCGGGGCAGTGAAGATCGGCAGATGCTGCAGAGACTCTATGCTACCTCCTTTCCTAAAAAGAGTATGTTGGATGATTATTTGCATAAATTGGAAGAAGCTAAGAAACGAGATCATCGTCGATTGGGCCGGGAATTGGGTTTGTTCGTGGTTTTGGATGAGGGACCGGGCTTCCCCTTCTTCTTGCCCAAGGGTATGATTCTACGCAACGAATTGGAGAAGTTCTGGCGGGAAGAACATGCCCGGGCTGGATATCAGGAAATCAGAACTCCCATGATACTTAACCGTCAATTGTGGGAAGAGTCCGGCCACTGGGATCATTATAAGGAAAATATGTATTTTACCGAAATTGATGGAGCCGACTATTCCATCAAGCCTATGAACTGCCCGGGAGGGATGTTGGTTTATAAACAGGGCATCCACAGTTATCGGGACCTTCCTTTGAGAATGGGAGAAATGGGACTGGTTCACCGGCATGAGATGTCAGGAGTTTTACACGGCTTAATGCGGGTGAGAGCCTTTACTCAGGATGATGCCCATATCTTCATGCTGCCGGAGCAAATTATCGGTGAGATAAAAGGGGTTATCAATTTGGTGGATCGCTTTTATTCCCTGTTTGGTTTCCCCTACCATGTGGAATTATCCACCAAACCCGAAAAGGCCATGGGGTCGGATGAGATGTGGGATCTGGCTACCAATGCCTTGAAGCAGGCCATGGATGAAAAAGGTATGGAATATCGGATAAATGAAGGAGATGGCGCCTTTTATGGGCCTAAAATAGACTTTCATCTCCAGGATTCCCTAGATCGGACCTGGCAATGCGGTACTATTCAACTGGATTTCCAAATGCCGGAGAAGTTTGATCTCTTTTATGTAGGCGAAGATGGGGAGAAACACCGTCCGGCCATGATACACCGGGTTATTTACGGTAGCATTGAAAGATTTATCGGCATACTCACCGAACATTTTGCGGGCGCCTTCCCAGCCTGGCTGGCGCCGATACAAGTTAGGGTTTTGCCCATAACTGATCGCAATCATGACTATGCCCGGGAGGTAGTGGAAGAGCTAAAAACAGAAGGAATTCGGGCTGAGGCCGATCTGCGCAGTGAGAAAACCGGGTACAAGATAAGGGACGGGCAGATGCAGAAGATTCCCTATCTGCTAGTAGTAGGAGATAAGGAAGCAGAGGCCGGTACAGTATCGGTAAGGCATCGGCGGGAAGGAGATTTGGGACCCACTGGCCGCGCCGATTTTAAAGTCCAGCTGCTGGCTGAAATCAGAGAAAAGCTTAATCGATAAGATTGCATACCGGGATTATTTATGCTATACTCCTAAATGTACTAAGCAGGAGCTTGGCTTCTCACCTTGCAGCGCATGTTGTCAAGGTATTGATTTAACTCGACCAGGGTTATAGTATTTAATATCCTATTCTGGCTAGTTGTTAATGATTTGGAAGCAGGCTTTACAGCCTGCTTTTATATTTTTCGGGAGGTGAACTTCTTATCAGCAAAGATTGGAGAGTTAACGAGGAGATTCGAGCCAGGGAAGTCCGGTTAATTGGCGAAACGGGTGAGCAATTGGGGATTGTACCCCTTCGTGAAGCGTTGGAATTATCTGAACAAAAGCAGATGGATCTGGTGGAGATAGCCCCATCGGCCAAACCGCCGGTATGTCGCTTAATGGATTATGGTAAATTCAAATTTGAGCAGGGTAAAAGGGAAAAGGAATCCCGTAAAAAGCAGAAAATTGTTTCGATCAAGGAAGTTAAAATGCGGCCTAATATTGAGGAACATGATTTTCAGGTTAAAGCCAAGAATGCTAGAAAATTCCTGAGCGCAGGGGATAAAGTCAAGGTAACCATCATGTTCCGAGGTCGGCAGATTACTCATCCGGAACTGGGTGAGCGCTTATGTATAAAATTAGCCGAGCAGATGTCGGATATTTCCTCGGTGGAAAAACATCCAAAAATTGAGGGAAGAAATATGGTGTCTATACTGGTGCCTAAACTGGAACCCGAAAAGAGCAAAAAGGAGGAAGAAACAGATGCCTAAAATGAAATCCCATCGCGGTGCTGCCAAAAGATTTAAAAAAACCGGCAGCGGTAAGATAAAAAGAGCCAAAGCCTATGCCAGTCATCTCTTGGGGGGCAAGAGCCCAAAGAGAAAGAGAAAACTGCGTAAAGCTGGCCTGGTTAGCGAGCAGGAAAACAAACGTATTGCTAATTTGATTCAGTAAAATATAGTGGGAGGTAGTTAGGATGCCAAGGGTTAAACGTGGCGTGACTTCACATAGAAGACACAAAAAGATATTGAAAATGGCTAAAGGTTACCGGGGGGCCAAATCCAAGCTTTACCGGGTAGCCAACCAGCAAGTTATGAAATCCGGACAATATGCCTATATTCATCGCAAACTAAAAAAACGGGATTTTCGTAAGCTGTGGATAGCCCGGATAAATGCAGCAGCTAGAGATAACGGCACTACTTACAGCCGTATGGTACATGGACTTAAAGTAGCCGGGGTGGACATTAATCGGAAAATGCTGGCCGAACTGGCTATCAGCGATCCGCAGGGTTTTACTCAATTGGCTGAACTTTCCAAACACGCGGTAAATAATTAATCGAGTATAGAAAAAGTATGGTAGTTTAACCATACTTTTTGTTTTAATCAGGGGATTAAGAGTATGAAGGAAATAAAATCCAGGGATAACCAGAAAATACGTGAGGCTGCCCGCTTGAAGGATAATAAGTACCGACAGCGGGAGAAGTTGTTTTTAATAGAGGGCAGAACCCTGTTTGCAGAAGCAGTACAAAGAGGGCAAGAATTGTTGCGTGTTTTTGTGGATACAGACAGAGTTGAACAATACCTTGATGAATACCGGAAAAGCAGAAATGCAGAGTGGATAAAAGTTGATTCCGGATTAATCAAGTATATATGTGACACTCAAACCCCCCAGGGTATAGTAGCGGTTGCCCGGATTCCCCAATGGGATTTTGAGCCCTGGCTTCAGAAATCAGGATTATTGATTTATTTGGATGGATTGGCTGATCCAGGTAATCTGGGCACCATTCTGCGTACTGCCTGGGCTTTCGGAGTTAGTGGGGTTATGTTGGGCCCGGGCTGTGTAGATCCCTTCAATCCTAAAGTGGTAAGGTCCAGTATGGGGGCAGTATTTAGTGTTCCGATAGTGTTTGAGGTTTCCGCTGAAGCATTGGCTCAAAGCAAGGAAACTGGCTATCGATTGATGGCCAGTTCATTAAACACTGATATTAGCATAAGTGAGGTTGACTTTACCGGAGCAGTGGTAATAATTATTGGCAACGAAGCCCGGGGAATTAGCAGCAAAGTATTAAAGCTCTGTGACAGTTCTTTTAAAATTCCAATATTTACACCAGTAGATTCTTTAAATGCTGCTGTAGCCTGTGGTATAATATTATACGAGGCAAGAAAACACAGAGGAACTTAATTGCATGGTCAATGGGGATGGATACGGGATAGAGTAGAGGCATGTAATGAGAGCGGAGGGTCAACCCATGATGATAGCTCAAACTGATTTATACTGGCAGCTATTTGAAACATCTGGATGCATCGCCTATTATTTATTGTATAAAATGCTGCTTACCCAGTAGCAATATAAGAAATGCGATGAACAGGACAAGTAAACTGTATGGACTTTCCCTTCAGGGAGGCGGTATCAGCGACTGGAAGTACGGCCAGGGAAAACACAGGAGAATTCACCTGGGAGCAGTGGATTGAAATAGCAGTAGATCTTATCGGTGGCTACCGTTAAAAGTCAAGAGAGAATCAGGCCATCAGAGTCTGATTAATTTGGGTGGTACCGCGGAACCAGGCTTTCGTCCCTTAAGGACAAAGCTTTTTTTATTTTCTGCCAGGAAGGATGTTATAAGTATGTTAAGCAAGCTTAGTGAAATTAAGGACCGGGCTGAGAAAATACTGCAAGAGGCAGACAGTATGGAGAAACTAAATGAACTCCGGGTTAAGACTTTGGGGAGAAAGGGAGAGATCACGGTTCTGCTCCGAACCTTGAAAGACTTGAGTCCGGAAATCAAAGCTCAAATGGGTCAGGCCGCCAATCAATTCAAAATGCAGCTGGAAGAGATGATTAATCAGAAAAGCGAGGAATTGAAGCAGGAGCAGTTGCAGCAGCGTTTGAATGCAGAGAAAATTGATGTTACCCTGCCGGGAATGCCTTTTATGAGAGGCAGTAAACATCCCTTGACCCGGGTTTCTGAAGAAATACGGGATGTATTTATTGGCATGGGATTCAATGTGGCTGAAGGGCCGGAGATAGAACTGGATTATTACAACTTCGAAGCCCTGAATATGCCGAGGAATCATCCAGCTCGGGATATGCAGGACACCTTTTATATAAATGATGATGTGGTGGTGCGTACCCATACCTCCCCGGTGCAGGTACGCACCATGGAGAAAATGTCTCCTCACTTACCTATACGAATTATTGTACCAGGCAAAGTCTATCGCAAGGATGATGATGCTACCCACTCACCCATGTTCCAACAGGTAGAAGGGCTGGTGCTGGATGAAAGAATTACCTTGGCTGATCTTAAGGGTACTTTAATGAACTTTGCCCGGGAGATATTCGAAGCTGATTTGAAGGTACGCTTTAGACCCAGCTATTTCCCCTTCACCGAAC
>LSQX01136238.1_pt1 | contig 10823 bp, 9 predicted proteins | sample 654561 | NCBI WGS metagenome assembly LSQX01 (sample SAMN04489861, study PRJNA283612) | anaerobic digester metagenome | isolation source: 4 biogas reactors fed with cattle manure at either 37C or 55C with and... | place: Denmark: Kongens Lyngby | collected 2014 | reverse complement strand
CACAAATAGTTGTCCTATCCGGTGATACAGTCTTTGATTTTGCCACCAGAACTTTCTCCATCATAGCTTTGGAAATACCCATAGCATTAATTGGATAAGCTGCTTTGTCGGTAGATAGGCAAATTACTTTTTTAACCCCTTCATTAATAGCAGCGGTTAGAACATTATCCGTGCCAAGTACATTAGTCTTCACCGCTTCAAGAGGAAAGAATTCACATGAAGGAACTTGTTTTAGGGCAGCGGCATGAAATATGTAGTCCACTCCATGCATAGCGTTTCTTACACTCTGTGTATCGCGGACATCGCCTATGTAAAACTTGATCTTGTCATTCTGGAAATGCCTACGCATATCATCTTGCTTCTTCTCATCTCGGGAGAAAATGCGGATTTCGCCAATATCTGTATCGAGAAACCGGGAAAGAACAGCATGTCCGAATGAGCCGGTACCACCTGTGATTAGTAATGTCTTATCCGTAAACATGTTTCATACCACCCCTCAAGGCTCGCTGGAAAGCCGGTACTGATCGACTTCAATAAACGAAGAGGCCCCTACGCAATCAGCGGTCTTAGATTCACCAATGAGCTGGCCCTTTCGCGTTACACTCAAGGCGGACATATTAAGCGACCAGAGTTTGCGTTATGTAGCGGCAACCTCATCGATCCCAGTATACATCGTTTCATAGTAGTTCATGTAATCCCCAGATACGATGTTCTCAATCCAGGAAGTGTTATTCATATACCACTCAATCGTCTCTTTCATCCCTGCTTCAAAGGTGTACGCAGGCTCCCAACCCAGTTGGGTAGTGATCTTGGTGTTGTCGATGGCGTATCTTCTGTCGTGACCTGGTCTGTCCTTTACATACTTGATGAGCTTCTCAGATTTACCGAGGGTCTCGATGATGAGCTTAACAATCTCGATATTGGCCTTCTCATTGTTCCCACCAATATTGTAAACCTCTCCAACAAGTCCTTCGCGTAATACGGTCTCAATCGCTGAGCAGTGATCGCGAACGTGAAGCCAGTCACGAATTTGCATCCCATCCCCATAGACCGGCAAGTCCCTTTCATTAAGGCAGTTATTGATCATCAAAGGAATCAGTTTTTCAGGAAACTGGTATGGCCCGTAGTTATTGCTGCAGCGAGTGATGTTGATGGGCATCCCAAAGGTCTCATGATACGCTCTGACTAGAAGATCTGCACTGGCTTTCGACGCGGAGTATGGATTGTTTGGAAGTAAAGGCATTGTCTCGACAAACATTCCAGTCTCGCCTAGATCTCCGTAGACTTCATCAGTGGATACCTGTAAGAACTTGACTCCATCTTTGTACTGGCGGCAATATTTGTCTTCAGGATTGATTTTCCAGTGCTTTTTGGCCATATCTAGCAGAACCTGAGTCCCGATCACATTGGTTGTCAAGAAGACCTCTGGCTCTACTATGCTTCGATCGACATGAGACTCAGCTGCAAAGTTCACAACGGCCTGAATGCTCTGCGCGCCATAAATTTGGTCCATCTTCTCTCGATCCCGGATGTCGGCTTTGATGAACATGAAATTGGGATGGTCTGCTACATCTGCTAGGTTCGCCAGATTGCCTGCGTACGTAAGTGCGTCCACATTGATAATTCTGTAGCCTTCATCAGCTTCCAGCATATACTTCACGAAGTTGCTGCCAATAAAACCAGCCCCACCAGTTACAAGAACGTTCTTCATTTCTTCAACCCTCTCCATACCTAGTAGGTTTACTGTTCATTGACCAAGGATAGAATGTACTTACCGTAATCCGTCATTCTCAGTTCTTCCCCAAGTGCTCGTAATTGCTCCAAAGTGATGAATTCCCGCCGCCAAGCGATTTCTTCTAGACAAGCGATGTAGAAGCCTTGCCTAGATTGAACCGCTTCTACATACTCAGCGGCCTGTAACATCGCCGCAGGAGTGCCGGTATCAAGCCAAGCCATACCGCGGCCTAGCAGGATCACATTAAGCTCGCCTTTCTCCAAATAGGCGTTGTTGACGGCTGTAATCTCAATCTCCCCGCGGGCAGAGGGCTTCACGTTCTTAGCGATCTCTACTACTTGGTTATCGTAGAAATAGAGGCCTGGAACAGCGTAATTAGACTTAGGCTTTGCAGGTTTTTCCTCAATGGAGATGACTTTGTTATTGGCATCGAACTCCACAACGCCGAAGGATCGTGCGTCTTTTACAGGGTATCCAAAGATAGTGGCACCCTTGTCCAAAGAAGCAGCTCTCCTTAGCACTCTGGTTAGGTCCTGACCATAAAAGACATTGTCACCAAGAATCAAACAGACGCTGTCATTGCCAATAAACTCCTCGCCCAAAACAAAGGCGTCGGCCAGACCCCGAGGCGTGTCCTGTACTTTGTAGGAAAACTTCATCCCTAGTCTGGAGCCATCGCCCAACAGCTGCTCATAGAGGGGTGTATCCTCGGGAGTAGAGATGATAAGAACCTCTCTAATCCCAGCCAGCATTAACACTGATAGGGGGTAGTAGACTAGCGGTTTATCATAAATGGGCAATAGTTGCTTTGATACCGCTTTGGTCATGGGATAGAGTCTAGTGCCTTTTCCACCGGCTAGAATAATGCCTTTCACGATATCCTCCTCCGTTCCATTCGCTATTCCTGATGGACTAGCTTAAAATGACATTACAGATCCTGTCCACATCCTCCAAAGAAAGGTCAGCATAGAGTGGAAGGGTAAGCACTCGATCTGCTATGTATTTTGCCTTAGGAGTCGCGCCCACATCAAATCGGCCTTGGTAACAGGTGAAGCTATTTGTGAGAGGGTAAAAGTACTTCCTAGCATAAATGCTGTTCGTTCTCAGCTTCTCAAAAACTTGATCGCGGTTCAACTTATAGCCATCAAAGACTACGGGGAAATATGCATAGTTGCCTTTTACACCCTTGGGAAGCTCAGATAGGATCAACCCTTTTGTCCCACTAAGCCTATCCATGTATCGTTCAAATACCGCTTTGCGTTTGGCAATCTCTTCATCGACGTGCCTCAGATTGCAGAGTCCCATGGCAGCTTGAAATTCGTTCATTTTGGCATTGCCGCCCACGTACTCAACAGACTCTGGATCCGTTAAACCAAAATTCTTGAGTGAATTGAGCTTCTCCGATAGAGTGTCATCCTTGTATGTAACAGCACCCCCCTCTATAGTGTGAAATACTTTGGTGGCGTGAAAGCTAAACATGGACGCGTCGCCGAAATTGGCAACGCTTTCGCCATCAACCGTTACTCCAAAAGCATGAGCAGCATCATAAATAACTTTGAGATTGTACTTCTTAGCAATCCGATCAATTTCCTGCACATTGCATAGGTTTCCGTAGACATGGACGGGTGCAATGGCTGATGTTCGATCTGTAATTAGACTCTCGAGCTTGTCCACATCGAGAGTATAGTCATCAGGGTTGATATCACAGAACACTGGCGCTAAACCATTTCTCACAATGGCATGTGTAGTGGACGCAAAGGTGAAGGGGGTAGTAATGACTTCTCCCGTAAGCTCAAAGGCGGCAATGGCCATCTCTAGTCCAAGGTGACCGTTGGTAAACAGAGTGACATTTGGTGTTTTTAGGTACTCCAAAAGTTCAGCTTCTAGCTGCTGATGTTTAGCCCCCATGTTTGTTATCCACCTGCTGTTCCAAAGTTCTTTGATTTCCTCGACGTATGCCTTATAGCTAGGCATTGAGGAGCGGGTTACTTGAATTGATTTCTTCATTGTATTATCCTCGGCACGCTTTGCTTTCCATTCAGTAAGTACGCGGACTCTTTGGACTTGATCAAATAGTACATGGTTAGATTAACCGGACACGGGTAGTTCCATTTTCTGCTCAGTTTTATGATATCGCCAGAAATGTAATCTACCTCTGTCTTGCGTCTTGCATATACATCCTGGAGCATCGATGTTCGCTTCGGGAATGGATAGGTTGTCAGATACTGTATCATCTCAATCACATCAACCGTACTGACGTTGACGCCCTCATATCCAGCTATGATCAGTAGCTCCTGCATGGCTAGGCGTAATACCTGCTCTATCTCCGGTATTTGCGAAAACTGAAGATAATCTGCCTCAGTCAGAGCAGATACCTGGTTTGCACCAACATTCAGCATCCACTTTTTCCATATTCCTCGGATCATGTCCCGGTCAATAAAGGCACCAAATCCCGCCTTTGATAGCATTTCCTTAATTGGAATCAACGTCGGGTTATCAGTATCATTTATTGAATCACCAAAATGAATATCACCAGCGATATTGTATTTGTACTCCTTTCCCTGTCTATAGGCGTCTATCTTCTGAATGTACCCGTATAATATACGATTGTCGGGATATCGTTCTTGAATGGTAGGCGTGGGCGTTACACTGTTTAGGAGTGGAAGAATTATGGTGTGACAGTCAATGAAGTGTTTTATGTCCTCCAATGATTGCTCCAAATCATAGTTCTTCACGCACACAAACAGTAAATCCGGGGTAGGATCTCTTTTTTCTGCGATTCGAATATCGTATTTCACACCATTGACCGTTAGTCCTTCAGACCTCAGATTTTCGCCTCTTTGTCCCAATGCAATAACGGAAACCTCAATATTTTGATTCACCAGACGCTCTACAAGAACGCTCCCTACACATCCAGCTCCTATAATAGAAACTTTCATTCTTATTTTCCTCCACTTATCGGTATCAAGTCGGTGTCAAGCCGACCTATCACCATGCTCATTCCATTCTCGCCTAAGACATCTACAGTATTGGATATCGTCTCAATTACCTCTACCAGTTGATTTTCGCTATCAACGCACAGATGTATACGACAGAAAATCTGGGAAAAATCTGCATATTTCTCGCATACATCTCCAATTCCCATTCTCGTGTATACAAAGAAGACTCTCTCCATCGCAGCAACTTCATCCATTCCAACAATGCTCGATATTCTTCCTTGAGTCAACAAGATAGGCAGCTGAAATCCAATCTTGTCAATGTCAGGTTTTTCAAGATGGGTAATCTCCGTATCATCACCCATATCGCCTACAAGGGAATGACGAATTATCATCTTAAGGACATTTGCACCATTTAGATGTTCAGTCAGATGATATGTCATTGTTCCATCAAGACGATATGTAGGGTCAAACGGAATGAAATCATCCTTCAGAGCAAATGATTGAAAGGCGATTGTTCCGTTTCTTATGCCGAGGTTCGTTATGAGATTGCGGAATTTAGCGTCACAGTTGTGTGTAAACGAAGATAGATGTTTGGAGGGGTAGTAGTACCCGACTGGTAACTGAGTAATCTTCCTATCAAACCTGTGCATAATTCTGTCACACATGGCTGACAACGTACACTGACCATTGTGGACAGTGTAATAGACCATGATTTCATTAGCCGTAATATATTGCTCAATTAGGATTCGGCCGCTGTCAGAACTCCGCATCGCTCGTTGATACGCGTCCTCCAAGTCGGCTTCAGTATGGCATATTGTTATCCCACGCGAACCGGCATTATCTGCAGGCTTTACAATAACAGGGTAGACAATATCGTCATCATACTCATATGTTTTTGGCACAGTAACCCCACTCTTGATGCAGGCATCCTTAAACTTCAACTTATCGCATATGATAGCCAAATCTGTCCCGTCGGCATAAAACGTGTAACCCAGGTTTGAGCATAAATCTTGGGCATATTGGATACGCCTTTCGCTAAATCCAGCCATACAACCATCCACATTGCGGCTTCTACACATCTCGGCCAAAGCATTTGTGTCAGACCAGCTAATATCCCAAGCTTCGTCAGCTACATACTTGGCGGGGGCCTGCGTCCAGTCAGTGTGGTTATCCGTGACTATCGTATAAACACCCATCTTCCTTGCAGCGTTAATGATCTCTACTTCTGTATTATATGCACCAAGGACCAGCAACTTTTTCCCCGCTAGGTCTGCATTCATGTGAGCAACTCCTTTACGACACGTCTCATATCATCAACCCCATACCTCTGATCGCAAGGTAATGGTAAGATATTGGCTGCATAAGTTCTTTCAACACTGTTCTTGCCGTAGTCACTTAGCACATTAGGCCATAAAGTGGGGATGTATATTTTCACCTCGGCAAATCTCTTTCTGATCTCAATTCCATTCTCAACATAGTAAGGATAGGCAAAAGGTCCATAGGGGATCTTTATGCTCAATTTATTTGTGTTTCCTAACCTATCATGAAGCCATTCAAAGTTTCTGCCCCTTGATTGGATAACGTTTTGGTAATCGATGGCGCCTAGGATATTTCTAGTGAGTTTTGACATGTACTTTAAGGATTCTACCGCAAAAGATGCATCGTTATCCTTAAAGTCGCGGTAGTATTCTGACGCTGACCCTTCAAGACGACCCAACAGATGAATCATTCTATGTCTAGATACATCTACTTCTATGTTTTGGTTTAATACGCAGTCCGTTGCTAAGTACGCACCGTCAGGTACCCCGAAGAACTTCCTACAGGAATAGATGGTGTCAACACCTTTCACTGGCTCCTGAAAAAATGCCTGGGTATTGTCCACAATGATTCTTTCATACCGCTCGTGAAGCGATGCGATCACTTCGTTATCCAACTGTCCATAGTAGTTCACCACATAGAGATAGGCGTCCTTGTCGAGTCTTTCGTTAAACCTAGGGTGAAAGTTCTCGCCTATGTGGTAGTAGTCAAAACCATAACCGTGTCGCTGCAACATATTGCTTACGGAATCACACAGGTAAAAAGGGATAAAGAGCTTCTTTATACCCTTCACTTTAACTAAATATAACAGCGCATTCCTACCCGTATTTAGCCGGAGCAGATGCTTATAATACTCGTTGTCAATTAGTTCCTCAAGCCCGAAATATCCTCCAATTTCCTTCATGTTTCACACCTACTCAACCAGCACTTTGATCCATCTCTCAGAATGAGCCATCACGTCAAGCATCTCTTCTAAGGCACTAAATTTGAGGAAAACGATACCTATCGCCTTGTTCGCCCCATCAAAATACTGTACGGACTCGCCTTTATCCTTGTAAATTACCTTTCTGATGATCTTGTCTTCTATCCCACCATCAAACGAGACACCCTCAAAAGTACCGTCTTTGGCCGTATGCAGAACATATGTCGCATAGTAAGATTCCGTTTCGACGTAGCACAGGTCGATCCTATTGTTGCCCATGGCAGCCTCTACTGTGGCTCCAATTAGGTCTACGCCTGTAATCATCTGAAGCAAGTCGGGAATCATGTTCCCTCCATTGCGTGGTCCCATCTCTATCAAGAAAACTTCATCTTCATGATCAATCATGACTTCGATATTGAAAGCCCCAAACCTAATATCCAGTAAGTCGACCAGTCTCTGAAGCTCCTTCTTTATCTTGCGTTTTCTCTTCTCTGATATCTGAACTGGGTGGCTAGTCCCGACCGGGACGAAAGGATTCACATCTCGATTCCGGTGCGAGTTGAGCAATCCCCAAAATGCTATCTTTCCATCCAACACAAAACAGTCGCCGCCAATCATGAAGTCATGATCCATCGCTATGAACTCTTCAGTTATGATCCTCTTGGCCCTTGATTGGCCCATGGCAACCTCGTAGGCGATGTCTAACTCGTCTATAGACTCAATCTTCGTCACGCCTTTGCTGCCAGACGAGTCCACAGGCTTAACCATGACTGGGAAAGCGAAATCCCATATCGACGCCCTTGCCTCGTCTAAGGTAACAAAACACATAGCATGCGGACAGTTGAACCCGTTCCTTCGCAAAAAATCCCGGAACAAGTCTTTGTATGCTAAGATCGCCACCGATGCATAAGGGTTGGTTGGAAGCCCTAGGTTCTCTGCGACAAAGGCGGCCGTTGGTGCAGCTGGATCAGACGCATAAGCAACAATTCCATCAACGCTTTCCTTTCGGGCAACTTCAAGGATTGCATTTCGATCGGTGGTACTCTCACAATAGAAGCGGTCTGCATAACGTTGACCCGGATTGTCTGGTAGATAATCACACAGGACTGTGTAATAGCCCTTACTTCTTGCATACTCTATTGCAGGAACTTGTTGAGTTGAGCCGCCGAGTAGGAGAATTTTCTTCATATCCGCGGGTTCCTCCTCTGCTGTAAAATTTCAGACATTGTGGCGGTTAGATAAGCAAAAGCCTCGATTCTATGAATCTTAGCTAAGCCTATGTATACAGTCACCCCAACCGCAAATTGCAGCACCAATTGCTGCCAAGCCACCAACTCCACAAAACTGGACAGATAAACAATGAATCCCATCCCAGCCGCTATTAATAATGATGGGGATAGATCCTTCCATTGCTCTAGATAACTGTAATCAAGTAGTCGCTTGTTTGGACGAGCATTAACAAATGTCGATATGATTCCGCTTATGACTTGCCCGATCGCGATAGCATATACCCCAAATGGCAAGCTAATGGCCAGCACAATCAGACCGATAGCTTTCTTTATCACTTCCAACCTCAAGAATATGTCACTGCGGCCAAGTGCGTTAATCGCCTGTAGGTTTGCTGTGTGGATCGGCATCAAGGCATAGGATAGACAGAAAATCTGTAAGAATGGAACGGCTGGTAACCACTTATCTGTCAATACGACCTTGACCAAAGGTTCTGCCACGACAGCCATGCCAATCATCATGGGAAAAATGAGGAACGAACTCGATACAATGGCTCTTCTCATCATTTCCTTAACCCTTTTCCTATCATCCTGATGAGAGGCTAAGGTAGGGAGCATAACAGACTGAATAGAACCATCAAAGGCCGTTACTATTGCTTGAGGAATCTGTTGACCTCTGTTATATTGACCTAGCACTGATGGAGCATAAACCCTACCTATTATCAGTGTCCTGATATCCGTGTAAAGCACACCCAGTAAAGACGAGACTAGCAGCTTCCATCCAAAGGAAAACAAGACCTTAAGGCGTTTGATGGAAACATTCCGACACGGCCGCCACCGCACCGTGAACCACATGACAGTCGCTAAACCTATCTGGCTTACCATCTGCTCAATTACAAGTGCCCACACGCCAAACCCGGCATAGGCTGCAACTATCCCCGAAACGCCCGATACAAATAGTGCTACAATGCTACTAGTAAATAGCTTTCGAAACAGCATGTTTCTCGATATATAAGCATTCTGAACCGAGTTCAGCGCGCCAGCAAACAATACTAGAGCTAGGACCCTTAACACCGTGATCAGACTCGCATCACCATAGAACTCCGCAACAAACGGAGATACGAAATATATGATCATATATAACGCACTGGCGAGCATTAAGTTGAAGTAAAAGACTGACGAGAAATCAAGATTGTCAACGCGTTGTGCCTGAATCAGTGCTGTGCTGAATCCTCTTTGAACAAAGACCTGTGCTAGCGAGATAAAAACCATCACGATGGCTACAGTGCCAAAATCGTCGGGCAGAAGAAGACGAGCCAATGCGATCTGAACCAACAACTGTGCAGCGCGAGTGCCACTTCGCTCCAAAAACTTCCAAAATAATGACACGAACACCGTTCTCTTGTCTATTAAACCCGCCATTTCCCTAAAGAGCCTTCCAAATACGAAGTAGTCTCTCGTATAATGACGGTGAGCATCGTCTTAGCGCCATTCTCATCTTGCTCGTTCTGTCAAGCGAGTCAAACTCCTCCAAAATCTTTGGGTAATCACCCTGTTCTAACAGGTACTTGAACTGGTTCTTGTGTTTTGTCTTTCGAATTGAATTCTCGTATTTTTTGCCAGTATAACGGTTTAGTTCATCAAGCATATTACATCGCCTAAGATAAACATCAGCCATCTTCGGACGATCCCTCGACAACCTGTCCGTCCACGAACCTTTAACATTTACACGATAGGCCGATAACCGCTCGTCAAGATAATAGACAGATCCTTGGAGGGCCAAAAAAACAATAAGAGGGTAGTCACCTACCGGCGAATTATAGTAAAAGGCTGGTCTGGAAATCGCAAGCTCCCTACGATAGACAAACGAAGCGGTTGGAAATAGACCACCCTCCCTTTCAATCACCTCTTCTACAGTAAAAACCTTGTTTCCCATATTCGGCCTCGATTGCCTTATTTTTCTCTTCTTGTTTGGGCTAACCCTCAGGGCCGCATGCACACAAACGCTACACTCTGGATTCCTGTCAAGATAATCAACCTGCTTCTGCAACTTGTTTAGACTTATCCAATAATCGTCACCTTCACACACAGCGATATATTTACCAACCGCCCTTTCCAACAGGTAATCTGATACCTTGGCGCCCTTTGAGTATTGGTTCTCCTTCTGGAAAATGGGCTTGATTATATCACTGTACTGCTCTGCATACTTACGAATTATGCGGGCTGTCCCATCTGTGGATGCGTCATCATGAATGAGAATCTCATATTTGAAGTCTGTCCTCTGAGCCAAGAAACTCTCAATTGCATCTGCGATATATCCTTCATGATTGTACGTAATGCAAACAATACTGACTATCACGTCATTCATACTTCGCGAGTCTCCTTCAATATATCCTAGATACTTTCGCATCAGGCAATGATTTGTTATCACTTGCCAAGTCAAGCCTCTCTTTCCGACTTCAGATTGACTCTGATTACTGATGCACATCTCGTAAAGAGGGCCTGATGGCATCTGCAATGCTGCGCTCGTGCTAAATGTACAGCTGCACCGCTCTAATACGGTCTTCGTATAAGTACATGTACTACCTCCTGACTGAAATCAATCCGGGGGTTCGTCAGCACCCCAAGTGTATCAATTTCAGGTTGGCGATCGCATTTGGTGGGTCTGTCAACTATTTTGTGTA